>Ga0163108_10001939_pt1 | contig 15052 bp, 4 predicted proteins | sample Fk1155metaG_FD_109644 | JGI IMG/M metagenome (GOLD analysis project Ga0163108, IMG submission 109644) | Marine microbial communities from the Central Pacific Ocean - Fk160115 155m metaG | ecosystem: Environmental > Aquatic > Marine > Oceanic > Photic zone | place: The Central Pacific Ocean...
AGACCATAAATATTTTATAGGTTCACGTATTTTTGAACCAGTTTTAGATAAACTTGAAGATGTAAAAGATTTAAATGGTGTTGTAAAAACAGGTCAAACCGTGTTCTTTGTTTTTCGTGATGCGGTTACATACTGTGACAATTCTGCAGAGCTAGCAAATAAAACAAAAATTGATAGATCAGGGTATCACTTGGTATTTGCCGAAGGAAAGGCAAAAGACTTATTTCCTTTAGATGCTAGTGATAGAAATCAATTAATTGTTAAAAAAGCCTATGTTACATCACTTATAAAATCAGATGAATTATTAAATCCTAATGAAATTTTAGATTTAGGTTTATATTGGTTTTTTTTAGACTATAATTTATCTGAATCTGATTTACAGTCCATGCAAGCCACCGATCGTGATTTAGATGGTGTCTTGAATGTAGATGATAAATGTGACTCATCGCGTGATGGTTTTGAGGACACTGTTTTTGGTGTAGATGTTGATGATGTTGGTTGTAGCCAAGCTCAAGCAGGCGATGATACCGATTCAGATGGTATTCGCGATGCAGTAGATTTGGATGATGATAATGATGGTATTGAAGATGATAGAGATAACTGCCCAAATACTCTAGAAGCTGAAAGTGAAGATGTAAATGCTGAAGGATGCGGTTCTTCTGAGCGTGATACAGATGGTGATGGAGATCGTGATAATGTCGATATAGATGACGATGATGATGGTATTGAAGATGATAGAGATAACTGCCCAAGAATAGTGAATCCTGTTCAGACAGATACAGATGGAGATGGAGCTGGTGATGTATGTGATGAAGATGATGATAATGATGGTACTGCAGATGAAGATGATGATTTTCCATTAAATCCTGATGAAACTACCGATTCTGATGGTGATGGTATTGGAGATATTGCAGATGTATGTGATTCAACTCCAGCTGATGATATTAGAGATATTGACGAGGTTGGTTGTGCACCTTCGGAACAAGATCCAGATAATGATGGGCTTGCTAATTCAGAAGATAACTGTCCAGCGTTTTCAAATCCAGACCAGGCTGATTTAGATGAAGATGGAATTGGAGATATCTGTGATGATGACATAGATGGTGACGAAATACTTAATGATGCTGATGTGTGTGCTTTAATTTCGAATAGTGATAATTTAGTTGATACAGATTTAGATGGTATTCCAGATGCATGTGATGTAGATGTGTATTTGAATATATCTTCGGTTCCTGCTGCTTTAGCTTGTGTCGTAAGTGATGAAGAGCTACTAATAAAATTTGAATTTAAGTTGAGAGATGGTCAACAAGTGTATACAAATGCAGAGTTAAATTCTTTAGAATTTAATATACCTGCAGATAGTTTTAATTTTCTTTCAAATGAAAAAATAGTATTAGGTTCCGAAGTTGCTTTTGAAGAAGTAACAATTGGGTTAGATTCCTTATTAGAAAAAACTATCAGTTATAATTTTACAAATACTGAATTACTTGTGTCTGATGAAATGTTTAGTATTACTGTAGATGAGATTACTTCTAATTTAGGTGATTATGCATATAAATTAAATCTATCGGATACACAAGATATAACTTTAACTAAGCAGCCACTCGTAATAACTATGGATAACAATTACGATAAAAATGATGGCAGTTGTGAGGAGACAGCCGTTGTAATTACGTCTAACGTAGAGTTTGTTCACTATGAAACTCCAAATTTAACTTGTTCAAATACTCTAAATGACATGCTTGGTGTAGTTACTTTTACTGCCTCTTCTAATGTTCCTGTATTGGAGAATACTCCAGTGCCTTTTGATTTTAAATTATTTGTTGAAGAAACTAGCTTTCAATCTCTTTTTGAATTTATTGATTTTGAAGAGGGCGATTTTTCTCTAGATAATTTTCTATTTTATTTAAAAAAAGGTGACATTGAATTACCTTTGGTTTTAAATGAGGGGGGTGGTTATTTTGCTTTAGGTAGTTATAATCTAAATTTAGATGTAGGTGAACTTGAAAAAATTGAAAACTACGAGTTGAAATTTAAATTTAATAATCTTGGAGGTTTAATTGCACCAGTAAATTTGAAGTTTGCTTTTGAGGATGTTGATTTCGATGATGTTCGTTCTGAGTTTATTGATATTAAATTATCTGAGTTACGTTCTATCGATCAAAATACTAATTTGTGTGAATCTAATATCACTAATGAGATGTTAGAGTTTTTAGATGCTGATAAGTGTGTGGCACTTATATCTTTTACGACAACTTACAATGAAGAAATGATGGATTTATTAGAGGAAATAAAGAACTCTGCAGAACGTGCAGAACGTCGTCTACTTATTGCAGACTTTCAACATTTAATACATAATGAAATTATTGACCTACCTGAGTTACATAAAAATTATGCTTTATATAACTTAGTAGATTTGAGTGGTGTTGCAATTAAAGATGAATTTCCATATAGATTTGTTAATTTTAGTATTAATCCAAACTTACCAGATGATTTATTACCAATAGATGGAGATGGTCGTAGTTATTATTCGTTAAATAAGTCTTATGATAAATGTTTAGTTGCTTCAAGTTTTAATGATTTAGAGTTAGATTTAAGTTTTAAATTTGCTGATTATTTTGCTGGTGAAAGTACACCAAGATCTATTGGCGAAGTAGAATCTGTACAATATTTAAATTTTAGTATTGATTTATTAGGTCAACGACTTAGAGCTCGTTTATATGAATATATAGATCCCCAATTTCAATTTATAAATGATAATTCTATTAAAATTAGTTCACCAATAGAGTTGGATTTATTTCTTAACGGAGAGATTCTAAATATCGTACCTGATTACAATCCAGTTTCTCATAATTATGAATATGAAATAAATCAAATGGATGATGGTGAAAAGCTATTTACTTGGAGTGCCAAAGATCGTGAGTCTGATAATGTTTTTTTAAGCACTTCAAAAAGCTTTAATGTTGCCACTACTACAGTCATAAAAACTCCAGTGTTTGCCTGTTCTTCTAATTCTGGTTATAAGCTTGCTGCTTTTAATTTAAAAACAACCGAAGAAGAAATTACATTTAGATTAGATGGTTTTATAGATCCCTTAGATTTTGTATTTACTTTGGTAGCAGGAGATGCGGAATACATAGGTGATTTGAATTCTAATAATTTGACTTTTTCAGATGTGAGACTCCACGATGGCCCTGCCTTTATTAAGTTAAGTTATAATGGGGAATTGGATCATGATATAATTAAATCATTCGTAAACAACGCTAATAGAATTAATATTAAGTATCAAAATATAGATCCAGAGGAAGATCAGCAAAATCTGAATTTAGTATCGAACTCCAATAATACAAGTTTTCCTGGTTTGAATGATGGTAATTGTTTTAAAATTAATAATGCAAGATTTTATAAAGGTTCTCGGGAAAATGTTGAAATTACTTCTTCATTTGCTAGATTATCTTTTTCTGAATTGGATCAAGAATTAGTATTAGATTGTAGGGAAGAATCTGATGGTACGATTAAGGAACTAAATAATTCCTTAAGATATCAATGTGTTGATAACTCGATTTTGCTTGGTGGATACAAAGGAGTTATGACAAATAATCAGTTTGTGATAGTTAAAGATTCCAATGATTCTATTTTTTCAATTGATAAGTATATGTTTTTTGATAGTTGTTCTTCTGAAGCTAGAGGTTTTAAGCTTGGTGAACACTATAATTTTTATTGTGCTAATTTGGATGAATGTATAGATGCATTAAAAAACGACGATGTAAGACCTGCTGAAAGAATACATACTTTATTTGAAGATGTTGATAAATTTCCTGGTTCAAATTCTCAACAAGCTAGGAGATCTGAATTAAAATTAGACATTAACTATTCACAGTACTATGATGTACCAGATAACTGGTTTGAACAAACAAAACCTGAGTCTTTTGAAGGTGATAGAGAAAAGTTAATTGCTCTGCTTGAGGATCAAGAATTAGGGGGGTTGTCTTTTGATCTTGATCAGATAAATGATAGAAGTGATACTCTGTTAACAAATGGTTGTGATACTGTAACTTTTAGATTTGTAGAAGATGACTCTGCTTTACAGGTAACTTGTGAGGAAAATGATTCAGAGTGTGAATCAAATTTAGTAACAAGAGCAAACACGCTATATTTTAATTATGGTAATAAATATTATTTTGAAAAAACTGAAAGTCGTCAATCGTGTAGTGGTGAATATGTAAATAATGCCACTTATAATGTAACTTATCATCATTCTTCAAGGAAATTTATTTTTCCAGGCAGTTTACCTAATCCTAATGACTTACCCCTACCCCCCAGTGTAACTAATACTAATGACTTATTTACCCCAGGATTAGATTTACCGTATTATGCAAATGGGTTTAATTTTTATGGGATGCGTACATTTGAATTTTATGATTTAGAAGGAAATTTAATAGATTCTATGGATAGTCAAGTTTTAACAAGTCAATTTAGTTCTAACTTTGCTTATACATTCTTTCTATTTAATTCAAATGAAGCGTGTTTAACTTTTAATTTTACCCCTTTGGGATTCGATGATGCCACACCAAATTTGTTAGCACTTGGTTTGAACGCATTTATTTTTGAACCTAGTGGATTATCCAAAATTGTAATCTCTGATGCTACTTGTAGTAAAATTGAATTATTAATTGATTATAAGAATCGAGATGTATTAGAATGTGAGGATTTGGCTAGTGCATTTGAATTATAGTGTTGTTTTGAAAATGGGAAGGCTTAATTAAGAACTTTCTTTTGTGGCTGAAGGTATGTGATCTTATAATTATAAAAAATATAGATTAAGTGTATTAATTAATACATAAATCTTTTTGATGTAAGTGTTTTTAAGATTCGTCCTACTTTCTGTATTGGCAAGTTATCTTAAATTAAGAGTTTATTTAGAATTTGAAGACGCAATAAGAAGAGTTGCATATTGTTATACTTTTATTTTAGATATGGGTTTAGTCACTTTCTTATTATCTATTTATTTTATGATACAAGAAAAGTTGTTTTGATAATTTATTACAATGATTCTGATTTTAAGCTTTTAATTCTTTTTTTTTAAAGATAATTGTGGTATAATAAAAAGATAAAAAATTTAACATTTAAAAATGTCTGCAGAAAATTTAGAAAGACTTGAGGATTTAGGTAGTTCTATCGAACAAGGTTTTGAAACTGAAGAAGCTTCAGAACAATTTAATTCAGATCAACTTGCAAGTTTGTTTGTGAAAGCGATTGAGGTATTTAGATCGGATAACTATATAGATTCTGAAAGAAGGGTTGATGAAGTTGAAAAACAAATTTTAGAAGATGTTCTTGATAACTCTTTTTGGGATAAGTATATTATAAGTGGTGATCGGACTTTAACTGATAGAATTGACTTTGTAACTGTTTTAAAATCAGAATTAAAAGCTTTACGTCAGTTAGCTATTTTAAAATCGATTAGAATGGATGCTCTTTCTAAAGCAGATTTAGACACTATTAACAAACCAGATAAGATTAAGACTCTCGACCAAGACCAAATTTATGGTTTACTTAGAGTTACACAGATAAACCCACAATTAAAATTTAATGTTAAATTTTCTGACTTATATGCGACACAAAAAGAACACCTAGCTACTTTGGGATGGGAATCTGTTGCACCGTTTTTAAATCCAGTTGATGGACAAAATCAATTAACACTCGAATCGGCACCACCTGATGATATTTTCTGGAGTAATGCAGAGTTTTTTGCCAATCTTCCAGTTGGTTTCACAATCAAGGTTGGTGATTTAGCAATTAACAAAGATCAGTTTAGAATGATTGCAGATTTGCAAGCCCGCGGGTATTCTCAATTTCAAATTGATGCTGAAAATATTCAATACAAAAATCAAGAAAATTTTCAGAATTTGCCAACAAATTCTGCAGAACTTGAAGCTGTAAATTTGAAAGTGTCGAAAAATGGATTTGATACTTTAGAACTGTCTAGCGCAGATTTTAGTACACTTTGTGAAGATGCTACTAAAAAAGCTGCGTTGATTGGTAAAATTGTAAACCGTTTAGACAGTATGCCTGTGCTTGATCGCGGAGCGTTAATAAATTTTATTAATTTAATGCGAAGTTCTTCTGATGATAAATTGTCAGAAAGACTAGTGTTTAATAATTTCAATGCACAGAATAGATTAGTTCAATCCCTAAACGTGTGTGTTTTTGCACCAATGGGCTTGAAAGTTGTATGGATTGCTGAAAATAAGACTTTAAGAGTTAGAGGTATATCCTTGGCAGATGTTCCAGTGTATGACATGGGTGATGATATTGATTCAGATGTATTTAGTCATATGGAGCCTAGGTTAGAAAGCATAGATGAAGAGTTTTTATTTGCAGATCTTGGAATTTCTGGATCTGGAGTGACTTACTATAAAGAAATTCCAATGGAAATAAATGATAATCTTGGTGGTTCTCGTTTTAGAAGCATGCAGGTGTCTCGGACAATGGCTAATTTAGATAATGAATTAATAAACGCACAAAATGAAACGATATTAAGAGAGTTTGGATTGGATACTACTCGTGAAAGATTTCAAGGTGGTATTGTAAAATTAACTGCTACTGGAAATCAAGAGTCTCTTATGCAGTCTGGTGATTCGGTAGTTGCGCAAAATGACTTTGAATATTCATTTAATTCTAATTCATTAATTGAATTCAAAGAACCGTTTTATTTAAAACAAGGAGACACAAAAATTTTACTGATTGAACAATTAGAAAGTTTTGTAGATAATCAACTCTCATCAATTGAGACTGTTGCTGCGAAAAAAACTAAATTAAAACAAATTTTTACTGTTGGTTCTTGTAAAGATATCCGACCTTTGATAGATGGATATACTTATAAATCAGATGAAGCTAGCCAAGAGGCCACAGAAGATCTTGCAGAAGCTTTATATAATATATTAGATTCTGTAAATGCTTTAGGTGACTATTCTGTCCTAGATGTAGATGAAACAGATTTTGCAACAATTAAAGAAAAGTTTACTGCTGTCATAGGTGCTGAAGTTGTCGATGAACCAAACGAAGCACCTGAAGTTGAAAAAACTTCATTTAGTGCAGAAGTTTGGTATGCTAGATCTCATGTACATGACACAATTGTGCACTATGGTGACACAGGTTTTGTATATTACAATGAGAAAGATACACAATACCAATTCGAAGCTTATGGTGACAATCAAACTAAACCAGAAGGCTCTACGTCAACTGTAGCAACTCTTCCTCTAGAAAATGGAGTAACTTCAGAAGGTATTCAAGGATTAACTGCGGACAGGCAATCCTTAGATGTAGAAGGTGTTGGGTCTCAACTAGACAAAGTTGGGAATAATGACAGTTATAGCTATAATTTTGCAAGTCATACATTGACAATTGCTAGAACATTAGGTCGTGGTGCCGTGCCAACTTCAGATCAATTTGAAAAATCGTTTACAGATAAAGGTCTTTTGCCACCAAAGCGGTATAAAGTTGTGATCAACAATGCCACACATGCTAGTTACGCGCGAATTTTACTAGGCTTAGCTGGTGTAGGTAATATTGAGCAAGTTACTGTGGATATGCAAAATGCAACGGGTGAAAGTTATGGAGAGGTTAGAAGTTTAGAACAAAAACACTTAACTCCTTTAACTCGATTAGAAAATGTAGAGCAAATTACTTTTAATCAAACCACAAGTAAACGAATTACTCCTGTAGCTGCAAATCAATCTAGTGGTATATATATGGCATTAGCAGTAGATGATAGCAGAAAAATCACTTTAACAAGGCAGCGGCTGCTTTTTGCACCTGTTGAGGAAGACTCTACTGAAACTGAAACTGAAACTGAAACTACTGAAACAGTAGATAGAGAACGTAATCAAGCGTACTCTATGGCTTCGAGCGATGCTTTATCTGTTGGTGCAAATACAACTAAGCTTACTTTAAATGGAACTGGTGGGCTAGGAACAGTCTCTCAAAATAGTATTAAAGAGGCTAGTAAATTGAGAACATTGGTTATAGGTGATAACTTTAACTTTAGAGACCGTGAAAGAGGAGTTCAATATCTTAAAGAAGTTCTCAGGGGTAGTCATATTACTCGAGTAGTGATACCAACTAATAGGAAATTCGATTCTTTGAGAACTGCTTTAGCTGACCTTGGAAAAAATACGAGTGAGCAATGAATTAATGTTGTGTGGCCAGGTTTAGAGAATATACCTGACAATCTTGTAATTAATACTAATCATTTTTATGTTGAATCTGGTGCATTTACAGAAGCTCAACTTGATTTTATAAAGGCAAATGCAGACTTTGTCTCTACTGTAAGGATTATAGCTCCAGCTTCAATAACCGGTGCATTGTTAGAGCAATTAGTAGCATCAATCGACGGTGGTATGTTCCATATTCCAGCAAGTGATTATACTCCATATATAGTTGAGAGAAATGCAGAAACTGGGAGATTGAAGAGACTTGCAAAAGGCACGCAAGTTTTTTACGGATCATAAGAGTAGGTAAATTTTAACTCCCCAGCAAACTGCTGGGGTTTTTTATTGTGTCAAAATTTGTTATCACCTTGTTATCTAGAAGCCTTTTTGCTTTGTTTGGCAAGGTGCTTATGTCGTTTAAATCTATATATTGTGGTATAATATATTGATATAAATATAAATTATGTCTCGACAAGAGCAGTTTGAATCTAATTTAGAGTATAAATTACAAACACATTTAGCAGAGGACTTATCTAAGCGAGAGTTAGATGCTGTAATAAAAAATTTGGAATCTACTGCTGTAGAAGTTTTTGCTAATTCTCCAGAATTAATTGTCGAGACTTTTCATTCTGTTTATCAGAAACTTTCTTTGAAAGAAACTACAGATGCAGCAGAAAAAACTCTCTTACGAAATTCTATTAATTATATTCGGTGTATAGAGTTACATTGTATATTAAAAAAAGTTATGGGAAGATCCTTTAATGAAAGCACTTATTCGATTTCTGCTTTATCACAATTAAGTGAACCTTTATCTTTGAATGTAAATGATTTTATTGCTGTTGCAGATATTCGTGAACGAGATACTTTTACAAGACTTGAGTTGTTGCGTGAGTTAGACGAATGTCGACAATTAGGTTTAATTACTTTAAATACCCAAGCAAGTACTCCAGAACAATATGCCCAAGCTTTATTGTTTAAAACTTATTATTCACATATAACTTTGGAAAATCCAGATGCTAGTTTGCTTGCAACTTCAAGGGCTCAAGATTTATTTGCTCAGCAAGTTTTAAAACTTGCTGATACTATTATTAGTTTTGGTAGAACGGTAAATATTCCTGAATCATTACCAGAGCCATGTAAAAACTTGCTTAGTTTATTAAACAGAGGAGTTGATATAAGTTATAAAAACAATAAATTTATTTTAAAATTTCCAGAAGATGCTTTGAGTATTTTACGTGCAAATGAGGATATTGAATTACCAAATTCTTGGGGTGCTTTAAGGCAAAATGCGAATGTAATTAAACGATCATCTATTTCGAGTTTAATGTCCCAAGAGGCACTAAATATACTTAATTTACCTCAAACATATAAGTTGTCATTTGGTTTTTTAGAAAAGAATTTACATAAAATTTCTATACAAAATTTAGATAATTTAGAAATTACTCAAGATCAATTTAGTAAATATCTACAAATTCAGGTAGATAGATATACTTATAGGTTCAGAAATTTAAATTTTATTTCTAATATTAATCAGTTACTAACCAAATTTTCTAACACAAGTCCATTGCTTGTTAAAAGATTTAAGGCGAAAGTTTTCTCGGCAAATCGTATTTTTTTCCGTCAATTTTTTTCTGCACAAGGTTTTAATGTTCGATATAATAAAGAGTCGGGTAAGATTGTTTTAAGTCAAATTCCTAATCACTATTTAATTATTAACGGTGATAATTTGAATTTAGAACTAAATCTTGATCAAGCTCTGAGATTATCCACTAAACCAGCTTCTAAATTTTCAGAAGGAATAAATGGTACTTTACAAGTTTTAGAGGCATATACTTTTACACCAGACGATGAAAATTTAAATACTCAACAAATAGATGATTTTGAATCTCCAGAAGCTTCACTAGTACAACTTGCAATGCATACAGATGTAGTCGAGACAACTTTAGATAGAACTAATAGTTCTGAAGAAGAACAATTGCCGCCAGATAGAGAAAATGAGTCTGCAGATGACTCAACAGAACAACAACAAGCAGACCAAGCAGAGCAACAACAAGCAGACCAAGCAGAACAACAACAAGCAGACCAAGCAGAGCAACAACAAGCAGACCAAGCAGAGCAACAACAAGCAGACCAAGCAGAGCAACAAGCTCAACCAGCTCAAAGAGCAAGAAGAGCTGATTTAGAAACACCTGATGGGACCCTTGTGGGACCTCCAACACCAACAGTTTCTTCTGATCGTGAAGAAACACCTTCAGATAGAAGTGTAGATGCAGATGAAGCTACAGGCGAAAATGTACGTAAAGCTCAATTGTTACTTCGAGAGTTAAGTTGGCTAACAAGTAAATTACAACAATACGGAAGTAACTTGCTAGAAATTGTTGAAATTTTTTATCAGAATAAAAATGCAGATGAAAATGCAGATGAAGTTGCAGAAAAACCAAGAAGCCTACAAACACAAATTCAATTACCTTTAGCGTATAGATATCCAATTAAGGAACCAATTGGAGATAATATTTATCGTTCTCGTTTGTCTTTTGTGCAAAGTGGCAGTCAACAGGTTGAAATTCCAACAGAAGCTGTTTCAAGTAACTTACCGTTGCCTGGTGAAACTAATTCTATTCAGTATTATTATCAAGCAAACTCTCCAATGGGTAATAACCAGGTAGGTATTAACCGTCTTTGGAGAACTTTAAAAGAACGTAATTTATTAAGGGGTGTCATAGGTTTGCATGACAATAAGGTATTGTTAAGAGCAGGTAATTCAATTGCTTTGAATGGAATTAGAACAATTGATGAATCTATTTTTATGCCAATTGATTCAAATCTAAATTTTGATCGATATATAAATCATAATATTAAACGTGAAAGAATGTTAGGAAATGAGGATATACCGACTAATTTAAGTGCATTTTATGGGTTTTTAGAACAGGGTTACACCTTGTCTTGGAAAATGGATGGTAATAAAAGATTATTTAGACTTACATCAGCTGATAAATCATCTAAAAGTAATTGGTTTGAATATAACCAATCCGATAGAATTAATGTAAATGCTTTTGGTCAGTATAATCAAGAGGGTAAATTTGTAGGATCTTTACCGCAAACAAGAACTTATCTTCAATATGAAATCTTAAATTTATCACAAACAACAGCACAGCAGCAGTCTGGAGTGCTTACATTTAATAATACTCCAGCTGGAGTACATAAAATTGAAAGAGAAGAAGCCGATGATGTGTTCGTTTTTTATTCTAATACACCAGATGAGTATATAAAATTATTAGCGCAAGCTAATTTAGATAATGAGTTTGGCAAGTGGTATAATAAAAATAATCAGGCACTTGCATTATTATTTCCGAATTTATCAAATCCAACTCCATTAGATTATCTAATGGCAGCATATGAGAATCAAGATCAATCATTAAAGCATCTTACTTCTCTAAGTATGCTTGGAGAAACTTTTTTAAACGGAACTAGAAATACATTAACGCAAGAGGGTGATGTGACAATTGATTTTTCTGAGTCAAATATAACTCAATTGCGTGCTCAAAATAATGTATATGCAGAGTTATCCGTACCCTCTAATGTAAGTTTTGATTCTAGACAAATAAGACTGTCTGGAATTAGTTTCAGGATACCTAACAACGAGGGGCAAAAAAAATTAATGGCATACATTTTAGGAGTAGACTTGTTTGATCAATCTAAATATAAATCTGATATTACTGGTCTACGAGAAAGATATAACACTTTTATTCAAGAAGTATTTCCTGAAAATATATTGAAAGCTCGTTTTGAATTATTTTTTAGAACACCTAGTTATATGTTTGCAAGATTGACTCCTACACAAAGACAAACATATTTAGATATTATGAATGTTTTTTTACAGCATGATTCATTGTTAAAACAAAAAATAAGTGTTGCTACATATAATGTGAATATAATAAATAATTTACCATGTTTTGGTTTGTTACAAACTGAAGATGCTCCAATTCAAGTTGATTTGAATCAATCAGATACTCAAGATTATAGAGTAAATGCACATCAAAAAGATCTATTAAATAGATCTGGACTGTTTACTGTTTCAGATACACATATTACACATTTTAATGGTAATCGCATTGAGCCGTCTATTGGAATAAGAAAAGGCGCTCGAATAACATTAATGCGTGATCGACAAAAATGTATGTTAAGTGTTTCTTATTTAAGTAATGGTCAACTTGTAGATCAAAGGATTCAAGAATTTGATTATCGAGAGCGTGATGCTACCTTAAAAGGGAGGCAGTACTTAAGAGCTTTACGTTCTTTGGATAGAACTTTAAATCAAGATGAGGCTATATCTTTCGATCATCAGGATTTATTAGTAAATCAAGGCGGCGCGTTGAAGTTAAATTCAAATGTTATGCAGAATGTACGTTTGTTAAGATCTGTGTATAGTCAGGTTGAATCTTTACCAGCATTAACAGCTGGCTCTCAAATGTTTGTTGAGTCATCTCATAGACAAGGAGATAAATTTGTAAATTCAGCTAAAATTGTTGATGGTGATAATGTATATTTTATAAAGTTTGACTCTGTTTATCCAATTCAACTAAACCAATCTTCTCAAGCCTCTTTTGATACCTTTTTAACTGATTCGATGGGAGCTAGTTTTGTGAGTAGAATATCTTCTCGAGTTCTTCGAAATTTTAATCCTCAAGAAAGAGTTAAAAAGTCAGGTTTCCCAGTTTGTTTTGCTGGAATGACACAAGCTTTAAAAAATACTTTAAGTCCTGAAGAAAGTTTAGATAAGGAAACTTTAAGACACTTTATTGTAGAACATAATCTTAAATTTACAGCTTCAACTAATTTTATTGAATTTAGATCTAATGAGGAAGGAAACATAACTGAATTTAGAGCTGTGCCGTATGGTGACTTTGTCCCATTTAATGATAGATTTATTAACCAATCTAATGATTTTTTTGCAAGCGAACAATATTCTAAGTTTGATAAATGGAAGGAGCAAGATGAACAACAGCAAGCACAAGTAAGGCGTGAGCAATCAAGAGATATGATTGTATTAGAAGAAGTAAGTCAAAGTGAAATTAATCAACAAGTTTCAGAGATTAATCGTGTTTTAGATGAGGTAGGTCTTACTGAGGATTTAGTTTATAACCCAACGACTAAGTTTTTCACATATGCTGGAAAAAACTATGCCAATATTGTCTTTTTTAGTTCAAGTAGAAATAAAGAATTGTATTTAAATCATACACTCCTTAAGCAAAATGTATTGATAAACGTTAATATTCAAAGAGTTTCCCAATTATCTTGTAATCAACGTAGATCATTTATTGATGAATTAGGATTGCAACTAGATGAACCTGTGCCTTCAGAATATGCTACTTTAGATGCTTATTTAGATTATTTGAAGCTTTTTGAAAAAGCTGGTGTCTTACCAGGATCAACAGTCGAATGTAATCAAAGTGGATTGGAGTATTTTAATTTTATTCAAAGTACAGAGTTAAAAGCATTGTTGTCTTGTCCAGAGCCTTTTATTTTAAATAATGAGAAGACTAAATTATTTAAAAATGGTACTTGGATTGATTTACCATCGGTATCATCTTTACAAGTGTTTAATATGACTGGAATAACAGGTCCAAGAATGTTGCCAACAGTTTTTGATGAGCTAGTTCAGTTGGGAATGTTAGATGCTAGTGAAACCAGGTTAAAAGCATTTTATGTTGCAGATTTTATCAGCTTAGCACCTGATAATTCAATTCAGGCAGCTCTTTTATATACTTATGTAACTAGTTCTGAATATGACTTGTATCAAGCAAATTTTGATTCGAGTAGGGATATTCAAAGTGTGATTACTTTGTTAAAGGGTTTTCCACCTGAATATCAAGCGACTTGGTTGAGGCCCTTGCCAGGAATTGTGGATACAGAAGTTTCGAATGCTGAGACTGAAAATCAAGTGAGTGGAAGTGATTATTTAACTTTAGGTACCAATCAACAAGCATCAACAAAAAGACGTATTACGCGACATTGTAGTGGTTTGTATAGAAATCCAAGGAGGCTTTTAAATAACGTAGAATTACGTTTATTAAAAGAAACTATTATGCCAGATGGTTATAAGTTTGGTATGTATTCAGGTCTCTTACATACTGTTGACTCAATGGCAGAGACTCCTCGTGTATTAGATTCTATAAAGGAACAATTATCTCCTTATGGATTGGTACATGGTGGATATTTTTTCCCACGAATAAACGAGTCTTCTAAAAATACTGGTACACCTGAGTATAAAGCACCACCAATTAAATTATCATTATCGGATACATATGAGCTAAAAAGAAATAAGAAATTTTTAGTTAATGGCGTTGAAATTTGTTCTTTGTATAATGCCGTATTGGAAGATGAAATTATAAATCCATCTAGTAATTCCTTGCCAGAACCTGCAAGAAATCGGTTTAGTGTTATCTCTGAATTAGCTGTTTCTGAAGACTCAAAGGTATATGCAGGTTCGATATCAATCAAGCCTGGATTAAATATGATAGTGAGAAAAATTGGTGACAATATTCCAGACTTAAATTTGCGAGAAAATATTTCTGAGTTAAGAGTAACACTTAAATCTCATGAATTTATTGTAAAACAATTAGGACATACTTACAGAATAAAATTTAATACTGAATAAATATGAATAGCGAATTTCAAAAAAAAGCACTAGAAATTATATTGAAAGTGGCTATCAGTCTTGAAACTAAACAAAAAGATTTACCTTCTCTTAAACAAGAAATTGAGCAGTTAAAGCGTTTGGAAGAAAAGTTAAGTGATTTTTAGATTTGTTTGTTACAATAAGGGTGGGACAAAATAAA
>Ga0163108_10001940_pt1 | contig 15051 bp, 1 predicted proteins | sample Fk1155metaG_FD_109644 | JGI IMG/M metagenome (GOLD analysis project Ga0163108, IMG submission 109644) | Marine microbial communities from the Central Pacific Ocean - Fk160115 155m metaG | ecosystem: Environmental > Aquatic > Marine > Oceanic > Photic zone | place: The Central Pacific Ocean...
GAGGAAAACAAAGAAATCCTGATTGAAATCAATCTCATCGTTATTGATCAAGGGTATCGAAAGAGTGTGAACATGGCCCCCATGGAGCATGCCCCCAATATTCATATAATCACCATCGCCAAAAGGCGCAACATTGGCACTTTTGGGGGTCAGGTTTTGCTGACTGGTTGGGTACCACGGAGTGGCATAATCCGAACCAGCGAGAAGTTCCATATATAAGCTTGTGCTCCCTGGCCCGTGAGGAGGAGTCAACCAAAAACCTGGATGAACTGAACCACCATGAGAGGGAACCGGAGCGAATGCGGCCCAATTGTGACCGCCAAAACCACCCATAGGCGTCGCGGGCAATGCCACCCACCAAATTTGGTCACCATCCTCATTCAAACCAGGATCAACAACCACCTCAGCAAAACCCTGGGACTCACGAACCCGATGTTGTTTTCTTACAAAGTGAAAACCGTCACTTGTTTCAGGTGCTTCGTCTTCCGGAAAATAAAAATTCCCAATGTATGGCTGCCTTTCCACCACGATTGTAGCGGTGACTTCGCTTGTCGGTTGCCAGTTTTCATTTTTAAACTGGGGGACCACATAATCAGGCTCGCCATCGTCCTTTCTTAAGTTGAAAAGATTCAGCCTAAAGGACGCCATGTCAACCGTGTTAAAGGTAATCAAGCCCAAGTCGTCCACGGTCCAGGTTGTCCACTCACCATAAGGCAAAATGGGAACCACGATATGGGCATGGGTCTGCCCCTCCTCCATGACCAGGGTGCCGGACTGCGAAATATAATGCTCTCCCGATCTGGCAGCACCATCCTGGGTGGCGTAATCCATCTTGATACGCCCATGCACACCCTCCATCCTGGTGATGGTGACGCGAATGCCTGGGTCATCGCCCATGATCAAGCCTTCCTGAGGATCATCTTCGTCCACCCCAATGGAGTTGCCAGCATACCAACGGTTGAGGAGCATGCCCTCTGTCTCGGGCACCCTGTAAATGTTATCCCTATAATAGCTCACCGAACCCGAATTCAAAAAGTCATCATCATCCAGGTCGTTCCACCGGGTGAACATCACGGTGCCGGCTTCACGGTCACGTATCCGAACCGTCGCCTTAGATTGCTCCCCCAGCTTCGCGCCCACCGAGTCGTACAGCTCAATTGCAAACCGCTCCGTGTTTTCCTGATCGAAATCGTCGATAATTTTCAGGGTGACGCTTTTTTCCGATTCACCCTGCTTGAAAACCAGTTCCCCATCGGCGCCTTCAAAGTCGGGGCTGTCCCCGGTACTCAGCGCATTCAAATCGATAGTCCTGTACTTCACAGACGTGGTGTCATCCAGCCCCCCTAATCTCTTGACCTTTAGTACAAGTTGCCCGTCGGTTTCATCCAGACGATACTGGTTGTACTCAAACACAATCTGCGTCCTTGCCAAATCCTTGTCGCTGTCATCAATCAGCAACTCCACGGCTTGAGGACCCAGCAAAAGAGCCGACCCTTCCGGCTTGGGATCCTTGAGTCGAACAACGATACTCTCCACACCCTCATGCATGAAGTCGTCAATAATCGGGATGCCAACCGTTTTTTCAGTCTCTCCCGGCTCAAACGCCAGGGTCCCCGAAACGTCCTCGTAGTCCTGGTTCGGTAACTTGGATCGGGCAGTGCCCGGTTCGGTGTAGTAATTGATCGAGACCACCCGGTTCGTTGCCCCGGTCCTGACAACATGGAAATTGGCCACCTTCTCCTGGTTCGATTCATCCACCTGATAATCGAACGTTAGTCCGTCATCATCAACCGCCATAAATCTGATTGCGCTGTCGTTGTTCTCAATGACCAGTTCTGACGCCGACTGGGGACCGGCCGCAATATCCTCAAAATCCTCGAGAAATAAGGTCAGCACTTCATCCGGCTCATCGGCAAACAGGTCGTCAATGATATAAATTACCGGCTCGCTGCCATCGGCAGATCGCCTCATGTTTTCAAGATCATCAATTTCAGAAACATCAGAAATTGACATGACCCGGATATCCTTGAAGACCTCGCCGACACGAAACTCGAGGGGCAAAAAGTCGAGCTCCTCTTGATCTGAAAATGCCACGTAATCATAGACAAGATACGGATTGCCACCTGGAACCCATTTGGTGGCACTATCGCTTTTAATTTTCAGCTTGAAGCGCCCGTTGGTGGTCAGGCCGAGCTGCCTTTTGAGTGTTATCTTTAGGCCATTTTCATTCTCGGCATAAGCCACCGATGGCTTAGTGAACGATACCAGACCACCCCCATAATTGATCCCGCCATAAACCTTGGCAATGTACCGGCTCACCAAATTGTTGAATGAGGTAAAGTCGCCACCGATTAGAATCCTATAATCCTCCTGAATCACAACAGTGCGTATTGTGCCGTCCGCACCCAGTTCAAAATTAATCGTTGGATCCAGGACGCCTTCCTGTGTCAGTCGGGCGATACGGTTCCTGTTTCTGCCATCAACGTCTGTGAAATTCCCAACAACAACCAATTTTCCATCCGGTTGCAACTCAGCATCCAGCACCTCACCATTCATGAAATTTCCGCCGCCCGTTTCAGTTGAGCTATAGGCAAGGTAGTCCCTCTTGGCAGCCCTTACTTCTGCCGCAGACAGCGCTGCCTTGGCCTGGTCTGACTCAGCCGTGGCCAACTCTACAGCTTCAGCAGCATTCGATTCAGTCAGCTCAACCTCTGCAATCGTATTCAAAGCGGAATCAAGAGCACCTTGAAACGCTGCCAATTCAGTGGTGGCGGCATCCACAACCACCTTGGCCTCAGCGGCGGCCGCAATGTCCTCCTGTGTGGCACCATCGGCACCAGCCTTTGCTTCCGCCAACACCAACGCCGCATTGGCCAGTTCCAAGGCTGCCGTTGCCGCTTCCACATTCGACTGCGCGCCACCTAAAGCAGTCGCCGCCTCATTGAGCGCCAACTTCGCAGTCTCCAAATCTGACTGAAGAGGCACCAGTTGAGCATCCAACAGCTCTGCCGCTGTCCTGGCCTCCTCTGCCGCCAGGATATCCTCCGGTGTCGCACCGGTTACCAGTTCACCCTCAGAGCTGACCTTGATGATGTTCGTATAACGACGCCCCGTCGCCGTGTTAACTTTGAAGTTGCCCGTTAAAATGAGATTTCCATCCGGATGCCCCAACACTTCGCTAATCACGCCATCCCTAAACTTGGTTCCTTGATATATGCTCGAAAAATTTTCCGTGAACTCGATGTCCAAGACTCCCTTTGCATCAATCTTGGCAACTTTCTGCGCGAGGGCATTATTACTAAACTGTTCAAAATCACCTCCGAGAACAAAGGATCCATCCGCCAGTTGCACTGCGCTGTAGATGGCCCCTGCACTGCCAACATCGTTCCCCCAAGGAGTGACATCATTTCCCCCTGCATCCAGTATGACAAGGCCCCTTCTCGTTCTGCCCTTGTAATTCTGATACCCGCCGAGCACCAGCAGGTTTCCGTCGGAGAGCTGCCTGATGGTATAAACAATTTCATCGAACGCTGAACCGGGATCAAAGGAGTCATTCAGGTAGCCGTCGCTGTTGATCTTCGCAATTCGGTTTCTGGCCGTTCCGCTGACAGTGGTGAAATCACCCACAATGATCATTGATCCATCCGACAGGGGCAAAATATCCTTTATCAGTCCGTTTGTCCCATCCTGCACATCAAACTCATTATCCAGAATTCCCTTGCTGTTAAGTCTGGCAATGCCACTGCGAATGATCCCGTTGATCACTCCAAACTCACCTGCAAGCAGCAAATTGTTCTCACCATCGCGCTTGATCACTTCAACTGGCCCGTTGACCCTGATCCCGATACCGGTATCAAAAAATGTATCCATGCTCCCGGCCGGAACGTTCACAGTCTCGTCATCCACTATGTTGACCTTGGCCCGCACAGGGGAGCCTAGAATCGCTCCGCCATCGGGATTGCTGATCGTCAGGTTGAAAAACTCGGTGTTTTCGTTTGCAAAGTCATCTAGGATCTTGAGGGTTACAACCTGCCCCGATTGGCCGTCTGCAAAATTAAGAGTCCCACTGGATTGGATATAATCCGGAAAGTCGCCGACCGATGAGGCTGTTCCATCGCTCAGCGTGTAATCGACTTGAACATCACCCTTAGTGCCACCAACTCTCTTGACGTAGACCGAAAGTTCGGCGCCGTTTTCATTCACATAGTAATCCGAATCCCCAACAACAACCTCTCCTGGATCGTCCTCGTCCTCAATCGATACGACAAGCAGACTCCGTTGCCCAATGATGACATTCATTGGATTGGCCAGTGTAATCTCAAAGGTTTCGATCTCCTCGATGCGATCATCGTCAACGATGGGGATTGAGATCCACTTTTCATCGACGTCCTGGTGCGCCCAGGTGAGGACACCCTGGCGGGGCTGATAATCCTCACCTGAGTCGGCAGTAAGTGAGCGGGTTGAATATGTGACACTGGCCTGACCACGGCTTCCTCCCACCCGCCTGACGGCAACCGAAATCTCACCGTCGTTTTCGATGACCTGCCCGGCGTCGGCTGAAAACTCTGCCTTGCCACCCTTAAGGTCGTTGTCGACTAGAAATATCTTTTGAGTGATAACATCGACACCATTATCCAGCTTGCCACCGCCCGTGACATTAAACAGGTCAACTTCAAAGTACTCATCCACCTCCTGGGTTTCATCATCCACAATTTTGATTGTGATGGACCGGCTATCCTGTCCACTGGCAAAACGCAGACTTCCCGTTCTCGAATTAAAGTCGGACGGAGAGGCTGCTGTTCCAGCCCTTGTCCTGTATTGAACCGAGACACTTCCGTTCACACCATTAAATCGTTCCACATTTAGGGTGGCAGTTCGATCCCCCTCATTAAAGTATAAATCGTCAGACGCAAACTTCAGTTCACCGGATTTAAAGTCATCATCAATAATGAGCAACCTGGCTTCACTTCGGCCAATGGAAACCCCTGTTGGGATATATTCTCCACCAAGATTGACATACCCCCTAGGCACCGCCAACTTGAGTTTGGCCGACTCATTACCCTCAATCAAAGAATCGCTGACCGACTCAAAGTTAAATGATCTCAATCCATCCTCCCCATCCTGCAACTGCCACCCTAAACCCTCAAAACCAAAGGCAGGGACCAGGGTATCCTCTTCATAGTATGGAAATAGCGATCCATCAGGTTCAAGAAGTTGCTGTGGAGGAAGGCGTTGATATACATTCTTTCCATTCGAACCTTCCGGCGGTTCAAACGAATGGGGCAACAGCGCGCGGTACGTGTCAGAAGCCATGGAGTAATACATTGCATCCACAAAATCATTATCGTAGTTCCAGAAGAACCAGGGAAGAGGAGTACCGTCGAGACCCTGGTTGACATAATGCTCAAAGACTATAGGTTCCTGCATACCTATATAATCGGCCTCTTCTATCGGTGCAACGTCGCTTCCAACAGCGGCACCGGCACCCGGTTTCAAGTTTTCAGTCTCAATAATCGCACTTGCAAAGCCCTTTCTGCCGTTTTTCCTCCGGATGATTATCTGGCCGTTGACCTTGTCTTCATCGACACGATATTCGTCCTCCTCGAATTCCAACTCGCCAGGGCCTGATGTTTCCCCTGAGCCGATCTTGGCGACATTTGAAACAGAAAGAGAACTGGCTCGGGATGAACCGCCGCCAATCCGACTAAAATTACCCGCGATATAAATACTGGGCTCCTGGTCCTCTCCTCCACCTAGGACAATCGAGTTGATCAACCCAGTCGGCTGACCAGAAGTTCCAGCCGTGAGGCCCGCATACTGGTTGAATGCCGTGTCTAGAAATGAAGTGTCAACCGACCCATTCGGGTTCAGGCGCGTCAAACCCATTCGCCGCGTTCCATTGAACGAACGGAAATCACCCGCGATCAGAATTCGATACATCTCGAAACCGATTTTACTTCGGATATATTCCTGCATGTAGATTGGAATATATCCACCATAATCCTGATAGTTTTGAAGATAATCCATCGAGAGCAACTCTTCATCATCGATATTAATATCTGAGTCATTGACATCTGCCAGGTCCTTTATAAATGAATCCTGCTCCTTCAAATGAAACGTATTGCGCGCAACAACATTCAAGGTGTCATCAATCATCACGGAGTAGACAGGACCGTCAGAGCCTGCGCCAACGCTAAATGCTTCATCCAATTCACCAGCAGCATTAAGAGCGGCAACATTGTTCATCTTGTAACCCTTCACCTCAGAAAAGGAACCTCCAATGACAATTCGAGCTGGTGCCGAACCCTGAGCTCCCACATCAAGGGCGTAGACCTCACCCAACACCCCCTTGCCTATCTCAAAACCTTCATCCAACTGGCCGTTCCCCATGAGCACTGCCAGTGAACTACTGGGTGTGCTGCCAACCATCGAAAAACTGCCCCCTATCACAATTCGGCCATCCGGAAGCTGGGCCACGGCATAAATGGGTCCGTCCGGCCCTTCACCAATATCAAAACTTTCATCGACTTCACCGTTCTCTTTGAAGCGAACAATTGAGTTTCTCTTGTGACCGTCGACAGTACTAAACTCCCCGACCACCAGAACCTGATTCCCCTGCAAAACGTAAACGGCATAGACTGTTCCGTCTTCGATTCCCTTACCCGGATCAAAACTCGAATCGATCGACCCATCGGCCTCTATCCGAGCTATCCCGTTCCTAGGATGCCCGTTATAGGAGCTAAACCCACCACCAATAACATACTTCGCGATAATTTCCTGTTGGCTCTCGCCATCGACCGCGTATAGGGACAAGTCTATGGAATTAATATAACTATCCGCACCTGTGCCTGGATCGAAGGTGATATCAACCGAGCCATCCTCTGCCATAACCCGCCCGATCCGGTTCATGGGAGTCGCGTTAATGGAGGTGAAATCACCCACTAACACCAACTTATCCTTCCTGGAATCCTGAATTTCCGTTGAGGAATCAAGCCCCCTCCGGATCATTGCCATATCGTAGACGTCGTTATTGATGTCAGGCGTAAACGCTGCATTGGCACTGCCTGCAACCATTCCCTCCGAACTTTCAATAGTAATAGTGGTCCAGTATTGCACCCCAAGCGAAACACCCGGCTTGATCGAGTCAAGTTCATCTCCATCTCCATCTCCATCTCCATCTCCATCTCCATCTCCATCTCCATCTCCATCTCCATCTCCATCTCCATCTCCATCATCAGTCTCCCCTGCTTGGTCTTGACCCGCTTCCAGCCTTTCGTAATCCGGTTCATAAAGGACCACCACAAGGTCCTCATTGAATTCAAGGTACGAGTCTTCAATTATCTTGATAAAGATAGACTGCGGTTCTTGGGAATCGGCTGCAAAGGATAATGTCCCGGTTGTCACATGGAAATCACGCACGACGTCGGTCGGTGACAGGATCTTGTTAAAAGACGGACTTAGCTCCCGCTCCCCTGTGGGACTGGCAATATCCGAGCCTGGATTCAGGAGGGGGATGTCCAGTTCTCGGCTGTGCATAAGCTGATCGATGTCCCCAAAAAACATCCTTGATAGGCCACCATAGAGAGCGGTTGGCTTAATCCTCGGTTCATCTCCCGGCAGGTAGCCATATTTCAAATCCTTTACCGGTCCGAAGATTAAGTCCTGATCTCCCGTGTCGGTGTGGGGGTCCGCGTTACGGTTTCCTTGGCCAAGATCGTTATTAGTCCAGTCTTCCATCGAATCGATGTAGGGATTCTCCTTTTTTTCCACATTTTCCCAGTTTTCCCGGGGGTCATCAACCAAGAAACCTCGGTTGGGGCCTACCATGTAACGAACGCTAACTTCCTGATCGAAGGGTGCAGAGCGATAAACGAAAAGTTCTACTGTTTCGCCCTCATAAGCGTAACGTCTCGCCCGGCTAAAACGGAATCCTACGCGCCGCTCGTCCGGCTCGTCCGGTGCAGGTTGCTCCTCCCATATCTTATCCGGGCCAGGACCAGAAATGTCGTTGATCCGAAGGGATGCCAGTCGTCTCTCCTCATCAATGCTGGGCACGAATTCTGTAGGTTCAGGTACAAATCTTTCGGGATGAGCCGCCATCTCATTCAAGAAGGCCCGAACAGCGATGTCAGACGGATGAACCGTTACCTCATCCAATTGATCTAAACTTGTGAGTGGCCTGGGGTTCGACACCGCCATCTCGAGAACGGTGTGAGGGTAGGCATCCCCGTCAATATTGGTAGATACTCGGACACCCACTGTTGAGCTGCTCTGATAGTCCAAAAACAAAACCGTCCCTTTTTCGGCAGAGAAATCGGCGAAAGCCTGTGCCTTGACACCGGGCATGATCTTCTGTTCTACAAAGGAAGAATCGGGAAGTCTCCGGTAATGGGTCACCTGACCCAAATGCTCGCCCTCATTGAGTTCGGACAATTCACGAACCTCGTAATCGACCAAGACCGCACCCCTTAGCCCATCTCGGCGAGTGATCAGTACCCTTGCCTGCCCATCCCTTTCACTCGTGATGAATTTTTCCATTGAAAAACCCAATTGACCACTTTCATCACCGGAAATAACAACGCGTGCGGTATCGGATCCTCCCACGTAGGTCCCATCGCTCGGATTCAATAGCTCTATGATGACCTCTTCATCCGTTTCCTCTAAAGGATCGTCTAAAATGGTCAGGATGATAGCCTTTTGGGTCTCGTCCCCATCACCCCAAATCAGAGTTCCGGTTGTCGTCATGGAATAGTCCAGGTCAATTGTCGCCGAAGAACGTGTCACACGATATTCGACTGAAGATGGGAGAAGGTTGCTCTTTTTCCGTTCGACAAAAAGCGACACATCACCAGTGCTCTCCTCGACACGTATGTCCGGCATGACAAATTCAACCGTCCCAGAACCTTGCCCGTAAAGCTCCAAGCCGATGAAAATGAAAACCAATGTAAAAACGAAACGCCTCATTTTATTTTGTCTTTATTTTGTAAAATTGATAGTCCCCCTTGTTTGGCACAAAAAGGGTAGCTTCACCGTTATTGTCGATCCTCACCTCACTCGACTCCTTCCAATCGATTAAATTCCGGCTGCTCAAAATTTCATATCGATGCATTGGTTCACCCCTGATCAAAAGTTCAAATTGGTCAGGATGAGGGATCCCCTTGAGTGAAGCCGATATGCTCAAGGGCAGTGATAACTCATCCAGCCAAGCAGCATCCAAGTTGGCCGAGTTTGCGAAATCCTTACTGTATTTCCAAGTCAGGGTGTGGGACCCGGCTCTGACCGGAAAACTGACGATTTTCCAGTCAACCAAACCGGACCAATCCCCTCTAACCTGATCATCTATCGAAAAAATCAACTTATCCCAATCGCTTTCAGATGAAAGCTTTAGAGCAAAGCTGACTTCTCCATCATTGAAATTCCCCTTAAACGAAAGGACAGACTCCTCCGTATCACCTATGCTCCCCGAGCGCATTGAATAACTGCCTTGAAACGGTTCCTGCCCATCAGGAGCCCAAGGAGCTCCCCCACCGGTGGTCCACCGAAAATCCTGTCCAGTCCCATCCTCAAAACCGTACACTCCCCTGTTATCAACAAAATTTGCCCGAATGTTATATTCATCTGAAATTGTCAGATCAAATTTTGGATCCGTTACATTGACATCGCCAGACCAGCCAAAAAACCGCCCACCATCAGCCGGTACCGCTTCAACCAGAACACTTTCATTTTGCTTGTGAAGTGAATATGGGCCGAATCCACCTGAGAAGGGTTGATAGGGCGTAACTACGGTTCCGGTACCGTTAACCTCCAACATCAGGCGATGAACTGAGTCCATCTTAAACAAACTTCTAATCGCTACATTTCCAGTTTCTCCACCATAGCCATCGACAGCAATGAAGACGTTCATTCCCTGCTCCAGAGCTTGGGTCAACTGGCTGATTCCGGGGTCAAACTCCAACTCATCTTCCTCAAATCCATCATCATTGGCTATTATCTTCACCAAATCCTCAACGCTAGAACCCATGTACATACCCATCAGAGTGTCAAATCCAGACTCGAGTATGTCGATGGTTAGGATCCCGTCATATGGGGCCTTGAAGCGGTACCAAACCGATCCCCCCCCTTCATTGCCTGCGTGGTCTGGTTCCTGATGCTCTTTCGTTGCCTTTAACGTGCTGACCGTTGGAGTAGTCCAGTACGGGTTAAAAACCTCAATACGCGCATCATATTGAACCTCCTTATCAAGTACTAGAGTCCCGGCATCTTCCGGGTCGAGACTATATCGATCGCCCTGCATAGTTACCCCATCCTGCTTGACAACCACATAATCCAAATCCTCGATTCCTCGGGTAAGCGAGACACGGGACTGACCCGCCTGCACCTGGACTACATCACGATTCAGTTCAACAGCATTAACAAAATGGTCATTCGTCAAGTCAGGTGGAAAATAATCATACTGCAGCCGGACAGACTCAGAAACGTTGTCGCTATAATCGACGGCAACAAGTTCGATAATATTTTCGCCCTCCAGAAGGGCAACCGGCGTAAACCACTCCTGTGTCCCCACGACAACGGAATAAATACCTTCATTGACACGAGCCCGCACCTCCTTGACTCCCGATGCATTGGGTTGAGGATCGTGGGCAAAGCCCCTGATTTCAATCTTGTTTGTTTTTGTAATGAAACCATTGAACGGTTTTATTCCACTCAGAAATGGAATATTGATGTCGGGCTTTCCTTTAGGGGCAACCCTGAGGCGGACATACCCAAGATCCGACTCTGACGAACTCGAAATGCAAAATTTATAGGTTTTTCCAGCAAGCGCATTGAAATAAACCCCCTTATCCCTTTCTTCAAAGGTGTAGTTCTGGTTCCTAGCGACCAAAAGTAATTCTTCTATTTCATTGCCTCTATATACCGCAATATTTGTATCCACGTCACTTCCAGCCGTATCAACAAAGACAGACCCGCCGCTCTCGGCTGTCCACTTCCACCATAACGACGCAAATTGCATCGACTGACCAGAGTGCCTGGGCTCACCCTGCTCCACCGTCGCGTAGTTATTGAATGCCTCAACAATCGTAAACTCTTCGGTGATTTTTTCTGCAAGTGCAAAGTCATCATTCTCTGGTATATCTGCAATGTTGTACTGAACGACCCTGATGGCGTCATCCTTGCCATTTGCCTGAACAAAAAGCGTCATCTTGAGTTTCCCCTGTTTCTGCGGAACCTTGAAATATGATGTATAAAGATTGTCCCCTTCAATCAGGTCGGGTAACTCACCGTCATTCGAAAAGAAAGCCGTGTTCCCGTCCTCCGTCAGCATGGTCACTGTAGCGTCCTCTACCTTATCGCCATCAATCACTTCGACCACGATGGATATTGTGTCATCAGCCATGAGCATCGATCCAGAGGGAGGATTGACTGAAATCTCCATCACGCCATCCGGTGCTCCAAACGTTCCCATGTTTGCCACCGCCAGTGCAGCATTAAGCCGCCCTCCGGTCACCGTTTTGCCATCCAGGGAATCGATAGGATCCACACTGGCAAGCAATTTCTCCCTGATCTGAAGCACTGTCCAATCCGGGCGAAGGCTCCGCATTAAGGCAACAACACCACTAACATGAGGGGCCGCCATGCTTGTTCCAGCCCAACTTTCATAACTTTGATCATTAGACGAGGTGCAGGAAAAAATCTCCAACCCGGGAGCTCCCAGATCAACTGCCGTTTCTCCGTAATTGGAAAACCCCGTGATGTCATCATCACGATCCGTGGCAGCAACAGAGACAATGCATTCAAGGTCATAACTGGATGGAAACATAGGTAGTGAATCATTGTCATTCGCGTCATTACCGGCAGCAGCGAGGAACATCAAGCCCTCGGCTCCTGCTGCAGCATAGGCATCATATGAAGCCTGAGAGGGAAAGTAGCCCCCATAACTACAGTTCGCGATTTTCACGCCCTCACTCACACAAAATTCAATGGCCGCAATGATCGCTGAATGAGGCATTCCAAAATCACCCACCTTGCATGGCAGAATCGTTGAATTAAACGCTACTCCCGCATGGGGGAACTCATCATTTCCTGAAGCGGCAATGGTCCCGCTACAGTGAGTACCATGGCCATGGACATCATTCGGATCACCATCGTTGTTATAAAAATCAACACCCTTGTAATTATCAACATACCCATCCGCGTCGTCGTCTACTCCGTTGTTCGGGATCTCGTCGGTGTTGGTCCAAATCTGATTGATAAGGTCGTTATGCGTGACTCTAACCCCTGTGTCTATCACAGCCACCACCGTTTCAGGGCTGCCTGAAGTTAATTCCCACGCCTGCTCCACATCTATGTCTGCGTCAATTAGGCCATTATCCTGACCAAGATTTTCAAGTCCCCATAAAGTGCCGTCCACAAAGGCAGAATCGGTTACCTTTGCAAACGGTTCATTAACATAATCGAGTTCCACATACCTGAATATTCCCGAGTTCTCCAAATCTCTTTTTGTTGCCAGAAGTCTTTCAAGTCTATCCTGATTGCCGGCATCCTTTGGCATAGACAGGGTTTTGAGACCGGACACCAAGGTGAATTCATGTACCACCTTCAACCCTGTTTTTTTAATGAAACGCTTGAAGTTAACCTGATCGATATCGCCCCGGGTCCTGACTAGAAGATAATCACCATTGACCTTACCCTTTCCATAATTGATGAAGGCTGGGTTATCCGGCATTGTTAAACGCACCACACCAAAGGCGGCTGAATGGCCCAAGCCCAACAGTAGAGCAATAAGGAAAAGCCGATGTAAAATATGCCTGTTCATCTATTTATAAGTTGCAATGCGAATGTAGACGGTCCTGACGCTCCCTTTTGGCGCAATGAGTTCGCTTGGAATATTATATTGCATGGCGTCAAACATCTGCTTGTTGTTCTCAATGGAACCCAGCTTTCTCCACCGCGCCTGGTTTCCCAGTTTTTCAGTAAACTCTATCGTATAGATTCCGTTTGGTGCCCCCAACCACTCTATGGTTCTTCCTTTCAGCTCCATTTTAGGCCGACCATCACCAAACGGGGTCGGATCAAACCCGTTTGCAATTCCGTCTCCATCTGTATCAAAAACTCTGCTCCTCCTGTATGCGCGGTTCACCTTAACCGTTTCTCCTGAACCGGGCAGATATAGCGGCATGGAACTATAGTGGCCGGCATATTCCTTGACCCACTTTAACTTTCCGTCACGCATTCCGTCCAATTTCTCCTCCGGAAGATTTGATGCGGCAAAATAGATCGTCATCCCGTCACTTATGACCAACTGATCCAACTTATTTGTCAAAAGCGCATTTTCGGTTAGCCCCTCGAAGGTCAGTTTATCGACGTATACTGCTTTGTTTTCATCAGAAGTTTTCGAAAAATTGAAGACCCCAAGATAAGAGTTTGTGACCGACATCAAACCGATAGCACGATTGTCAACAAAACCGGCATATACCGGCCCCTTATCTCTTGATGAGTTCCATACAACCGGCACCGATTTGTAGGAATCAGCATTCAGAAAAAACTGGGAGCTCAATAATTTACCGGAATTGGACTCGGACTCCGACACAATGCCATTCTGAATATAAAAGAAATTGGTGCTGGTATCTCCTGCATCCACAATCAGATCGGATACATTCATAGTAAGCATGCCTCCGACCCTGTTTGTGCTATTTCTTAGCTTGAAAAAATCCCCCTTTATTTGGACGTTCTCTCCGACATTCAATGCCGAATCGCTCAAGCTAATATACTTTGAATTCAGGTCGAGGGAACCCTGCACAAACATACCGCCGTTGTTATTAAAGCTATTCGCATGAACAGTTAAGTTTTGGGTGGCATTTGTACCCGTGTTGGTGAAATTTTCATAGGGATTCTCGGCAGTACCCATTATCACATCACCCGGAATCCTTAAGGCTGCATTGTTTGTGACCGACAGAATGCCCTGTGCTACGGTTTCATCCCATTTGAATGTTCTGCCGCGATCCGGCATCACCTCAAAATCGTCGTCAAATGTAATACTACTGGAACGAATAAGCAGCTCGCCTGCGAGCCGGACCTTGTCCCTTATGATCACATCTTCACCCCTCAGCTTCAATGACTGAACAAGAACCTGATTGGTCATGGTTGAATTCAGATCAACATACATAGCCTTGTAATGGTAAGGTATGGTGACCTCCTCCAGCTCAGGCGGATCCGAATTGTTCAGACGAAATTCCTTCCATGTATCTTCCCACCTTGCCTCGTATATCTCCATACTACCTCCAAACCGGTAGACCTCGTCCTCTATTAGATCATCAATAACCAGGGAACGCCCAGTTGACCCAATATCGAGAGAGATATTCTGGCAATCCAAAATGGCATTTTTACTCGAGACCAAATTGTCTGCCTTGATCTTTAGGTTTCCTTCAGCCCTGATTTTTGCAGCCTCAAGATTCAATTCACTCGCCTCGATCACGACAGATCCGGGCTGGGTTTGCTCGATCTGCCTGCCAAGCTGATCTACATTATCATCAATTTCAACGGTGGTTTCCGTCGTTAATTCAATCCGGGACAGGACGTTGGTGAATTGAAAGCCATACGTCGTCCAATTGACCGAGACGGGAGCAGTGAATCCATACCCAAATGACCCACCGAAAGGATAATCTTCTATTGACGAATTCGCGTTCAACCCCTTATCAAACTCACTGTTGATATTTCTGCTTACTATCAAAGTTGACGGGATAGAAGTGACCCTGGCAACAGTGCTCTGAACGTTTGTGAGAAGAATGCCTGCATTCAATACATTACCTAATTCCGAAAGCACATAAATGGTGGAAGTTTCATTCACCTCCTCAATTCTATTTGTCACACTGGTCTTAATTTCCAGCGCACTGGTATCAAGCGGCCCAAGAACGCCAGTGTACACACCGTCTGGTCGGGAAAACCTGGGCGTAACCGTCACCGAATCGTTTCGATTCAGGACAAATATGCCTTGAGCATACCAATGCTCCTGCGGATTTTCGCCATCCCCAAAATATGCCTGTCGAAAATTGA
>Ga0163108_10001941_pt1 | contig 15048 bp, 9 predicted proteins | sample Fk1155metaG_FD_109644 | JGI IMG/M metagenome (GOLD analysis project Ga0163108, IMG submission 109644) | Marine microbial communities from the Central Pacific Ocean - Fk160115 155m metaG | ecosystem: Environmental > Aquatic > Marine > Oceanic > Photic zone | place: The Central Pacific Ocean...
CACATTGCGCCGGTGGAAGAACCTCGGCCAAAGGCTGGCGATAGGTGGAATGTGTATAAGATTATCCTACAGAATGACCACTTGGTCGTAGAACTGAACGGTAAGAGAACCGTTGACGTAAGAGATGGCCAGTTTTCGACTGGACCATTCGCATTGCAATGGGGTCGAGGTGTAATGCGTTTTCGAAAAGTCGAAGTAATGGAATTGTAATTGAGGGAATAAAGTAAGTAAGGGGTCGGATCAAACTTCGGCCCCTTACTAAAATAGAACTAACCAATAACTGTTAGAAGTTGTCGTAACCTTCGGTGAGTTCGATAAAGACGCCAGAGGGGTCGGTGATAAAAGCTATTTTCAACTCTATCTCGGGTATTTCTCTAAAAGTTACATCGAAATCTACACCTTTAGCCTCTAACTCTTTGCAAAATGCTTCGAGGTCATCAAATTCAAAACCAATATGATCAATTGCCGCTCCCCGAGTAGGTTGGCGGCTACCATCTGCAACCCCGAAACTAAGATTCATACCAGGTGCGTTTGTGGTGGTTTGAATCGAACCTCTCGGCCGAACTTCCAATCCGAAAATATCGGTATACCAATCTAGTAGTTCTTCATGACCTTCAGTCCTGAAATGAATGTGGTAACCCGTGATTTCCTCATGTAACCCTTGATCTTCTTGTAATTCTACAGAAACCCCGCCAGGGAGAGTCACATATGCGTTGTTCTGGCCCTCCGAGCCGGTGAATCCGTCAGTGACCGGCAGCCCATCCGCCTCAAGTTTTTCTAAAAAGCTGGCTATGTGACGAACCTTAAACCCGAAGTGGTCCATCTTTGTTTCTCGGGACCCCATGGTTGGTTCGCGCTCAGCGAGCGCTATTAAAAAGTTGGGGAACCGAACGGCGGTTAGAAACCCCTTTTGCACAACCACTCCATTGAAATGTTCAGTTAGAATTCGTTTGTATTCGTCCATGTCTGCCACATTGAGGTGAATATGACCGTATGTCAGCCCGGCAGCATTAGGAGTAGCCAGCTGACTGTAAACCGGTGAAGATAGCAGGCAAAGTAAGAGTGCTGCGGCTAGAAGTTTCATTGGGGGATTCTCCTTTATTGCTGTTATTTGCAGATAGCTGCAGCATAATGTCAATAAGATCAGGAGTCCATCGAGCTATGCCCCATAGATTACATGTCTGATAGACCATAAGTCATGCTAGCGGTCGATAATTTAAAGCCAAAAGAGATCAGCAATCGAATCATTGTTAACAGGCTGTTGTTGGCTTCAATTATAGTTTTATTAATTTCCTGCGAGAACCTCTCTGAGTTGGAACGAATTAGAGTCAAATCTTTCGGTATCTTGGATGATGGACGTAATGTCCAGCTCTTTACATTGGAGAATGACCGTGGGACTTCAGTCGAAATTATGGACCTGGGTGGAGTAATCGTCAGCCTGCGCACAGCTGATGCCACTGGTAACATAACGGATATTACTACCGGGTTTGACCATCCGCAGCAGTACCTTTCCGGCAGTGGATATATGGGTGCTATCGTTGGTCGTTATGCTAATCGTATTGCTAATGGCAGATTCAGTCTGGATGGGAAGCAGTATAGTCTGGCCAAGAATAATGGTGATAACGCAATACATGGTGGATTAATAGGGTTCGACAAAAAATTTTGGCACACAGTTACCAAGTCGAAAGGCACAGAAGCCAGCTTGAGTTTGACATTGGTAAGCAAAGATGGTGAAGAAGGTTACCCAGGCAATTTAACTGCGAAGGTTACTTATACGTTAAATGACAAGGATCAACTTATTATCGATTACTCGGCGATAACAGATGAGGTAACAGTTATAAACCTTACCCAGCATGCTTACTTTAACCTCAATGGCCACGGAGCCGGTTCAGTCCTCGACCAGGAGATTATGATCAATGCCGATCAATACACACCGATCGATAATGAATCCATACCGACAGGCGAACTTGCATCTGTCGAAGGTACGCCATTGGATTTTCGAACCGCAAAACCTATAGGCGCCGATATTAATTCAAACCATGAGCAAATTAGATTTGGGTCAGGTTTTGATCATAATTTTATAATCAGTCATGCAGTGGAAGGAGAATTGACTCTTGCTGCCTCAGTATTATCTCCTTCTACAGGCAGAACGCTAAACGTTTATACCGATCAGCCGGGAATGCAGTTTTATACAGGAAACTTTCTAAATGGAACCTTAATTGGAAAAGAAGGGGCAGTATATGCTCAGCGTAACGCTTTCTGTTTGGAAACCCAGCATTACCCGGATAGCCCGAACAAACCAAACTTCCCATCGACGATATTAAGGCCTGGAGAACAGTATGCTACCCGCACAGTTTTTGAATTTGGAGTGAACAGTGAGAGGTAACCGTTAGATTTTTTCCTGTTTTAGTTTTAATATAGTGATCGACGCTAGTAAAAATATAGGTTATTGATTATAAAGATATAATTAATTCTTTAATAACCGATTCTAGGACTTTAGGAGTAGGAAACAAGGCATGTGGTTACAAGCTTTGAATACTTAGATTCTCAGTAATTGGTTGTCATAATTTACGGGAAAAGTCCTAAGAAACTCAATAACTAACAATTGGCATTGCAGCAAGAATTGGGGCACTTCATGAAGATTCGTTCTTGGCTTACGCGAAAAACCGTTACAGCAATATTTTTATTTGTAGCCTATTATTTTGTAAGTGGCCCGATCATGGCTCAGACCACGGAATCAGCCGTTGATTTTAATCGCGAGGTCCGGCCTATACTTTCGCAGAATTGTTTCCAGTGTCATGGACCTGATACAGCGAATCGTCAAATGGGATTACGCCTGGATGTCCCTGAAGGTTTTTTCGGGGACAGGGGTCCTTTTGGTGGCCCGGTCATAATTCCAGGGAATGCTGAAGATAGTCCGCTTTACCAACGCCTTACTACCCAGACAGATGCATTACGCATGCCTAGAGAAAGGGATGCTCTTACCAGCAATGAAATAGAAATAGTTCGTCTATGGATTGAGCAAGGTGCTTTATGGGAAAGCCACTGGGCTTTTGTTGCTCCGGAACAGCCACCTGTGCCCGGAGTAAAAGATGAAGCTTGGCCTCATAATGCAATTGATAATTTTGTATTGGTTAGGTTAGAGCAGGAGGGGCTGAACCCTTCGGCAGAGGCTGATCGTGCCACGTTGATACGACGCGTGTCTCTTGATTTAACCGGGCTACCCCCAACCCCAGAACAAGTCGATGCATTTTTAAATGACTCATCCCGCGATGCTTATGAGAGGGTGGTTGATCGATTGTTACAATCGCCCAGATATGGCGAGCGCATGGCAGTTGAGTGGCTCGATGCCGCACGCTACGCCGATACTAATGGCTACCAAACTGACGGTGAGCGCACCATGTGGCGTTGGCGTGACTGGGTGATCGGTGCTTATAACGATAATATGCCTTTCGACCAGTTCACAGTCGAGCAGTTAGCTGGTGATATGCTTCCTAATGCCACTTTGGAACAGCGGATCGCTACAGCATTCAATCGCAACCACAGTCTGAGTGCTGAGGGGGGCATCGACCCGACAGAATTCCTGGTCGAATACGCGGTGGATCGTGTAGCTACGACTTCTACTGTTTGGCTGGGGCTAACCATGGGATGTGCTCGCTGCCATGACCACAAGTTCGATCCTGTTCGACAAACAGAATTTTACGAAATGACAGCGTTTTTTAACAATATCCCCGAGCGCGGCAAGGGTTTCAAATACGTTAATTCGCCTCCTTTTATTTCGGCACCCACAGCGGATCAGCAGACCGAACTTGGCCAACTGGAAGTCGAGCTTGGTGAAGCTCGCTTAGCATTTTTAGCGCTGGAAAGTGAAATAGAGATTGAACAGCAAAGGTGGGAGGATTCTCTCGGCGGCACAATGGACCTTGACGCAGAGGTAGACTGGAATATTCGTGATCAGCTCTTGGTGCATCATAGTTTCGATGGAGATATTTCCGGTGCTCATGTGGGTCAAGTGGGCGAAGCCACGCTAGAAAACGGTCTACCACATTTTGTCGATGGCAGATTATCGGCCGCTGCCAGCTTTGATGGCGAACGCTTTATCACTGCGGGAAATCAGCCGGATTTAGGCTACGAAGATAAATTCTCTCTGGCGGCTTGGATTTACCCGGCCACAGACACCGGGGTAATTTTTTCAAGAGCCAGCGAAGGTGATCAAGGCGAGGTAGGCTGGGGTCTCTACCTGGAAGGAGGTAAGCTCCGGCTAAATCTGTCCACGCGGATTCTCGATGACGGTGCTGCGGCAGAAACCACCGCTGACATTCAACTCAATAGATGGCAACACGTACTTGCTACCTATGATGGCTCTAAGACGCCAGACGGCATGCGTATTTATATCGATGGCCGGCTTCAAGAACTCACACCACTATTGGATTTGGTAGGCAACCGCCTGCCCCGACGCTATCCTCTCCGCATTGGTGCCAGTGGCTCTTCAAAACTCAATTTCCAGGGGCATATTGATGAAGTGCGTATTTACGGGAAGGTGCTAACACCAGAACAAGCTGCGGTAGTCGCAACAGCTGAAACCGTGAGCGATATAGCACGTGTATCTCCTGAACAAAGAACTAATGCTCAGGCAGACAAGCTACGACTCAGCTTTCTAAATCAATATGCGCCTTCGGAGATTCGTAGAGCTCATAAACGAGTTACGGAGCTGGAACGAGAGCGAGAGGACCTATGGGAAGGTTTTCCAACCGTAATGGTAATGGAAGAAATGACTCCACGGAAAAAGACTTACCGTCTGAATCGGGGCGCCTATGATAATCCAGCAGAGGAAGTATTCCCGAATGTGCCGGCAATGCTGCCGCCACTGCGCGATAGGGAAGAGAAAAACCGTCTTGCCTTTGCCCGATGGGTTGTAGATCCGGCTAATCCCTTGACCTCACGGGTTACTGTTAATAGGTTCTGGCAGATGTATTTTGGGACCGGTTTGGTCAAGACAGCCGACAATTTTGGATCTCAAGGTGAGTTCCCCAGCCATCCTGAGTTACTGGACTGGTTGGCAACCACTTTTGTAGATTCTGGCTGGGATACAAAGAGCATGCTGCGCTTGATAGTCACAAGTGCAACCTACCGACAGTCTTCGGCCGTGGATCCGGAATTACTAAAATTAGACCCTGAAAATCGTTTACTTGCGCGCGCCGCACGCGTTCGATTGCCGGCACAAATGATCCGAGATCAAGCGCTCTCAATTTCTCAATTATTAACTGAGAAGATCGGCGGGCCGTCCGTGGGCCCGTATCAGCCCGAAGGTCTCTGGGATGACATAGTGGAAAGGGGACAGGAGTATCGGTTGTCAACTGGCGAGGACCTGTATAGGAGAAGCTTGTACACTTTCTGGAAACGGACAAGACCTGCGCCGTCCATGGTGATGTTTGATTCTTCAACGCGGGAGACTCATATAGTGATGTCAACCAGGACGAACACGCCGCTGCAGGCATTGAACCTGATGAACGATGTTACTTATACCGAAGCGTCACGAGCTTTGGCAGAACGAGCAATGAAACAGAATAAAGAAACCGGAGAGAATCTAGCGTACATGTACCGTCTAGCTACGGCCCGCAAACCCGATAGTGAGGTAAGCTCTATTCTGATGAATTCATTTGATGGACACTTGGAAAGATACCGGTCCGATAGAGATGCGGCATTACAACTGGTCAGCACCGGCGAATCACTAAGAGACGAAACCTTGGATATCGCCGAGTTAGCCGCTTATCAGATGGTTGCTAGCTTGATTCTCAATTTAGACGTAACGATAACGAAGGACTAAAGTCATGAATCCTATCGATGATCGCAAACAATTTTTAAGTCGGCGCAATTTTCTCAGTCTGGCCAGTACTAGTCTGGGGGCCACCGCCTTGAACTCACTGCTGAGTCAGGATCTCTATGCTCAGAACCCAAAAGTATTTGGTGGGTTACCAAGCCTTCCTCATTTCGCACCCAAGGCAAAACGTGTCATTTACCTTTTCCAATCCGGTGGACCGTCTCAACACGAACTATTCGATTACAAGCCGACTCTGGCTAACATGGTAGGGCAAGATCTTCCGCCGTCGGTCCGTGGAAATCAGCGGGTTACCACGATGACATCGGGACAAGAAAGTTTTCCGCTAGTACCGTCCGTCTACGGCTTCTCCCAACACGGAGATTCCGGAGCGTGGGTCAGCGAGTTAATGCCTCATACCGCCGAGATCGTCGATGATCTGTGTTTCATTAAGACCATGCATACTGAGGCAATTAACCACGATCCTGGAATTACATTTTTCCAGACCGGAGCCCAGCTTGCTGGAAGACCGAGCATAGGAGCATGGTTAGATTATGGTTTGGGCAGTATGAACCAAGATCTACCGACTTTTGTTGCCATGGTATCAATAGGCACTGGGAACGGTGGTCAGCCACTCTATGACCGCCTCTGGGGTAGTGGCTTTCTGCCAACCAAGCACCAAGGCGTTAAATTTTTAGCCAGTGGTGATCCGGTCCTATATCTTTCGAATCCGCCCGGTGTTGGGAGCACAACACGGCGTCGCTTCCTTGATGATCTGGCCCAGCTTAACCAACTCACCCGTGACGAGTTTGGCGATCCGGAAACAAGCACTCGGACCACCCAATACGAAATGGCATATCGTATGCAAACCTCGGTGACTGAACTCAATGATTTATCCGATGAATCGGATAGCACTTTTGAGCGCTATGGGCCAGACGCGAGGAAACCTGGTTCTTTTGCCCGCAATTGTCTATTGGCCAGACGCCTAGCCGAACGAGATGTTCGGTTTATTCAATTATTTCATCGAGGCTGGGATCAGCACACAAGGCTACCGGGGGGCATTCGTAATCAGGCGCGAGATGTTGATCAGGCCCAGGCTGCATTGATAAAAGATCTGAAGGAACGTGGTTTGCTCGACGACACTCTGGTGGTATGGGGTGGTGAGTTTGGCAGGAGTGCTTATTGCCAGGGCAAATTTACTGAAGAGGTCTATGGGCGTGACCACCATCCTCGATGCTTTACCATGTGGATGGCCGGAGGCGGTGTTAAACCGGGTATCACTCACGGCGAAACTGATGAATTCTCCTATAATATCGTTAAGGACCCGGTACATGTGTATGACCTGCACGCTACCATATTGCACTTACTGGGTATTGATCACACCAAATTGACTTATCATTACCAGGGTAGGGACTTCCGCCTTACAGATGTGCATGGAGAGGTAGTGAATAACATTTTGGCCTAAGAGCTGCTATCCACGGTTTTTAATCATAGGCAATTTATTGCAAAGAATGGATTGCGCAAATAAAACAAGCTATATAATTACTGAATTTAAATCTATGAAGATAAAGCTAGTTTACTATAGGTTATTCAAGCTGCGCTTTTCGGAGCATCCACGTTAGCTAGTCATGCGCAACAAACGCTGATGACATATAAAAACGAAGTAATACTTTAAGTTCCTCTCTCGCCAAACAACATTGTGACGTTTATCCGTCGGTTTTCATAACCCTCTTTAAATTCAAATTTATCTGTTTCATGAATTAAGTTGGAATTGAATAGAACAATTCTGTTTTCATTGTAAGGTATAACCGATTTTTCATTGTTGTTATCTTCAAGGTGTTCCAAAATTTTCTCTGTATTATTGTTAAATGTCTTGGAATCCCACTCCAATGGTGCCACCGTGTTGTACACGACTAGTCCCCCGGATAAAGAATTTAAGTTTGCTGCCTTGGGGGTGATCCAGAAATTTACATTTACAGCAGCATAATCTGCATGGGCGTTTATCCCCGTCAATGGACTATCATACTTATAGGCCCATAATTGTTTTAATCGATAATTTTTAAAGATTTTGGGGAAAGTTGTTCGCATTTCTTCTGCAATTTGGAAAAATAAAGGACAGGCCAAACCATCTCTCAGATAAGCACCTATATACCCTCCCTTATGGAAGAAATCGAACCATATGGTGCTACCAAGTAGGAAATGACGGATGGAATCAAGGGCAACAGGGGTCAGAAAATTATCAAAATAAGTCAAGTCAAAGTCATGCTTAAAATAATTTTCTGTAATTTTTTCTATATCGAGGGTATTGCTTAAAGTAGGACCAGGTAACTCAGGCGCTTCAAGTACATGAATTGAACGATTATAGGTATTCTTTAAAAGTTTCTGATGCTTATCGGTTAATGGAATAATTTCGGCATCGTTTGTCGGCCAATTTATTTCTGATGAGACCGCCTTATAGATGTTAACAAGTGCCTGAAACTTTTCATTCTCATAACCTGAAGTAGCTAAATACTCGAACTGTTCAATATCATGTTTCATTTTAGCTTTGCTGATTAGCCGAAAGCTTTGATGCTGCGGATCGACTGGATTTTTACCCCGAACTAATTCGAAACTCTTCTTGTGCTGAACTAGGGCGTCTTCTAATTTGCCGAGTTCTTGCAGGGTGACACCCAAGTTGCTATGTGCTTCGGCATAGTCAGGTTTCACTGCTATCGCTTTTCTGTAGCTTGCTTCAGCGTCTTTTGATTTGCCAAGTTCTCGCAGTGTGATACCCAAGTTGCTATGGGCTTCAGCATAGTCAGGTTTCAATGCTATCGCTTTTCTGTAGCTTGCTTCAGCGTCTTTTGATCTGCCAAGTTCTTGCAGCGTGTTACCCAAGTTGTAATGGGCTTCGACATAGTCAGGTATCAATCCTATCGCTTGCCTGTAGCTTGCTATAGCCTCTTCTAATCTGCCGAGTTCTTGCAGCGCGATACCCAAATTGTAATGGGCACGTGCATAGTCTGGCTTAATTAAAAGCGCTTTGTTATAAGCTGCGCTAGCCTCCTCGAATTTTCCCTGAGATTGGAACGCAGCTCCTATATTGTTATGGGCTTCAGCGAAATCAGGCTTGATTAGGAGCGCTTTGTTATGAGCAGCGATAGCCTCCGCGAGTTTGCCCTGGGCGTTGTTCGCAGCACCTAGCAGGTTCCAAAGCAGAAATGATTGTGGGAACTCCTTTGTTAACCGATCACATTCTTGAGTAACTGTTCTAATTTGACCCTTATTATATAAGGCTATGAGTTGATTAAGGGTTTCATCTGATGGATTTTTTCCGGCTAAAGTGCCTGGCTTTGGTTGGGATAGTTTAGCAAGGCCTTGCTTAGCCCTGATGTTGCTTGGAAACACTGCTAGTACAGAATGATAAAGCTTGACTGCCTCATCATTTTGACCTTTTTGCTCGTGGGATTTAGCTTTCCGCAGAGCTCGATCGACGCTTAGTTTTGTCATAAAGCTTTCGTGAATAGAAATTTATTCCAGTTGATCGTCAAGTCACTGCTAAACCACATCATAATTCTGCATTTGAGCCTATGTTCATCCAATATAGTATGTAATAGTCCGAGATGGAACCAAACAGAACAAGTAGGGGGTGCCCCGGGGATGCTTTAGCGCCTTGAAGATTTCGTCCTAATTCCTGTTTATCCAGTTTATAATGCATGGGTTCTAGATTTAAAGAGCAGAAGAAATGAAGCGGATTTTTTTCACATTAGCCTTTTTGTTATCTGGTACGCCGGTATGGGGTAAGGAAGCAGGCGAAAGCGAGATTGAAGAGATTATTGTCATTGGCGAACTATCCAGATCTGCAGTGAGGGCACAGATTGTCCGTGTAGAGAACGACATCTATCGCTTCTACAATGAACATAATGGCAACCAAAAATTGGACATCGAATGCAGGGAAATCGCACTCACCGGTACCAGAATCAAACAGCGTGTCTGTGAACCTGTATTTTGGACAGAAGCGCGAGCACAAACGACCCAGGAATTTTTTCAGGAATTTAACGCATCTGTCGATCTAGAAAATTTAAGTGAATGGGTAGAACAAGAAACAGGCGAAATGAATCGAGTCTATGCAGAGTTGATTCAGAAGCACGTCTCTTTTGCAGAAGCGTTATTGATCCTTGAGGATTTGAAAGCGCGATTGGAAGAACTGGGCGGCTGATCGTTTTTCTATTCAATTCCCTTACTGCATCTATGTAACTTACAATCGTCTTTAACGGGCATGTTTAAACGTTTTTTATTGCTTCTGCCGAAATCCTGGAAGTTCCGGATAAAATCCGTATTGTTTGCCCCCTTTGACCTTTTTGATTATTTAAGAGGAAAGCGTAAGCAGCTTACCCCACGCAGGAGTTTGTTGTTTGTCGGGCGGGGTGACTTTGTTAGGATCGGAAGGGAGTTTCTCGATATCTTCAAGACGGAGGCAGGGCTGCTTCCATCGGACACAGTGCTTGATGTTGGGTCGGGAATTGGCCGTATGGCTATCCCATTAACTGATTATTTGGAAAACCGATATGAGGGTTTTGACGTCGTACCAGAAGGTGTGAACTGGTGTCAAAAATATATTTCGTCCAGATTTCCAAACTTCAATTTTCAATTGGCAGACATTCATAACAGCTCTTATCACCCTTCAGGCAAAGTCAGGGCCAATGCTTATGTATTTCCCTATAAACAGGATTCGTTCTCGTTTGTATTCGCGACGTCTGTTCTAACTCACCTGTTACCAGACGCGGTGGACAACTATATTAGTCAGATTGCACGGGTATTGAAACCGGATGGCCGATGCGTTCTCACGTTCTTCCTATTGAATGATAGGTCTCGCGAAAATCTGGAGTGTGGTCACGCGCAAGCAGATTTCAAAATTGATAATGGAACGTACAGTATTGTCGATAAGGATATGCCGGAAAACGCCGTGGCTTATGACGAGGGATTTGTTGAAGCTTTATTAGATAGCCATGGGCTGAGCCCTACTAGTGTGAGTTATGGCTCCTGGAGTGGTAGCTTGGGCTGCTTGAGCTTCCAGGATGTTGTCATTGCAACTTTTAAGAGGTGACCATGGGGAGCTGTCTGAATTACTACGTATAAGAGTCAGGAGTAATTCTGAACAGCACCGATGAATTTGAATGGGAGTCACGTGCTCCCTTGGTAAGCCTTGTAAACCAAAAGGGATAAGTATTAGTGTACTTTAAAAAGAGGTTCGGTATTTTTCTACTGTTGATGTTTGTGGTTCCGGTTTCCAATGCACAAGGTAATGTCTGGAGCGGTCTGAAGAGAACCCAATACGATTCTGCAGCTTCTACCCTCCGAATACCCTGCGCCGTGCTTAAGGGGGAAGATGGGAATAGTCTGCCAGAATTCGCTCCAGCTTATGCCTTGAATCTGTTTTTGCTGAATGCGGAGATTGAGAATATTTTGTTCCGACTAGCGGATTCGATTCAGGCTTTCGATGTAATCCCCGAAAGTTGTCTTGATACCCTTACTTTAGCCAGTGACGGTTCCAGCGTAACCTATGAAACCATGTCAGCCGAGATCGATAGTGATGCGATGGCGAATGCAGACCGCTTTTACACCCTCGAATTGCAAGCAGAATTGGGCGGGAGCGCTATTGATTTTTCTGTTGTCAGTGCGGAGAGTCGTAACTACACACGCCCTTTTTACAATGCTGAAATTATGGAAGGTTATCCACCCCTCAGGCCTTTTTATGCGGATTATGTCTATGATGATCTGTATATCGATGCAGGCTACAGTTCATTGGGCGAAAATCTCGTGGTTTATGAGCCTGGACGCATCGTTTTTAACTGCTTTTATTCCGATCCGGATAACTTGCTCGAAATCGTGGAAGTGGTCGGGAACAACACACGCTATCGGCTTAAATCGTCCGTTGATATGGCTGATTATGGTAAAACATTTTCCGTAAATTGCACGGTATTTAACCAAGACCTAAACCGGCTGGAAGACACGGTTGCTATATTTACCTGGTTTATAGTTTTTTAGTAACTAGTGGAGACGCTTCTATCTATAATTTTCGGATATTTTGGTGTTTCAAAGATTGTGTTTTCGGGTTATTAAAACCTTCCCTAAGAATTTTACGTTCTATTGAAATGTAGCTGCAAAAAAAAACGGCCCTTTCGTAAGAAGGGGCCGCTTTTTTTCGATCGGAGTCTAAATTAGAACTCCATTGTGATCCTTCCGTAGATCAGTCGACCTCGTGCGTCATAGAGAATCGATTCCATACCGGCGAAGTCATTAACTCGCTGTGGCATTCGATCGAAACAGTTCCTACAACCGAGGGTTACGTCAAAAGAGCCACCGAACAGTTCCAGACCGCGGTAGTTATAAGCGGCGTCTGCAACAGTGGAAGCTCGGAGTACATCACGGATGGCGGGATCAAAAGGTGTGAAATACTGGAACGTTGTAATTCCCTTCCAGTTATACCCGTCAAAGTCCACCTCGTCGATGTAACGACCAATGAGATTGGCGCTGTGATTACCCATTACCCATCCAAGGCGTACGTTGCCCTTTAACTCTGGAAGCGGAGGAGCCTCACCAAGGAAGCGGTTACGCTTTCCGAGTGGAGAGCTGACCGGATCGGTAGGAAACTTCTGGTATTCCCACTTATCGATTTTGGTCACATTCGAGTTAATGGTCATGGTACCCGCATCGATATCTCCCAAGCCTATGGTGCTGAGCGCATTACCAAGATCAAACTGATAGTTGATCTGGAGGTCAAAAGCCTCCACAAGCATCATAGAAGCATTGGATGTACCCACAACCACTCGTAGGATCTGACCTAGGTCGGTCGGGTTACGTTCAATACGTGGGTCACTTCCGCTATCATTCCATGCTTGAAGCTGAGCATAGCTGGGTAAGCCATCGCCGCTAAAGCCAGTTGCTTGTTTGAAGTTGAAAAAGTCCAAATTCAGCAGCTGTTGTGGGTCGACACTAACGAAACGATCTCTAAAGTCAGTCTTACTCCAGTTAAGATCGATACGAAGATTGTCGATTGGCTCTAAGGTTATACCAGCACTCGACGTATCCGCTGTTTCTGGGGTCAGGCCCGGGTTACCGGATTGACACCGGCGAGCATATGCAAAGAACGTACTAAATGGGTCATCGATATTACTGAGATTGCAACGCTCTGGGGCATACAGTGAGTTCAGGCCGGGGGCGACAAACGCTGTGCCCTTAGTAGCACGAACAGTCAACCAGTCAAACGGGGCGTAAGTGATACCGAACTTCGGATCACTTGAGCTCTGGCCGGTGTTATACGTCTCATTACGAGATGCTGCAGTAAGTTCGAGGTTATCCAGTACCGGGATAGCAATCTCTACGAACCATGCATCGACATGCCGTTGATGGTTGGCCGGTATATCTTGTTGGCCATTATAGAGATCGCCGCTCTGCGCCAGGTTGAACGGTTTGTAATCGAAACCGTTACCTCGACGTTGTGCACCTACAGCCATGGCGATAGGTCCGCCAGGTAATTCAAAGTTACCCATGGGCACCTGACCGTTCATTATGACGTCCATTGTGTACATATCGGAATCCGTCTGACCACGCAGCATCTGTGTGGGGAAGATAGAATCGGCTACAGCTTGGCTGTTGGTATAGGGATCAAGCACGTTATCGCTGACCGCGAACGGGCTGAAACAGGCGTCTCTGTGTAAGAGAGTGTCACAGCTCAGACCCTGTGAAATTGCCGAAAAGCTCTGGTTGTTTTCACGCCAGATACTAAGCTTTTCCATCACATTAACGGAGGCAACACCGTCCCACCCTTCCAGGAAAGGTACGGGAAAGCTCAGATCTGCAGCAATTCGAACTGCTCGCTCCCGAGAGAATCCAGGGAAGCTACCGTTGCCGTTGTGACCAGCTGCGCGAGTCTGTGACTTACCGAAGGGGCGCCATCCAGAGAACGTAACGTCCTCATTAAATGGGATACCGTTTACCGGATCAAGGAGAACTACACCGTTGGCATCTCGGTCAGGCAGTGTATCGCCGTCACGGTCTGCCGCCAGCACCGGAGCCCCACTGGCGTTGACCGCCTGGTATGGGTTGCCGGGTAACTCACCACGAATCACCGGTAAGTCAGCTACTCGACCACCTGGGTTGGAAGCTGAATTCTGGCCATCGTACGTCTCATTGTTGTAATGAGCCTGGAGGTTGAGACTCCAGTCATCATTGAATTCGTACGAGGCATTGGCATAAAACACACCCTGTTGGTCGTGGGGATTCAGTTCCCACCACTCGCCGAAGTCCATCCGGCAGAGCGACCCTGGGGGCCATTGGCTACCATTACGGTTAGACCCAACGTTAGTAGGGTCTTCACGTTCGGCTCCACCACAATTTGCATCAGCTCGTCGCACGGTAGAGCCAGTTAGCGTTCCGTCTTCATTTCGAGTTGGTACACGAAATTGACCAGGGTTACCTGATGAAGATACGTTGAAACCGGCATAGAACAGTTTCGGTCGATCGACCCAGCGTAGATTTTCGTTATCTCGCCATTGAAGGGCCGTTACGACGTCCCAGCCACCAACATCACCGCCCCACAACATGGAGTACATTTGCTCCATGTAGTCGCCACGGCTATCTTGCTGGTTGAAGACTTCAAACTTAAAGCCATCATAGGACTTTATAGGCACGAAATTGACCACACCAGCCACCGCCGCGGAACCGTATAGTGCCGCAGCACCGTCCACCACGATATCAAGACGTTGAATCGCAATCTGAGGCAGCATAATGTTAGTGTTGCCATCGCCAGATCGCTTACCGTCTACAAGGTCTAACGTAGCCCCAGCACCGAGTCCGCGGATATTAACCTGCGTTTCGGTTGCACCGGAGCCCGGTGTGATATTGGATGAAATCGACGATCCCTGGTTAAAACTCAGGTTGTGTACGATGTCACCTATGTTAGGAGTTCCTTCCGCAGCAATATCCTCAAGGGTTAACTGGGTAAGGGGCGATGCGGACCGAAAACCCTCGGTTCGCCTGATGAAGGAGCCTGTTACAACAATTTCCTCTACTTCTTCATCATCCTGCGCAAGTACAGCCCCGGAAATAGGGAGCAGCGATAGCGTTATCGCGGTGCACAGCAGTTTTTTTTGAAATCCGGGAAAACCGGTTTTTCGGTTGACGTGCATATAAGTTTCCTCTCTCTTGATTTGTACTACTAGTTCTAATTCTTTTAAGCATCGATGCTG
>Ga0163108_10001942_pt1 | contig 15047 bp, 14 predicted proteins | sample Fk1155metaG_FD_109644 | JGI IMG/M metagenome (GOLD analysis project Ga0163108, IMG submission 109644) | Marine microbial communities from the Central Pacific Ocean - Fk160115 155m metaG | ecosystem: Environmental > Aquatic > Marine > Oceanic > Photic zone | place: The Central Pacific Ocean...
GGCATCTCATGCATGAGCAACAACAAACAACTTGGGTTGGCTTGGCTAATGTACGCAGAGGACAACCAGGATCAAGTACCTCCCAATGGAGATGGAGGAAGTGCGCGCGGTTGGGTCAATGGCTGGCTTAACTTTGCACCGAACAACCGCCAAAACACCAACATTATTTATCTGATTGGCACCAAGAACCGGTACACAAAGGCTCAGGTCGGAGGCTCTTATCCCTCATTAGGGCCCTACACGACATCTGCAGGCATTTACAGATGCCCAGCGGACAAATACACCTGCAAAATTGGATCGAAAGAATTGCCAAGAGCTCGGAGTAATTCAATGAATGGGTTCATTCATGGCGGAAATTCGGGTCCATGGAAGACTGGAACCAGAAGTCGATGGTTTGGAGGAGCGTACAGGCAATACAACACATTAAGCAGTATTTCACAGGGAAAAGATCAAGCAGGCCCCATAGGTGGTGGCGTTACATCACCAACAGAGCTTTGGGTTTTTGTGGATGAGCATCCGGACAGCATTAACGACGGATGGAACATTATGGATCCAAATAATGATTCGCGCTGGGTTGACCTTCCAGCCAACTACCACAATGGCGGGTGCGGCTACGCCTTTGCCGACAACCATGCTGAAATCAAGAAATGGACTGATAGGGTGCCTAAAGATTACCCCGTTAGTAAACGGCAACACAACGGCATGTCCAACGTAGGCAAACGTAAAGGTTACAACGATTATTGGTGGGTTATCGAACGATCAACTTCAAAATACTGATCAGCTAAAGTGGATTATATTGTATTATTAATTGCACTATTTTTTGTGTCGGGTTGTTTGTCGGCCTCCTCATATTTCCCTAATGAAAACTTCGACTAATAAAGCTTTCACCCTTATCGAACTGCTGGTGGTAATCGCCATCATAGCCATCCTGGCTGGCATGCTTCTGCCGGCCTTGGCCAAGGCCAAAGCCAAGGCCCACGGCATCAGTTGCATGAATAACAACAAACAAATGATGATGGCTTGGTTGTTTTTTGCGGAGGATAACGAAGACAATCTAGTTGGCGCCGGAGCGTGGCGATACAAGAAAAGGGATATCCCCAATTGGACCGGGGGAAGTTGGCTGACGCTCAACAACAAAAGAGACCCAAGTAACTGGAATCATGAAATCTACACCTACAGGAGCCCACTCTGGCCTCACTGCGGCAAAAGCACCGCCATCTGGAAGTGCCCCGCCGACTTCACAACCGCCATCAACAACAAGGGTAAAACCGTCCCACGCATTCGCAGCATGTCGATGAGCAACTGGGTGGGTGGCCCAGGCTGGAATAACTCCGGTGCGTGGTATCCCAATTCTTCGACCGGCTGGAAAGTGTTCACCAACCTCTCGTCCTTCAACAATCCCGGTCCTTCAGATACTTTTGTTTTCATCGACGAGCGTGAGGATAGTATAAACGATGGGTATTTCGTGGTGGACATGGCCGGATATCCCGACCGTACCGTTAAACTGGTGGACTACCCCGCCAGCTACCACAACAGGGCCGCTGGTTTCTCGTTTGCGGATGGGCACGCCGAAATCCACAAGTGGCTCGACAAGCGAACAACGCCAGAAATGAGCAAACGAGATCGTGCGTTAGACGTCTCGATGGCCAACAGCAAGGATGTGATGTGGATGATGGAGCACAGCACGCGAAAATTCGGCAGCCGCTGACACCCTCTTTTTCTCTCAACCAAAAAAGACCACCCGAAACAGTGGTCTTTTTTTGTCCATTAGCTTTCAAATCTTCGGGTGAAACGGCCCGACCTCGATACTGAACCCGCAAATATAGACGTTTTTACCGCCCAACCCGCTCAACACCTCGCTCAAACTAAAAAACCATTGCGCGGAATGCTGGTTTTTATTACGGTCTCTTCCCCCTTTAAGGGATTTCCCCTTTATATTTTCACAACATGAGCGATACAGAAAAACCTGCACCCACAAAAGGCTTGGAAGGCGTTGTCGCCGCAACCACGAAACTCAGCAGTGTGCGTGGCTTAGATGGAGAGCTGATTTACAGGGGATACAACATCAACGAGTTGGCCAGCAATGCAACCTACGAGGAGGTGGTGCACCTGCTTCATCGGGGCAAACTGCCGAACCAATCCGAACTCGACGCCCTCAAGGCTGAACTGGCCGGAGCTCGCGAGCTTCCCGGCGGAGTGGTGGACCTGATAAAAAACCTCCCGAAGGAAGCCTCGCCAATGAGGGCCATCCGCACTGTAGTCTCGGCCCTCGCCTGCTACGAACCCCCCGAGGCACAAGATTCTATAGAGGATCAAACCGCTCGCGCCATCAAACTTATCGCACAGGTTCCGGTCATCACTGCCTACTTCCATCTAGCCCGCCAAGGCAAGCCACTACCCGACTCCGATCCCTCTCTCGGCGAGGCGGCGAACTTCCTTTACCTCATAGACGGCGAAAAAGCGATTGAAGAAAAGGAAAAGACCATCGACATGTGCTACATTCTGCACGCTGACCACGGCATGAACGCATCAACCTTCTCGGCACGTGTCACCATTGCCACACTCAGCGGCATGTACTCGGCGATCACCTCCGCCATCGGCACGCTCAAGGGCCCGCTGCACGGCGGTGCCAACGAGGGCGTCATCAAAATGCTTCAGGAGATAGGCAGTGTCGACAAGGTGGACGCCTTCGTCGCCGACTGCCTGGAAAACAAAAAGAAAATCATGGGCATCGGGCACCGTGTTTATAAGGTTCTCGATCCACGCGCACCACACTTGCAGCGCATGGCTCAGAAACTCAGCGGCAAACTAGGCGAAACCAAGTGGCTCGACATGAGTGAGCGCATCGCAGAAATCATGCTCCGTGAGAAGGATCTCTACCCAAACGTCGATTTCTACTCTGCCACTGTGTACTACTCGCTCGGCCTCCCGACCGATCTCTTCACGCCGATCTTCGCCATCGCTCGCACATCCGGCTGGACCGCACATGTGCTTGAGCAACTGGCAGACAACCGCCTAATCCGTCCAAGTGGCGTTTACGACGGCCCGGACGACCTCAGGTTCAAGCCCATCGGCGAACGCTAAACACCTGACACCCAATCGGGTCTACTCACGCTGTTGTCTGCCGAAGTACAGCAGCAGATTCGTATGCCTGCTAGGCATTTGGGAGTGCAGTTGATCAGATAAACTGCCAAGCTCGCCGCTTCCAGCAGCCATACAAAATGAATCTGCACAAAAAACAAAACTTGGCGAAGTGGAAGCCTACCGGCCAAGCGAAAATTTCCCGGCGGCACTTCCTTAAGACAACAACTGCGGGGCTGACCGCAGTCGGCATCTCCAGCGCCTTGGCCAAGGCGGGCTTCCGTCTCAACTACATCCTGTCGTCATCAATGTACGGCACGTTGCCGCTGGGCGAGATCGTCCCCGAGGCACAAAAAATCGGCGCTAAAACGATCGACATCTGGCCGCGCATCCACGGAAACCAGCGCGAACAGATGGAGAAAATAGGGCACGAAAAATTCGTGGCGATACTCAAGCAACACAACGTCCGGCTTGGCTGCATCACGCGCTACGACCTTGGCCCGTTCAAGCTGCAGCCGGAAATGAACGTATGCGCAAAACTAGGCGGCAACCTGCTCGTCTGCGGTGGCAACGGCCCGAAAGGGTTGCAAGGTAACGGACTCAAGACGGCGATCAAAACGTTCGCGGAGAAAATGAAACCACACATCGCCGCCGCCGAGGCGGCCGGGGTCACCCTGGGGATCGAGAATCACAGCAGCAACCTCATCAACACTCCCGATTCGATCAAGTGGCTCGCCGAGTTGGCGCCCTCGAGAAATATTGGTATTGCACTGGCTCCCTACCATCTCGAGTCGCTTGGACAAAGTGCCACAGACCTGGCCGCCCTAATTCATTCGCTCGGCAATCGCATGGTCATGTTTTACGCCTGGCAACACGGCATGGGCTGCCACAAAAAACTGCCCAAGCAACAGGAACTCCTCCAGATGCCCGGCCGTGGCAAGCTTGATTTCACTCCGATCCTTCAATCACTCAAGGTCGTCAACTACATCGGCTACACTTCTATCTTCATGCATCCAGTCCCCCGTGGCATCCCCATCCTCCCCACCGCCGCCGAAACCACTGTCGAAATCAACCGCGCCCGCACTTACCTTCAAGCCCGACTGCCCTAGATTTAACGATAAAATTCAAGAACACACATACCAGCCCGGTACAAGAGTTCGGTTGAAGGAGTTCGACACGCATGAAACGAGTGACTTGGCGAAGGAGGAAGCCAATCGCATCGCTGATGGATTGGCTTGGAAAAATGATTAGCCAAGGGTTAACTAGTGCCAGCCATGAGCGACGAGTCCAGACGCAGGGTGTTGATTATTTTCGGTGATGCCGCCGAGACGGTGGATACAATGTATCCCTATTTTCGGCTGATTGAGGGCGGTTACGAACCGGTGCTCGCTGCGCCGGAAAAGCGCGAGTACCAGTTGGTGATGCATCAAAACAAACCGGGCTGGACGATTACCAAGGAATGGGAGGGCTACACAATGCCGGCTGCGATCGCGTTCAAGGATGTGATGCCGAAAGACTACCTCGGTATTTTTTTTAGCGGAGGGAGAGCACCGGAATATATTCGCGAAGACGAGGATTTGCTTCGCATTACAAAATATTTTTTTGAGAAAAACGCCCCCATTGCCAGCGTGTGCCACGGTGTCGAGATTCCCGCGCGCGCGGACTGCGTTCGCAACCGGCGCATGGCCACTGTGCCAAAGGCGAAGTTTGATCTCGAAGTCTGCGGCGGCACGTTCGTCGATGAACCGTGCGTGATCGACGGCAATCTTGTCAGCGGGCGTACCTTCTGGGATCACGGCCACTACATGGGCGCGTGGATGAAACTACTCGACGAAGCCCGCGATGCTGCCGGGTAATGAGTGGCGCGACACTTCGTTTTGGAATCGGCGTGGCTTGTGCACTTGGCCAAGCGAAATCGTCCGCTGCCACCGATCAGGCACTTGGCCATGCACTAATCGCCAACGCCGGTTGCGTCCACTGCCACGAAGACAACTCGCAATCTGGTTCCGCCCCAGTTTTGTTCGTCCACCGCCCGCGCGCCGCTTGGCTGAAGCGATGGCTCGCAACGCCGCACGAAGCCAAACCGGGCACGCTCATGCCAGACTTGCTCGCCGGCTTCTCCCAACGCAAACGCGAAAAAACGACGGAGGCACTGCTTCACTATTTGCTTGGTCAAGCGGCCGATACAATGCCCACTTCCACCCCAACCGGCGATGGCGCAAACGGCGCGGAGCTTTTCAAGACAAGTGGCTGCGCCGCCTGCCACGGCACCAACTACCATCCCGATTTCCTGAACGCGAAATACAGCGAGGCTTCGCTCACGGCGTTTTTGTTCGACCCACTCGCTGCGCGGCCAAGCGGGCGCATGCCCCGCATCCCGATGACCCGGCAGGAGGCGAGCGATCTCGCGGCTCATCTATTGCCCAAACAATCGGTAGAGGTGGAGGCGCAACCCCGACTCCGGCGGGGACTCGTCGGCTGGCATCTTCGGGTTCGGGGCAAATCCCAGTTCAAGTCGCTTGGCTGCATTCACTGCCACTCGCCCGGCAAGCACCGCTCAAGCGCCCCGGCACTCAAGCAACTCGCCGGCAAACACAACGGCTGCCTCAGCGCGGAGCCGGGCGCGGGCGTGCCGTTTTACGATTTTAATGACGAGCAGCGCGACGCCATCAAGTCGGCGTTGAGGCACTTGCCCATGCCACGCTCGGCGCTGGCAAAGGCGCATGGACGGATGCTCGCGCTCAATTGCGTCGCCTGTCACCTGCGGGAGACGCTTGGCAGTCCGCCGGCAGCGAACGAAGCACTGTTTTCAGTCACCGCCGCCGACCTCGGCGACGAAGGCCGGCGACCACCCGACTTGACCGGCGTGGGAGCTAAGCTGACTGAGTCTGCGCTGCACGAGGTGTTGCGCGGTGACGGCGCGATTCGACCGCAAATGACAACGCGAATGCCGGATTTTGGGGAAGTAAACGCGACGTTTTTGTCAAGCCACCTTGGCACCGCTGATGTCCGCACCGGTGTGCACCCAACACCGGATCGGGGCAGGGAAAACCAGGTCGGCCGGAATCTATACGGCCGGGAACTTATCGGCACAGCGGGCTTGGGCTGTATCGTTTGTCATCAACTCGGCGGCAACAAGTCACTCGGAATCCAGGGCACGGACTTGGCCCACGCACCGGACCGACTGCGCCCCGAGTGGTTTCGTGATTACCTCATCGCTCCGGCTAAGTTTCGCCCCGGCACGCGTATGCCCTCCTTCTGGCCCAAAGGTAAAGCCTCGAGCAAAGTTCTCGGCGGCACCACCGAGAGACAGATCGACAGCCTCTGGGTTTACCTGAAGGAACGCGACCAGACGCGCCTCCCAATTGGACTGGAAGACAAAGGCTCGTTCGAGCTGATCCCCGGCGGCAAGCCGATTGTATTTCGTACGTTCATGGAGTACGCCGGGCCGCATGCAATTGCCGTCGGTTTTCCCGCGGGAGCCCACGCGGCGTTCGATGCAGAGCAGATTCGCTGGGCGCTGTTGTGGCGTGGAAAATTCCTGGATGCCGAAAGCACTTGGGATGATCGATTCACGCCGTTAGCCAAGCCTCTCGGCTCGCCAGTCGCGAGGCTACCGCCCGGCCCAGCAGTCGCCGCCTTGGCTAATTTACAACAACCTTGGCCTAGCGACGGCCTGCAGTTTCGTGGCTATCGACTGTCCGATGCTGGCACGCCGACGTTCCTCTATCAACTTGGTCAAACACACATCAAGGACATGCTTATCCCGATGACTAATGGCTTCCGGAGGCTCATGAAGTTCAGCGGCGCCCAAAGCCGGCTATGGGTGCGCCTGGCCGTGGCTTCAAAATTCACCACCTCAGAATCCGGCGTATGGACAGGCAATGATGCGTTAATAACCGTCGCACCAACGGCGCGGGTTCGGGTCGTTGACGGCCACTCGGAACTGCTGGCGCCGGTGGAGTTTAAAACAGGCAATAAAGCAACACTGGAGGTGCAGTGGAGATGGTGAAAACGACGCTCACCACCCTGCTGCTCTCAGCACTGGCAACCAGCGCATCGGAGGATGATTTTTATCAACTCACCTCCGTGCCGTTTCCTGCGGAACTGAAACTCGAAGTCAGCGGGATAGCGGCTTTGCCTGATGACCAAATGGCATTGGCTATTCGCAAGGGCGAGATCTGGATCGCCGAGAAACTGTCGACTGGCAAGCCGACCTTTCGCCAGTTTGCCAGCGGACTTCACGAGCCCCTTGGCCTCGCATACTGGGAAGGCGACCTATACGCCGTCCAGCGCACCGAACTCACGCGAATGCGCGACACGAACGGCGACGGGCGGGCGGACGAGTATCTCGCACATGCCAAGGGCTGGGGTGTCACCGGCAATTATCACGAGTACGCCTACGGCCCGGCGATCGACGGACAAGGCAACCTGTGGCTTGCGCTCAACTGCACCATCGGCAATGGGCCGTTCCTAGACAACCGTTGGAGGGGTTGGAGTATCCGCGTTGAAGCAAACGGCAATTGGTCACCAATGTCGGGCGGATTCCGTTCACCCTCTGGCATCGGCACAAATCTCTTGGGCGACGTGTTTGTCACCGATCAGCAGGGCAACTGGTTCCCAACTTGCCCACTGATTCATGTGAAGCCTGGTGTGTTTCACGGACACGCCGATGCGCTGCAGTTCTGCAGACTACCGAAGGCCACCTTCGCCGTTGAGGGCGATCTGCCCAAGGGACTCACGGTCGTTGAGGCGGCCGCGCGCATTCCAGCATATCGCCTACCGGCGGTGTGGTTTCCTTACCGCAAGATGGGCATGAGCACTACGGATATTCTCGCCGACAGTACTCGGGGCAGGTTTGGGCCTTTTGCAGGCCAGCTTTTCGTAGGTGAGTTCACGATGTCATTTGTGTCTCGGGTATTTCTCGAAAAAGTTGGTGGAGAATATCAGGGCGCCTGTTTTCGTTTTCGCAACGGGCTCGACTGCGGGGCATTGCGGCTCGAGTGGACCGCCGACGGGTCGATGATCATAGGCGAAAGCAACCGAGGCTGGAACTCGCTAGGCAGCCGTAGCTACGGTCTGCAACGGCTTCGCTGGACCGGTAAAACACCGTTCGAAATTCTCCGTATGGAATCAGTGCACGACGGCTTTCGACTGGTTTTCAGCAAACGGATTAACCGTAAAACCGCCTCCAACCCCGACAGCTACCGAATGTCGAGTTACACGTATCCATACCATCAAGCCTATGGCGGTGCGGAGACGGGCACACGCCAAGTCGCCATTACAGCTGTAAAGCTTGAGCGCACCGACGACGACAAAGATGCGGTTCGGCTGACCGTGGACAACCTGCAGGAAGGCTTCGTTCACGAGTTGTCCGCGAAAGGCGTTCGATCCCAAAAAGACTCGTTTCCGCTGCTGCACCCGGATGCCTTTTACACGCTCAATAAAATCCGGCCGGCAGAAAAAAAATGACACCGGGTGGGTCGCTCCCGTACCTTCATCTGACTTTATGAGTGACAACCTTCCAACGCCACTTCGCTTGGCCATCTGGTGCGGGCCGCGCAACATCTCCACCGCGCTCATGCGGGCGTGGGGCAACAGGCCTGACACTTTCGTCGTCGACGAACCGCTGTACGCGCATTACCTGCGCGAAACCGGGCAGCCGCACGCAATGGCCACCGAGATCATCAATCGTTACGAGGACGACTGGGAGAAGGTCGTCGCCTGGCTCACCGGCCCGATCCCGGAAGGCAAAACGATTTTCTATCAAAAACAGATGTGCCATCACATGCTGCCGGGCATCGGACACAACTGGCTTGGACTGGTGACTAACTGTTTCCTTATCCGCGAACCGCACGAGATGCTCACGTCGCTGATGAAAAAGCTCCCCAACCCAACGCTGGCCGACACCGCGCTGCCGCAGCAACTCGAACTGTTCAACTACGTCCGAGAACTTACCGGCGAAACGCCGCCGGTAATCGACTCGACCGAAGTGCTGCGTGATCCACGTGGTATACTAAGTGCACTCTGCGATCGTTTGGGGATTGCGTTCATCGAAGCGATGCTCGAGTGGTCGCCGGGTATCCGCAAGTCGGACGGCATCTGGGCGAAGCACTGGTATCCGGAAGTCGAAACCACAACCGGCTGGCGTCCGTATAAGCCGAAGAACGATCCCGTGCCCGACTCGTTGATCGGAGTGCTCAAGCAGTGCAATGAGATTTACGGGCAACTATACCCGCACCGTATTACAGGCTAACCAAAAATCATGCTCCAAAAATTCAACGAGAAAAACCGCAATCTGCTGATCAACATCAACGGCAAGCTGCTCCACCGTGACAAGGCCGGCATCAGCCCGTTTGACTCCGCCGTGCAGGGCGGCGATGCCGTGTGGGAGGGGCTGCGCGTTTACGATGGTAAAATTTTCCGCCTGACCCGACACCTCGATCGACTCCGCAGTTCGGCGCTCGCGCTGGCCTTTGCTGAGATACCGTCGGCCGAAACGATCACGGGAGAGATCAAGCGCACGCTCGAGGCAAACGACATGCGCGACAACGCGCACATCCGGCTCACGCTGACGCGCGGCGTCAAGCTCACCTCCGGCATGGATCCGCGGCTCAATACGGCCGGGGCGACGCTGATCGTTCTCGCCGAGCACAAGGAACCGGTGTATGACAAGAGCGGCCTGAGCCTAATCACTTCGAGCGTCCGCCGACCTTCGCCCGACGTGCTCGACCCGAAGATTCACCACTGCAACCTGATCCAGTCCATCCTTGCCAAGATCGAAGCCAACCACGCCGGGGCCGATGACGCGTTGATGCTCGACTCCCGCGGCTTCGTCGCCGAGACAAATGCGACGCATCTGTTCATTGTCGAGGATGGCCTGGTGATCACCAGCCGATTGGTTGCCTGCCCGGAGGGCATCACGCGCGAAGTCGTCCTTGGCCTTTGCAGCGAGAACAATATCCCGCACATGGTGCGTGACTTCTCGCTCACCGAGGTGTACCGCGCCGGGGAAATGTTCTGCACTGGCACGATGGGCGAATTGGCACCTGTCACACAGGTTGATGGGCGCACGATCGGCACCGGTGAAATCGGCCCGAAGACCCAGCGATTGGCCAAGTTCTTCGATGCCTATGTCGCCGCTGAGGCGGAACCCGTGCTGGATTGATTTTTCTGAGGAGTACGCTCTCCATCGCGTATGAACTTCGGCGTCTTGCCCAAATCGGGTCAACGCACTGTTTCAAGCGAATTAATTGATTCCGGCGCTCGCCGGAATCGGCATGGAAGACAGGTATGCTCCCCATCTTTCTACTTTTGAAGGCATACCAACTCGTGTAGTTTCCCTGCGCGATGACAAATGCAAATGTATTGCAGATTACGTTATTGATTCTTGGGGCGATGCTGGTTTTCCAGGCATATTGGCTCGTTGGAACAGCACTTTTCCCGCGCTTGATTGCCCAAGCGAGAGACCGCTACAAAACCCCTATCCGCACCACTCTAATTGGTTTGGTAATCGTTGTGCCAACATTCCTGCTCGGTTTCATGGTACTCGGAAAATCTCTGAATCCCGTCATCAAGGGGGCAGGATTTGTGATCGGTGCCGCCCCTTTGATTCTTGGCCTCATCGGATCAGCTGGCCTGTGCCAGTTGATCGGCGGCGGCCTTCCCTCACCGGGTGACCAGAGCCAAAACTGGCGAAGGGTTTGGCGCGGTGGCTGGGTACTCAACTTCTGCTACCTCCTGCCGTTCGCCGGTTGGTTTGTCATTTTGCCTTGGGGCATCATCAGTGGCTGCGGCGCGTTTGTCACGTCGCGCTCCGGGCGAGGGATCGATCGAGGAAATGATCGAGGCAGAGGCCGTGGAGGACGCGCGCCCAGACAATCCCCCGCACCCGCACCCGCACCCGAGCCAGCAGGCAAGCTGGATGATGACTCCCCTAGAAGCTCGCGCCTTCAGCGCAGCCAAATCCCCAGCGGCGACTCAGAAAAAAAACCAAGCCAAAGACCCCGCCGTCCCCGCCGTCCGTCCCGTCCCAAACAGGAGGAATAATGGCACTCAACCGGCGACGATTCCTTCAAGCCGGCGGCACCGCCGCAGTTTTGGGAACCGCCGGTTGCGACGCACCTCACAAGGCGCTCTGGCCGTACACCGGTATGCCGAGCGAGGCGGGGCAGTCTCCGCGATCGCGCTTGGCCAGGCGGTGCCGGAGTCCCTACGCGGCGCGCCAGCGGCAACGGCGATGCAGTCGCTTAACGATTTTTCATTCTCCGGCGGCGACTCGTTCGTCCAGTCGCTTGAGCAGCTTTACGGCGGACAAACCGGTGTCTACGGTGCGCGGGCGCGAGACACCTTCGATGCGCTTGGGCGCATCCGGGAACTGCACGCAAAAGACTATTCACCAGCAAATGGCGCGGATTACGGTGGCAACCGGTTCGCGCGTGAACTGCGCCTGTCCGCGCAATTAATCAAGGCCCGCGTCGGCGTCGAGGCGATCACGGTCGACCTCGATGGCTGGGACTCCCACCTGTCGCAGGGACCGCTGATCTCGCCACTCATGCGCCGCTTGGCCAGCGGCTTGACCGCGTTCCGGCGCGATCTGGGGTCGGCGATGCGGCAAACGACCGTGGTGGTGATGAGCGAGTTCGGCCGGCGCGTGAGCGAAAACTCCGCGCTAGGCACTGATCACGGTAGGGGTGGGGCGATGTTCGTTCTTGGCGGTGACGGCGCGGAGGGCCGCGTGATCGCCGACTGGCCCGGCCTCAAGCGCGATGCTCTAGTCGGACCCGGCGATTTGCCGGTCACCACCGACTTCCGCGACGTTGTCGCCTCAGTTCTCCGCCGACACGCCCCCGACGCCGACATGGCAAAAGTCTTCCCCGGCCACACGCCCAAGCCGCTTGGCCAAGCGGATGGGAACGCGTGATTGACCTTGCTTCCGGGCGAGTGGCATCGGAGGATTCCGCCTAACCAAAACTCGATTTAGAATTATGTCTTTGCAAAACAATCCAACTCAAAAACTGACCGCCCCGTGGGGCAAGGCCGCCCCGGCCGGCAACGAGTTGTCACGTCGTTCCGCTTTCAAGCTGGCGATGGGTGCCGCCGGATTGGCCGCCGCCGGAACGACCTCGCCCGCCGCCCAAGCCGCGATCGATCCGCTCAAGGCCTCACCTAAGCGGTACGGGATGAAGAAGTCGATCAACCAGTGGGCGTTCCCGTACCCGGAACGGATGAATCTCGGCGAGTGTCTGCAACTGGCCAAGGATGCAGGATTCGACGGCATCGAACTAAACTACGACCTTGAAAACGACCTGTCCCCTAAGCACGGCCCGGCCGATTACCAAAAAATCAGGAAGATGGCCGATGATATCGGCATCGCCATCAGCGGCGTGTGCTCGTTTTTGTTTTGGCCCTACCCGCTTACGAGCAACGATCCCGCCGAGCGAGCACGGGGCATAGAACTGGCCGGATTGATGACAGAGGCCGCGCACCATCTGGGCACCGAAAACCTGCTTGTCGTACCCGGTGCTGTGCACATGCCGTGGCGCGAGGATCACGACCCCACACCGAACAACGTCTGTGACCAGCGCGCCCGGGAGGCGATCGGCAAGCTGCTGCCTGCGGCCGAAAAACTGAATGTGCACTTGAATATTGAAAATATTTTCTTCAACGGCTATCTGCTCTCACCGGAGGAAATGATCCGGTTTATAGACGGATTTGGCAGTCAATATTTACAGGTGCATTTCGACACCGGCAACATTATGTTGTTCCAGTTCCCAGAACACTGGATTCGCATCCTTGGCAAACGCATTCGCAATGTGCACCTGAAGGAATTCAGCAAGAAGGGGACAGACCACTCGCTGGAATCGTTCCGGCCGCTGCTCGATGGAACGACCAACTGGCCAGCCGTCATCGAGGCGTTCGACGAAACTGAGTATGACGGCTACCTAACCTTCGAGTATTTCCACCCATACGCCCACTACCCAGAGGCGCTTGTTTTTCAGACAGCAGATTCGCTGAACCGGATGCTCGGGCGTACAGTGTAATTTGTGATCTAAAAAACTTCGCCTTTAGACGGTGTACCACTACAATCCACGCCCGCATGGGTAAGGAGCCAACCACAAGCAAATACATTGAGGTCAGGGAGTCGGAAATCCACGGCACCGGCGTATTCGCCAGAACCAAGGTGCCCAAGGGCAAAAAGGTCATCGAGTACATCGGCGAGAAGATCACCAAGAAAGAATCGGAACGCCGCAGCATCGCTCTGATCGAGAAAAACCAAGGTAGCGAAACCGACGGAGCAGTATACATCTTCGAAGTAAACAAGCGCCACGATATCGACGGCAATATCCCGGAAAACACCGCGCGTTTCATTAACCACTCCTGCGATCCCAACTGCGAACCCGACGTAATCAAGAACCGTGTCTGGCTGATCTCCAAGCGCAAAATCAAGGAGGGTGAGGAGTTGAGCTACAACTACGGCTTTGACCTCGACGGCTACGAGGACCACGAGTGCCGGTGCGGTGCCAAGAAGTGTGTGGGCTACATCACCGCCGAGGACAACTGGCCAAAGCTCAAAAAACGCCTCGCCAAGAAAAAGGCTAAAAAAGAGAAAAAAAAGGCAGCCAAAAAGAGCGCCAAGAGCAAAAAGAAATCAACAAAGAAGGCCAAGAAATAATCGCGCTAGGCCAAGCGTTTGGGAACAGAGGCACCTCCCCAACTCCTGCGCTCGCTCAACGGGGCCTAATCAATCCACAAATCCGGATCAACACACACGAAAGCTCCTGATTGCATTGTGTGATTCAAATCCGCTTTTTGAACTCTTCGACAGACGACTATAAACAGCCATCTCCCGCTTCGCCAAGTGCTTGGATGTTAAAAGCCACCGCGTAGTTCCTGCTGCAACTTTTGGCCGAACTTGGGCATGTCGGCTTCGGGCGGATGGTATCCCTCGCTCGGCGGCACCAGGCCCGGACGACCGAGTTGGTCCACGTGCCATTCGCATGTCACCCCGTCAGAGAATGTCACCGAGCCGCTGGCCATGGTTCCTGGCTGGGTCACGGGCGACACCGTCACGGATACCTCCCCGCCGGCGCCGCCATCGTCCGCCGGCGTCGAAGCATCACCCAATGGGTCTTCCGGCGCGGGAAACGGGTTATCCGGCGTCGGGACATCGGCAGCCGTTGCGGCCGGCTCCTCCTCCGGTTCGGACGTTTCCGGCTCATCCTCGTCCTTGGGTGTCAAGTCGAGGTCGCCCACGAGGAACCGCACATCCATGTAGGTCATCCGGATTTCCATCTCCGATTCGAGCCGAGACTGGATGGCCGACAGGTCAAGTCCCTCCTCAACCCAGCCGGCGACTATCTTTTTTTGATTCTCATCGAGTTGCATAATTACCCCTGTGTCAGGCCAGATGTCTGGCTTGCGAACGCGCAATTGACTACCCGCGCACTCGTCAAGAAACAAGCATGAATCGATCGGCACACTTGGCCAAGCGGTGAGACAAAAGGGCAACTCTCGGAATGAGTTGACGATGCTTGGCCAAGTGAGAATGTTTGCACGGCCATGAAACCGACCACTGCTAACCCGACGAAACGCCACCGCCTGCTTGGCTTGGTTTTGTTCCTTGTGTTCGCGCTCGCGATGGTGATGGGGCCGGGGCCGGGGCTGCGAATGGTGAATCCCGAGCCAACCGCTGCCCGCGATAGCCTGCTCTTTCTCGGGCTACCGATGATCTACGCCTGGGGGCTATTTTGGTACGGAGTGCAGGCCGTGGTGGTGGTGACCGCCTGTCTCACCATCTGGAAATCAAGGGAGGATTGATGGACACCGCCGCGAGAACCGATCTTGGCTTACTCCCGCACTTCTGTCTCGCGGGATATCTGCTTTTTTTGCTCGGCATCGGTCTCTGGGGCTTCCGCAAACGCCAAGCCGGCGAGGAGGACTACTATCTCGCCGGGCGCGGCCAA
>Ga0163108_10001945_pt1 | contig 15037 bp, 10 predicted proteins | sample Fk1155metaG_FD_109644 | JGI IMG/M metagenome (GOLD analysis project Ga0163108, IMG submission 109644) | Marine microbial communities from the Central Pacific Ocean - Fk160115 155m metaG | ecosystem: Environmental > Aquatic > Marine > Oceanic > Photic zone | place: The Central Pacific Ocean...
CAGATGATGCAGCAGGGCAAGGGGATGAAAGGGGGTCGCCGTGGCGACATGCTTGGAAATGAGCGTGGTATCAAGCGGATGATGAAAACCCTTGATGTTACGGACGCACAGCGTGATTTGATCTGGAAGATTATCGATGATCGACGAAGTGCGCAACGTAAATTGGCTTCAGATATGCAGAGTCAACGCAAAGCGCTGCGAGAGCTGAATACGTCATCAAATTCGGACCTGGGTAAGGTGAAAGAGATTGCAAGCACGCTCTCCTCACTAATCGAAGAGCAGATTGTAGAGAGTGCAAATATCATGATTCTGATTCACAATGTTCTTACCGACGAACAGAAAAAGAAGATGGAAGAGCAGAAGCAGACAAGAGGAAAACAATATCAATCTTGTTCAAAATGAGCATTTGGTGGCAGCCCCCAGAAAAAAGATACCCAAAAAACAACAATTAAATTCAGCTTGTTTTGTTGGAAGTCGATCCGGTTCGAAAGAGCCGGATTTTTTTGAACCCAATAAAGACAAAGAAGTTGTAAGTGGATGCGTCATCTCTTCAAGCATATTGAAATAGGGCGGTGTCTATAATAGGCACTACCTAGCATCTCTCAGCAGAGTATAGGATCAAACCAAAAATAAAGAGACGATGTAAACATGATTTAGATGCGGTGTCGTAGTAACATAATGGGTATGCTTATCTGTGTAATAGGGAGCAAGTTGTAAGATTGCTTGTTAAGAGCTCCATTGATCAAATACAGTTCATCTCTTGACATTTTGTGGTTGATATATATAGTTTCGTTTAACTTTGTTTTAACTGTGTTTTTTCGGTGATTGTTTTTTCAATTTACAGAGTCACTGCGCTAGTAAGCAAGGATAAGGAATAACCATTGCGAACATCTGTTCACCAGCTTAAGAAAGCAGAACCTGTTGTTGCAGTGGGCATATCTCCTTTTATGAAAGTACGCATCGTGCAGCACTGGCTGCCACAAATTTCCACTGTTTCTCGGGTGATTGATGCCGTGAGGCGGTTCTGTACCATGAAGCAGTGGTCATCCCGGCGGCTTGCCGATTTCTGAAGTTCCATTAACCATTCCTGACCTTCACTGGAGAGCAGACCATGGCAGCAAAAAAGAAGGTGACCAAAAAGAAGGCCACCAAACGCAAAGTAGTTAAGAAAAAAGCAGCAAAGAAGAAAGCAACCAAGAAAAAAGCAACCAAGAAAAAGGTTGCAAAGAAAGCTCCTGCACGTAAGAAAGCAACCAAGAAAAAAGCAGCAAAGAAGAAAGCAACCAGGAAGAAAGCAACCAGGAAGAAAGTAACCAAGAAGAAAGCAACCAAGAAGAAAGCAACCAAGAAGAAAGCAACCAAGAAGAAAGCAGCAAAGAAAAAGGTAGCCAAAAAGAAGGCGGCCAAGAAAAAAGCAACCAGGAAGAAAGCAACCAGGAAGAAAGCAGCAAAGAAAAAGGTAGCCAAAAAGAAGGCGGCCAAGAAGAAAGCGACCAGGAAGAAAGCAACCAAGAAAAAAGCAACCAAAAAGAAGGCGGCCAAGAAGAAAGTGACCAGGAAAAAAGCAACCAAAAAGAAGGCGGCCAAGAAAAAAGCGGCTAAAAAGAGAGTAGCAAGAAAAAGGTAGCCCACTCACTGAGGCAGAAGTGCCAAAGTAGAGCAATTGGATAGAAGTCGATGCCGGCCGTCAAAGGCCGGCTTTTTTTTGTTTCAGACTTGGTTGATAGTGGCCTCTACTGTTTCTCATCCACTCTGGCAGAGGCGTTTAGGGTCATTCAAAAATACCGCTCTTAATCCGATTTGACCTCGATAAGAGTGACCTTCCAGCGCAATTCACCCTGAAGATGAAGTTCTCCAGGGAAGAAAGAGATCGAAAAGTCACGTGCCTGGGCAGGAGGAACCATAAGATGAAGACCCTCATTTTGCTCACTGATTATGGTGCAGTGATCTTGGTTGTCTTCGGGTTTTTTCAGACAGTCTTGAAGCGTGATGGTGACACGTGCCGAAGAGAGCATGGAGGAGGGATCCTGATTTTCGATCCGACCAGTGAGTTGGTAACTGTCAGCATAGCTGGGTTCCAGATTCAAGTTGCTAAGAGTAATGACGGTTGTTTCAACAGAGGATCTAGTGTCTGAAACATCTTCTGTTGCGAAATAAGCGATAACTCCGGCAAGAAGCAGTGCAATGAGAGTTCCGAGGGCAACATTGGGTAGACGATAGGAGACAAATATCAGTGTCACTCCAATAATGGTGAGTAAAATCCAGTGCATAACTCTTTTGTTGGCATCTTCCTGTGATTTAATGAGGTCTTGCCTTCTGCTACCACCTCTGATTTGATCGAATCTCCCCCCTGAATGGGGAAAACCAGCAATACTCAATGATGAGGCCATTGATTTTGCATACAACGGGTTTACTATCTCTTCTCGTCAAGTAGACTCGGTCTCCTGCAGGGATCGGTATAGATCACCCAGAAGGGGATACGCTCTCAATAACGACATTATAGAACATCTTTCGCCATCATAAAAAACGTGGAACCCTAGATAACGTGACAACCCTCAATAAAACGGACGATAGTTTAGAAGCCTCTATCAACGAGGCTGCCATTGATGCTGAGAACAACAAGCCTGCTCCACTTGCTCGGGAGGAGCGAGAAGCGCTGATCACAAGATTCAGGTTTCTCCTTGAACAAGAAAAGGCGGTGCTTGTGGCTCACTATTATGTTGATGATGAACTACAGGAGCTGGCAGATGCTACCGGCGGTTGTGTTGCAGATTCACTTGAAATGGCACGTTTTGGCTTTTCTCATAAAGCATCAACCATTATTGTTGCCGGTGTTCGTTTCATGGGTGAGACGGCTAAAATTCTCAGCCCGGAAAAGCGGATCTTGGTCGTCAGCCAGGAGGCGGAATGCTCTCTGGATCTTGGCTGTCCTGCAAAGGATTTTGGAGATTTTTGCGATCAATACCCTGATCATACCGTTGTGGTCTATGCCAATACCAGTACAGAGGTCAAGGCCAGGGCAGACTGGGTGGTGACGTCCTCAATAGCCCTTGACGTGGTCAAACACCTCAAAGACCAGGGAAAGAAAATTCTCTGGGCACCTGATCGCTATCTCGGTGATTATATTCAGCGAATGACAGGAGCAGAGATGCTGCTCTGGCAGGGACGTTGCATCGTCCACGAGGCTTTTAAGGCGACAGCTCTTGAGTCACTAAAGCGTCAACACCCTGAAGCGGGAATCCTTGTCCATCCGGAATCACCAGCCGCCATCATTGAGATGGCGGATGTCGTAGGCTCTACCAGTCAACTGATAGCGGCGGTCTCTAAACTCAATAATCCGGAATTTATTGTTGCCACAGAGTCGGGAATCTTTCACAAGATGCGTGAGGCAGCACCGGAAAAACGATTTATGCCCGCGCCGACAGCCGGTGAAGGCGCTACGTGTATCAGTTGTGCTGTCTGTCCATGGATGAAATTGAATGGGCTTGCAGGGGTGGTGCACGCTCTGGAGAGTAGTGAAGGCGAGGTTCATATTGATGAGCATGTCCGCCAGCTTGCCCAGATATCGATTCATCGAATGATCGAGTTTGGGCGTAGTCACCCAAAGAAAAGCCACCCTTCATGAGTCGCTATCATGCGGGTGTTAGCCAGGAAGGCAATAATGAAGAACATCGTATTGCCATTCTGATCCTCAATCTGGGCACTCCTGATGGGGCTGAACCTACTGCAATTCGTCGTTTTCTCGCAGAATTTCTTTGGGATCCGAGGGTCGTTGAATCCTCTCGTCCCCTCTGGTGGGTCATTCTGAACGGGATCATTCTTCACCGTCGACCACGACAAAGAGCAAAAGAGTACGCTTCCATGTGGAGTGAAGAGGAGGGCTTTCCTCTCTTGTCAATCACCCGGAAGCAGGCGAAGGGGCTTGGCCGGATTTTGAGTGAACGCTTTGGAGACCGTTTCCGGGTCATCTATGCAATGCGTTACGGGAGTCCTGCAGTTAATATCGAGCTACAGAAACTGGCGAAGCAAGGTTTTCAGCGACTCCTGGTTTTACCGCTCTTTCCCCAATATTCAGCGACCACTACCGCTTCAGCATTTGATGCTGTGGTTAGGGAGCTGGGCCAGTGGCGTCGGATCCCTGAAGTACGTTTCGTCCACGGTTATCATACCCACCCAGATTACCTCGATGTGTTGTCTCAGAGTATCCGAAATCACTGGAGTAAATTTGGTCGTAGTCAGAGGTTGCTTTTCTCATTTCATGGAATACCAACAAGTTATGTCGAGAGCGGAGACCCCTACCCTGTTTATTGCCGGCAGACGGCAGAGCAGGTGGCAAAACGACTGCAGCTCGATGCCAGTGCCTGGGAGGTCGTCTTTCACTCCCGTATTGGACGAAAGCCCTGGACCCAACCCTACACTGACAAGGTACTGGAAGACCTTCCGCATCAGGGTGTTGCCAGCGTAGATGTAATCTGTCCGGGCTTTTCGGCAGATTGTCTGGAGACGCTGGAAGAGATAGGGAAAGAGAACCGTGATCTTTTTCTAAAATCAGGAGGCACTGCTTACCACTACATTCCTGCCCTTAATGAAGATCCAGCCCATCTTGAAGCGCTTTCAACCCTGGTTGAAAAGCATGCACAGGGCTGGAAAGAGCTGGCCGAGTAAGGGCTCCGATGTCAGGGCCGGATACTCCCCAATCCAAAAGCATTGATTAAAAAAGATCAGAAGATGGATGGACTGTTTGCAAAAGTGGCTGCGGGGGCAACAGTTATTACCCCAACATCACGATTGGCCAGTTATCTTGTTGCCAGATTTAACGCCCATATGCTCAACACAGGTCAAGAGGTCTGGAGATCTCCGGAGATTTTTCAGCTGTCAGTCTGGTTGCACAGCCTCTGGCAATCCCGGGGAGAAGATTGGCCAGAGTTGACACAGACGGTCTATCTGGGTGATCAGAGAGAGCGACTTCTTTGGGAAAAGGTAATAGGTGAAGAACTCAGAAGCCGCGACAGCGGGATTGAGTTGTTATGGGATCTTTCGGCAACGGCACGGATGGCTCAGAAGAGCTGGGGCCTTCTAAATGACTGGGATCTGACCCTCCAGGATTTTCCCGATTATCTCAATCAAGACAGTGCTGCCTTCAGTTCGTGGGCAACGCATTACGATACCGTTCTGCATCAAAAAAACTGGATCGATCAGGCAGGTCTTTCGCTGGCCGTCATCAGGAATATGGCCAGATTTCCGGAAGTTGTTGTCTTCGCCGGATTTGAGCTTATCAACCCTCGTCAAAAAATGTTGACCGAGGTGATGGAAGAGCTGGGTGTTGATCTACAGATCTGGATGCCTGAGACCGGGGGAGATCGATCGTTGCGACAAATCAGATGCCGTGACTCCACGGACGAGATCAGAAGGGCCGCGCCGTGGGCTTGTGAAAGACTTCAGCTTTCACCTCTTGATCCAGTGGGGATCGTGGTCCCTGATCTGGCAAAAAACCGGAGTGTGGTGGAAGCGGCAATGGAGGATACATTCTCTCCTGGAGCCATCGCTCCGGGGGCGGGTGAGTATTGCCCCCCTTATGAACTCTCATTGGGGGTACCGCTTATTGAAGTGCCTCTGGTTGAGACAGCGATCGATCTGCTCTCCCTCTCCCGGGAGGGAGAGTTTGACCTAATCTCACGTTTGCTTCGTTCCCCCTATCTGCATCAGAACGACTCACACAGAGAGAGTTCATTAGATTGTGAGTTGACATTGCGCAGGCAGCGTCTTCACCTTTTTTCGTTAACACAACTGAGGGAGACAGCGTTATCCGTCGGCGCCCACGGCTGGGTCTCAGGGGTAGAAACTCTTGAGCAGATGCTTCAGGGGATGGGGCAGGAATTACCTGCACCGGATTGGGTAGAGCACTGGGTTGAGGTGCTTAACCTGTTTGGCTGGCCAGGTCCTCGCACACTCCTCGATAGTGAATATCAGGCGGTAGAGAAATTTCGTCAATTATTGGGAGCATTCGCCTCAACCGGGGATATCGGAGGGGTTGAGAGTCGCAACCACTGTCTGAACAGGTTGAAGCGGGCGGCAAGGGATCTTGTCTTTCACCAGCAGACGCCTTCCGCCCCAATCCAGGTGGTGGGTCTGCTTGAGAGCTCTGGGATGATATTCAGCCACCTCTGGGTGGTCGGTCTTGAGAGTGAGGCCTGGCCTTTTGCGCCTCATCCAGACCCCTTCTTGCCGCTCTCACTGCAGAGCCAGCACCAGATGCCCGGGATTGATTCATCATCATCACTCGAACTCGCCACCAGAATGACTGAGCGCATCAGCGCTTCTGCCGAGGAGGTGGTCTTCAGCTGGCCTGGCCAACGTGGGGAGACCCCCCTTATGCCAAGCCCCCTGATTGCGGAGTTAGAGCAGGCGGAGCTGACACCTCCTCCCTCTCTCGCCTGGTGTGACTCTCAGCGAGAGAGCTCGCCCAAGGTAAAAATACGAAAACAGGACCCGGGCAAGCCGTTTACGGGTCGATCAGCGCCTGGCGGTACAGCGCTCTTCAGGGAGCTTGCTCAGTGTCCCTTCTATGCCTATGCCCGTCGTCGACTGGGCTTGGAGGAATTTGTTGATCCTGGGTTTGGGCTTGATTCGAGAGACCGTGGAATTCTGGTTCATTCGGTGCTTGAAAAGGTATGGACAACAGTGGAAGGCAGTGAGGCACTTCAGTCGTTGTCACAAGAGCAGAGAGATCGACTGCTTGGTGGGGCTGTTTCTGCAGCACTTGACGAACTCGAACAACAGCGGCCGGGGGTATTGGGTGAGCGATTCAGGGAGTTGGAGAGGGATCGACTCGAAACACGCATTGGGCGCTGGCTTGAGCTTGAGCTTGCAAGGCCTGCTTTCGAAGTGGACTCCATTGAGTCTGATGCCAGTGCCTCATTGAGGCTGGGAGCCGGCACAGCGGTGTTTGATATCAGACTTCGGCCTGATCGGGTGGACCGGCTGGCGAGCGGCGGGCGGATGGTGATCGACTACAAGACAGGTTATCGAGCAGGCAGGGGAAAGTGGTTTGGTGTTCCCCCTGAAGAGCCCCAACTCCCTCTCTATCAGCATCTGCTCGGTGATGTCGATGCGATTGCTTTTGGCTTGATTCGGGCAGATGGCGTACAGCTGGAGGGAGTGGGTAGACGTGATGGTATTGCAGAGGGTGTTGTCAAGGCGGGGACCATAAGAAACAACCAAAAACAGGCAAAGGACTGGGCTTCCCAGGTCCGGCAGTGGGAGAGAGCGTTGTTTAAGCTCGCAGCTGGTTTTCTCCTCGGAGGAGCGGAAGCCGAGCCCAGAACCCCACAGGAGTGCGAGGGCTGTCAGGCAAGGGCCCTCTGTCGTATCGATGAGTAGCGAACACGACCGCTCCTGTCGCCAACAGGCGTTGGACGCCGGGCGCTCCTTCATTGTTCAGGCACCGGCAGGATCGGGTAAAACAGAGCTTCTGGTTCAACGTTTTCTGGCGTTATTGACAACTGTAGAACAACCCGAAGAGATTCTGGCAATGACCTTTACCCGTAAGGCTGCGGCCGAAATGAGAGGGCGGATTTTACGTGCCTTGACAGCAGTCAACGATAACATCCCCGACAGTGAACCTGAGCGGGCCAGATGGTCTCTGGCCCAGGCGGCGATAAAGCGTGACCGGGCACGAGGGTGGGAACTGGCGAGGAATCCATTAAGGATCCAGGTGATGACCATCGACTCATTCTGTGCCCAGCTGGCGATGAGATTGCCCTGGTCATCACGCCTGGGTGCAGGTCCTGTGATCAGGGAAGATTGCAGCGCACTCTACTGCAAGGCGGCCGAGGCGGCAGTGGAGCTGGTAGAGGGGGATACCCCCTACGCTGAAGCGATGGCTGTCCTGCTTCGAACCCTTGACGGCAACCAGCAGGCAGCCATTACGCTTATCGCTCAGTTGTTGGCAAAGCGAGAACAGTGGCTGTCACTGATTCATTTTGGGCGGGGTGACAAAGCTGAACTGCTCGAAAAGGCATGGGGTGAGGAGGTTTCCGAACAGCTTAACGAGTTGAGTTGTTCATTGAGACAGCACTGTTCTCCAGAGACCCTTTCACAGTGGGTGGCTTGTGCCCACTATGCCGGAGATCAGTTTCTAAAGGCAGGAAAAACCCATCCGGCAAGGAGTTGTATCGGGCTGGTATCACTGCCACCAGTAACAGTGAGTTCGCTAGAGGCGTGGCGCGGCTTGGCGGCACTTGTCTTGACCGGTGAGAACAGGCTACGCAAAACGGTAAATATCTCATCAGGTTTCCCCACCCCTGACAACGGGGGTGATGAAAAGATCAAGGCACTCATGGAACAACTGCTTGGAGTGCTCAGTGAGCTTGATTCCCCTCAGCTGGTGAAATTGCTGGGCAGGGTGAATCGGCTTCCTTCGATGGATTTTGCCAATAGCCACCATCAGGTGCTCAGCGCAATTACGACTGTTTTATACGTGGCCTCGGCCAAGCTGATGCTGGTATTCAAGGCCGAAGGGGCCACTGATTTTATTGAGATTACTCACAGAGCGAATAGAGCGCTGGGTGATGAAGCATCGCCAACAGACCTTGCTCTGGTTCTCGACCAAGGCCTGAACCATCTCCTGATCGATGAGTTTCAGGACACCTCTCGTCGCCACATGGCGCTGCTGGAGAAATTGACAGTCAATTGGGGTGCTGAGGAGGGGCGTACCCTGTTTGTTGTGGGTGATCCAATGCAGTCCATCTATCGTTTCAGAGAAGCGGATGTGGCCCACTTCCTGCGAGTGACCACTGAAGGATTGGCAGGCCTAAGGCTGGAGCTGCTCATACTGGAGGCTAATTTTCGCTCTTCTTTAGGGGTTGTAGAGTGGGTTAACCGGGTCTTCTCTCAAATTTTACCTGAGGAGTCCGATCCTTTTCGAGGCGCGGTTACCTATTCGCCGGCCATTGCCCAGCCCTCAAAGGGGCCCGATGGAGAGGTCATTTTTAACCCTTTATTGGATTCTGATGCCCGGGCTGAGGCAGATCTTCTGGTCAACCATGTTGAGATCGAGCTGAATCAGGATAAGCTGATAAATGTTGCGATATTGGGGGCAACAAGAGCCCATCTTGCAGCCATAATTGCCGAACTAAGGAATCGTGGTATTCCCTTTATGGCTCTTGAGAATGAGCCACTACAGAGGTGTTCCGAGGTCCAGGACCTCCTCTGCCTGACCCGGGTACTGGTCCACCCGGGTGATCGAGGAAGCTGGCTTGCTCTCCTGCGGGCACCTTTTATTGGTTTGAGTTTGAGCGATCTAACCATGCTGGGAGAGGTGAAAACGGGCCTGTTCACCCAAATCCTGCAAAATGTTCTCGATTCGGCAGCGGATGGCGCTCCAGAGCGAGACCGCGCCACCCTCTCTGCTGAGGGCAGGCGCCGTCTACAGCGTTCAGCGCCGCTGTTACTCAAAGCAGGTGAAGAGATTGGCCGCCATGCCCTGGCGCGGCAAGTTGAAGGGGTCTGGGCGGCTTTGGGAGGGCCTGCCTTGCTTAATGATACCCAGATGGCCAATGCAAGAGCCTATCTTGATCTGTTGGCGGATGAGTCCAGGAACTCACCGTTTCCAGACCTTGCCCAACTCCATCAGCGGGTAGCCCGACTGTGGGCAGAGATCGATCTTAATGCCGGCGATCGGCTTCAGTTGATGACCATTCATAAGGCTAAAGGGCTTGAGTTTGATGTGGTCTTTCTTCCCAGGCTTGGCTCTCAGGGGCGAAATGAGGAGCGCCAGTTACTGCGTTGGAGTGGGCGGGAGGGCGAGACACCCCTTATGGCGCCTGTGGTTGCGGCTGAAGAGGGTACGGATTCGTATAACACCTTTCTTAAGGAGCTTGATCGGGATCGACTGGATAATGAACGGGACCGGTTACTCTATGTCGCCTCTACCCGTGCTCGTCAGAAGCTCTATCTCTATGGCCACACTTCGGTCGACTCTGAGGGTGAAATAAAGCCTCCACCGGTCTCTTCACTCCTTGCCAGACTGTGGCCTGCTCTGGCAGGGGAGTTCAGCCAGAGCGTGATGGCAAAGCCTGCTTCAGGGGATCGGGAAACATCGCCACATAGAACCAAACTCTTCAGGACCGTTGATCCGGCCTGGACTCCCCCACCCCCCCGGCCAGCAATAGCCTTTCCTCCAGGCGGTAGACCAAGCCGGGGAGAGCGACCTGAGTTTATCTGGGTTGGTGAAGCGGCACGCCATGTCGGTAGTGTGGTCCATGAGATGCTCGCCCATATCGCCGCTGAGGGGGCCGCTGCCTGGCCGGTTTCGAGACGACAGCAGTGGAGATCCAGCTGGAGAGGGCGCCTGACAGAGTTGGGTTTGAGGAGAGAAGAACTCGATCAGGCCGTCAGTGGGGTAGAGATGGCGGTCAACCGCTCCTGTGAGGACCCACGCGGCCAGTGGATACTCGACAACAGCCACCAGGAGGCCTGGAGTGAATGGGATCTGACTGGAGTAGAGGATGGAACACTCCATCGAATCCGGATCGATCGGAGTTTTATCGATAATCAGCAGCGGTGGATTATTGACTACAAAACCAGTGATCACCAGGGTGGTGATGTTGAAGGATTTCTTGATCAGGAGCAACGACGTTATACCCCTCAACTTGAGCGTTATGCGACACTGGTTGCAAAATGGGATAATAGACCCATAAGCCTGGGGCTCTATTATCCTCTGCTGGGGGGGTGGCGCTGTTGGCAGTGGAGTAATAATGAACTCTCTTAAGGGGAGTGATTAAAGAAGCTGAGAGTCGATGAATAACTTAGAGAACAGTAAGCTCGTGGTTGCGATATCGTCGCGAGCCCTTTTTGACTTGAGCGCCAGCCACCAGGTGTTTGAAGAACAGGGTGTTGGTGCTTACTGCAAGTATCAGATTGAGCATGAGAATGAGGTGTTGGAGCCAGGGGTAGCCTTCTCATTGGTCAGAAAGCTGTTGGCTCTGAACCACCCGGATCACCCGGTGCCACGGGTTGAAGTGGTCTTGATCTCCCGTAATAGTGCAGATACCGGACTCAGGGTATTTAATTCAATCCAGCACTATGGACTTGAGATTTCATGTGCCGCCTTTTCAGCAGGTGAAAGCCCCTATCGATATGTCAACCCATTCAGTGCCCATCTTTTTCTCTCCGCAGACCCTGATGATGTCCGCAGCGCGCTGAGCAATGGGCTGGCAGCAGCAACCATACTTCCCTCTCATACAGGACATAGTGAAACCATCGATAATCAGGTCAGAATCGCTTTTGATGGTGATGCCGTGCTCTTCTCTGATGAGGCAGAGCGGGTTTTCCAGGCCGATGGTTTGGAGGCGTTTGCTCGTTCAGAACAGCAGGCGGCTTCAAAACCCCTGCCAGGAGGGCCGTTCAAACGAGTGCTCTCTGCACTCCATCAACTGCAGTCTGATTATGGTGCTGATAGCTCTCCGATACGAACCGCTCTCTTTACTGCCCGTTCCGCACCTGCCCATGAACGGGTCATCAGAACACTGCGTGCCTGGGAGATCAGGATCGATGAGGCGCTCTTTCTGGGGGGGAAGGAGAAGGGTGAATTTCTCAGGGCTTTTGGCGCTGACATCTTCTTTGACGACCAGCAAGGCCACTGTGATTCGGCAAGACAACACGTCCCCACCGGCCATGTTCCCCATGGGGTTACTAATCAGGATAATGATTCCGGGGATTTAGAAAAGTGAATCGGGACAACAGGCCTATTGTAAATATTTTCAGCAAGACGGCACTTGTCGGCTCTTTGATGGTGGTGCTTGTTAACCAGGCAGCTGCTGGATTGCCTGTTGCCGTGGGGGGGATGGCCCTGCCCAGCCTGGCGCCAATGCTCGAAACCGTTCAACCCGCGGTGGTGAACATTTCCACTACCAGCTATCTCAGTCCTGGCTCCAGTCGTCTCTTTCAGGACCCTTTTTTCCGACAGTTTTTTGACCTTCCGGAGAGAAGGCAGCGCAGTCAGAAGGAGACCAGTCTGGGTTCGGGGGTTATTTTTGATGCAAATGCAGGTTATGTGGTCACCAATGTTCATGTCATCGAAGGGGCTGATGAGATCAGGGTTACCCTTGCTGACGGGCGACAACTTAATGCAGAGGTGGTCGGTCTCGATGCAGAGACAGATATTGCAGTTATCAAAATACCAGCAAAGAAGCTGAAGGCCATCCGACTCGGAAATTCCAGCAGATTACGGGTCGGTGATTTCGTGGTCGCCATTGGTAATCCGTTTGGCCTTAATCAGACCGTGACATCAGGTATTGTCAGCGCCCTGGGAAGGACGGGTCTTGGCATCGAGGGCTACGAAGACTTTATCCAGACCGATGCCTCGATTAATCCCGGTAATTCCGGAGGTCCGCTGGTTGATCTCAATGGAGAGCTGATCGGATTGAATACCGCCATCTTCTCAAAAAGTGGCGGCAACATCGGGATTGGTTTTGCGATTCCGGTTGATATGGTGAAAAAACTGGTTGCTCAGCTGGTTCAGTTTGGTGAAGTGAAGCGGGGCCAGCTGGGAGTCATTGTTCAGGATCTGACTCCGGAGTTGGCTCAGGCATTTAACCTGTCAGATAGCCATGGAGCGGTTATTGCAAGGGTGCTTGAAGGCTCCGCTGCAGACAGTGCCGGGCTGAGGGCGGGTGATATTGTTCTCGAGCTGGATCATCAAAGGTTACGCAATGGTGCCGATCTTAGAAATGGGATAGGTCTGATGCGAGTTGGCAAGAGTATCCAACTCAAACTGATTCGAAAAGGTGTTACCCGCGATGTGATCATTCAACTGAGTGAGGCCAGAGCCGAAACAAGCGAAGCAGGCCAGACCATTGATGGGGGTCGTCTCCATCGGCGTCTTGATGGGGCACTGCTTGGCCAGCACTATTCAGATCAATACCCGAATGAGGGTGGTGTCGTGATTGTCGAGATTGAAAAAGGGAGTGCTGGGGCCAGGGTGGGGCTAGAGCCGGGAGACCTGATTGTCTCGGTAAACCGACGGGAGATCACCACCTTAAGCGAGATGGAGCAGGCAGTTCGAATCAATGATAAGTCGCTCCGCCTAAACATACTCAGGGGTAACAGCGCGCTTTTCCTGGTACTAAGATAGCCTTTTGCCTAGAGATGACTAATTCAGATTCTTGCTGGGGTTGATGTATACTCCTGCGCCTGCGGCCTATTCGTTGGTGGTTGGAATAGCTTGTAGCGGTGAATTTCAACAGTTTTTCACCGGATATCCGGCAAACTAAAGAACAAGAGAGAGAGATGGCTGACTTCCAAATTGCCCCTTCAATCCTTTCGGCAGACTTTGCCCGTCTGGGAGAGGAGGTTTCCCAAGTATTGGCTTCCGGTGCCGATATAGTCCATTTTGATGTCATGGATAACCACTATGTGCCCAATCTTACTATTGGGCCACAGGTCTGTGAGGCACTCATAAATCATGGGATTACCGCTCCTATCGACATCCACCTGATGGTCAAGCCAGTAGATCGGATTATTCCTGATTTTGCAGCTGCCGGAGCGACCTATATTACTTTTCACCCCGAGGCTTCTGAGCAAGTCGACCGCTCTTTGCAGTTGATCCGTGATGAGGGCTGCAAGTCGGGCCTGGTCTTTAACCCGGCCACCTCCCTGGACTATCTTGAGTGGGTGATCGACAAGGTCGATATGGTGTTATTGATGTCAGTCAACCCAGGGTTCGCAGGGCAGACGTTCATCCCAGCTACCCTTGAAAAATTGCGACAGGCACGAGCCATCATCGATGCCAGTGGAAGGGATATACGTCTGGAGGTTGATGGCGGGGTCAAGGTCGACAATATTGGTGAAACGGCCAAGGCCGGCGCCGATACGTTTGTTGCCGGTTCAGCTATTTTTGGTGCGGGCCAATCTTCAGACCCGAACAGTTATGACACGGTCATAGGAGCGATGCGCCAGGAGCTCTCAAACGCCCGAAACCATTGACCGCCTTGATCCCGGCAGAGGCCATTCTGATCGATCTTGATGGAACGCTGATTGATACTGCCCCTGATTTGGCTGGGGCAACAAATCGGATGCTGGGTTTCTTTGGCATGGCCAAGGTCACTGAAACCGAGGTTAGGCGTTGGATTGGAAATGGTGTTCCACGCCTGGTAAAGCGTGCTCTGACAGGCAAGATGGATGGGGAGCCGGAGGCGGGGCTCTTTGCCAGGGGGTACAGTCAGTTCATGGCTTTTTATGCTGAGGACCTCTGCCTGAAAAGCCGCCCTTATCCAGGGGTGGTGGAGACGCTCGAGTGGTTGCGGGAGGAGGAATTTACCCTTGGCTGTGTGACCAATAAAGCGGCTGATTTCACACTTCCGCTGCTTGAACAGCTTGGCTTGAGAGATCTCTTCGCCTCTGTAGTGAGTGGTGACACAACACCCCGGAAGAAGCCAAGTCCTGAGCCATTGCTCTATGCGGCAGCCAAGATGGGGGTCTCGCCCTCAAGCTGTATTCTGGTAGGGGACTCAGAAATCGACATTCGGGCAGCACATTCTGCCCGGATGCCTGTAATCTGTGTCACCTATGGGTACAATCGGGGCGAAGATCTGAATGCGCTTAACCCAGCGGTTACCGTAGACTCATTTAAGCAAATCCGGCAACTGGTAATACATCGAGGGGTAATCAGCACTAATGGCCGTGCAACAGAGTGATCTGGAAGAGCTTATCAGCCAGGGATATAACCGTGTCCCACTGATGCGTGAGGTGCTTGCTGACCTCGACACCCCACTGAGCACCTATCTGAAGTTGGCGGATGGCCCCTACTCCTATCTTTTTGAATCGGTACAGGGCGGGGAGAAGTGGGGGCGTTATTCAATTATAGGCCTACCGGCAAAGAGCGTTTTCAAGGTAAGAGGAAATGTGGTCACGTTGGAAGTCGGAGGTGAAGTCGTTGAACACCGGCAGGTGGATGATCCTCTTGAGGAGGTGGAGCGGCTTCAGGAGAGTTATATTGTTCCAATGCTTGAAGGACTGCCCCGGTTCACTGGTGGCC
>Ga0163108_10001947_pt1 | contig 15024 bp, 18 predicted proteins | sample Fk1155metaG_FD_109644 | JGI IMG/M metagenome (GOLD analysis project Ga0163108, IMG submission 109644) | Marine microbial communities from the Central Pacific Ocean - Fk160115 155m metaG | ecosystem: Environmental > Aquatic > Marine > Oceanic > Photic zone | place: The Central Pacific Ocean...
CTCTGCAGGACTGCTTTTCTTGCTTCCTGGTCATTGCCGTTCAAAATTATCTTAAGATCATCCCATGCACTCTTTCCTCCCAGATACCCTAAGATTCTTAAGATTCTTTGCCGATGCTCCTCGATCGGCCCCTCTTCTATTAGGACACGTCGAATCTCCTTGTTCCTATTTTCTATGTCAGAATTTTTAAGTGAAATTCTCACTATAGAACTTTCAATAGCATCTGCTTTTTTACCTGTTACCTCTTCGAGTTCTGAGAGTAACGCTGTAAGATTATTTCCATCACCAAGCTCACCAACGCCATATATTGCAGCGCTGGAAACCTCGGAGCTTTCATCTTTGATTTGTTTCATTAATGCGGGCACTCCCCCAACATAGCCACGATCAATAATGACCCCTATTAGGCCCGACCTGATCTTGGACTCATTGTTAGAAAGGCTGGACATTTGACTCACTATTTCCTGATCGACATCATCTCCCCCCTTCAGTCTCATGAGTGTAGTCATCGCACCACTAACATTATTTCTGCCCTTTTCCGTGTCCGGCTGCACCTTCATGAATGTAATAAATTCCTTAACAATCGTTTTATTACCTTCAGGATCTTCCGATTGATTCAGAGAAAGAATTAATTCATTCCGCTGGTCTACAATTTTCTTATCTCCAGATTTTTTTATAACAACAAACAATAGGAAAATCAGACAAACTGGAACAGTAATGAGAACCCACACTGGAACCGGAATTTTTTTCCTCTCACCCCCATCAACAGGAACTTCGAATCCCTGAAAATCCTCCGAACCTGGCAAGGGCTGGCTCGGAACGACTCCCTCATTTGACGATTGAGCCATAGCGTTTGCAGGAATCACAGGAGGCGCTCCCGAACTGCTCTGTGGAGTCACTGCTAACTTCTTCTGTGGAACTATTGGTCCAGAAGTCTTTTCTTCTGGAGTTGTATTTGCATGCATCTGCTTATTAAACATCTCCAGAGCTTGCCTCGAAGATTGCGGCCTATTGTCAGGATTTCGATTCATTAGCCACATTATCCAATCACTGACCCAATCAGATAGCTCGGTTCTAATTTCTCCTATCGGCCGCACCTTACCCTGAAGATGAGCAGCCATCACCTCAGGAGCATTCGAGCCGTTGAAAGGATACTGCCCAGTTAAGCAATAATGATAAATAGCCCCCATAGAATATAGGTCAGTCCGCTCATCCAATTCGATCCTTTCAAACTGTTCGGGAGCCATGAAATAAATTGAGCCGAGAATACCATCTCCATGGTCTGTAGTTTGAACCGTTGGTTGATTACTAAATTTAGCCAATCCGAAATCTAGAATCTTGATTTGGAACTTACCGCTCGGCAACCAATTCACCATTAGATTACTTGGTTTCAGATCTCTATGAACAATTCCCGAATGATGAGCTGCGACTAGCCCTTCCATTGTCTGCAATACAAACCTTTTAAAGTCCATTTCATTAAGAGCTCCTCTCTCGACAGTCTTATCAAATGTCTCACCTCTCAATAATTCCATCACAACAAAACAACCCTCGGAATCCATTCCGACATCATAAACGGTAACAATATTTGGATGTTGAAGCGCTGACAATGTAGTAGCTTCGCCTAGCAAGTTTGAAGGTGAGACTCCGCCATAGGATTTTGCAATATCTTCCTTATCTAGTGAAATCAAACGTTTAATGGCAACTTCCCTCTTCAATTGCAAGTCAGTTGCTCTGAACACTTCACCTAAACCGCCCTGACCTATTTTTTCATGAAACTGGTAACGTTCTGTCATAATTAATACTGTCCTATTATTGAAATAATACGAGACCTAGATAATCTTACACAAGAGCCCCAGACTTGACCACAGCGAATCTGCATTTAGAGATAAATCGATTCATCTATTAATAATATGCAACCATTTGACATTATTGCGGTTCTAATATCGCTAGCGGCCATTTTTGGTTACCTTAACTATCGATACGTTAAGCTACCAACAACGATAGGATTAATGCTGTTCGGACTACTTTTTTCCTTCGTTATAATTATCGCCGGACAGTTCAAACCTGAACTAACAGAATACGCTAAAAATTTCGTCGCTAACGTAGAACTCGATGAAACTTTACTTGGCATCATGCTCAGTTACCTACTCTTCGCTGGAGCCCTCCATGTAAAAATACAGGACCTCTCAAATGAGCGATGGATAATTGCGATCCTTTCAACTTTCGGAGTCATCCTTTCAACTTTCCTAGTGGGCAGTGCTAGCTATTTCATACTTAGAATCTTAAATATCGAGATAAGCTATTTATATTGCCTCTTATTTGGTGCACTCATTTCACCGACTGATCCAGTCGCTGTTCTAGGCATTCTAAAAAAAGCAGGTGCCCCGAAATCACTTGAAACAAAAATAACAGGTGAGTCCCTATTCAATGATGGGGTAGGAGTCGTTGTTTTCATTAGCATACTTGGAGTCATCAATGGCGACATGAACCCTAACGGATCAGAAATAGCCAAACTTTTCCTCTTCGAAGTGCTCGGAGGCCTCGGATTAGGTTTTGGTTTGGGTCTGATCGCTTTCTGGATGCTGAGAAATATTGATCAGTACCAAGTAGAAATCCTCATCACCTTAGCACTCGTGACTGGCGGCTACTCACTGGCTCAACATCTACACACTTCAGGACCCTTAGCAATGGTAGTCGCCGGCCTCATGATTGGAAATCAAGGCAGATTATTAGCAATGTCATCCAAAACAGAAGAGCATGTGGATTCGTTCTGGGAACTGATCGACGAAATCCTTAATGCCCTACTCTTCCTAATAATCGGACTGGAAATTCTGGCCCTTGAATTTAATTTCCTTTTCCTTGTTTTTGGAATCATCGCTATACCTCTTATCCTAGCCACTAGAATATTTGCAGTTTCATTGCCTGTCCTTTTACTTAAGAAACGAAGAACCTTTACTAAAGGAGTCATTCGCGCACTCACCTGGGGAGGCCTTCGTGGAGGAATTTCCTTGGCTCTGGCCCTTTCGATACCAAAAGGTGACGAACGTGACTTGCTCCTGACCGCTACTTACGTTGTTGTTATATTTAGTATTGCAGTGCAAGGCATGACATTAAAATTTGTCTTACCAAAATCCGAAAACTCTTAGTAAGAAAGACCAAGAGACTATTCGACCCCGATCTCAAGCACAACATTCCCTTCCTCAATATAGACAGGATAGGCATTAATGTTTTCACATGCCGGAGGCGTCATCACATGACCTGTCCTTAAATCAAACTCTGCCCCATGCCATGAACAAGCGACGCAAAGTTCCCTCTTGTGAACGTATCCATTAGAAATAGGAACATTCACGTGGCTACAACGGTCTTCTAAAGCATAGAACTCACCATCCACCTTAAACAAAGCAATTTTCAGGCCGCTCACTGTAAAAGCCTTACCTTCGCCCTCAGGCACCTCATCCGGTTTACAGATAATGTGACGCTCTAAATCCATCGCAAATTTAATTGAGAACCTTATTCCATTCTTCGATTTTGGATGATTCCTGAGCAAATAATTCCTCAGTCGAATCATGCACATCAATGCCTACGATAGAATCTCCTTGTTCTATAGAATCAACAACTTCCTGACCCTCGGTAACATGCCCGAAAACAGTATGCTTACCATCTAAGTGTGGTTGCGGCCCATGAGTAATAAAAAATTGGCTGCCATTGGTTCCGGGACCAGCATTAGCCATGGAAAGAATTCCTGGCTTATCATGCTTAAGAGAGCTCAGACATTCATCGCCAAACTGATAGCCCGGACCACTGGTGCCGGTGCCAGTAGGGTCACCTCCTTGAATCATGAAATTCGGTATCACTCGGTGAAAAGTAATGCCATCATAATATCCGCGGTTAGCGAGATTTAAAAAGCTGGCTGCAGTCATTGGGGTGTCCGCAGCATAGATTGTGATGGACAGATTACCCTTGTCCGTCTTCATGGTGATTTTAATATTTTCTGACATAGTATTTCGGAAAAGTGATTTTAGCTTCTATTCAAAAGTTGGCAAAGAAAAGGTGAAGTAATCGATGAATTAAAAGCCCAGCTCACCCCTCAAATCCTCAACCTTGATACCAGAATTCCTCATTTCCTTCAAAGTTAGGCTGCCTTCGCGCTTGGAAAACCGTTTGCCATCTGAATTTTTAATGAGCTTATGATGACACCATTGAGGAACAGGAAGCTCCAGGAGGCCCTGTAACAATCGGTGAACATGAGTCGATTCCATTAAATCCTCCCCACGGGAAATTAGCGTAATCCCCTGATCCGCGTCATCTAATGTCACTGCCAAATGATAACTAGTTTCTATGTCCTTCCTCGAAATAATAACGTCACCCAAAATTGAAGGCTCCACGTTAATGTTACCAGCTAATTGGTCATACCACTGCAATTCACCAGTGATTGAATAGGACTTAGAACAATCGAGCCTCCAAGAATGAGGATCTCCATTAGCTATTCGACCTTCTCTTTCTTCAGATCCAATCTCACGGCAGCTTCCAGAATATTGTGGTGAATCTGATCCATGGGGAGCAAGACCTGCATTAGATTGCTCTGCCTCAATTTTTTTACGACTGCAAAAGCACGGATACAGAACCTCCATTTCTCGCAGCTCGTTAATGCAATTCTTATATTCATTAAAACGAGAGGATTGGAATAAAACCTCGGAGCTCCAACGAATCCCCAACCACTGAAGGTCCTCATAGATACCTTCAATATGTTCATCCTTACAACGATTCTTATCAATATCCTCAATTCTAAGCAAAAATTTACCCCCATCCCGTATGGCCAAAGATTCTGCAAACAATGCAGAATAGGCATGGCCCAAATGCAAACGACCCGTTGGACTAGGAGCAAATCTAGTTATGACCATTTTTTATGTTTAAGAACACTAGTTTCCGTATCATTGTGAGCTCATGGGAAAAATAAAACGTAGCCCATTCTTTGATAACTCGCTTCTACTATTCAGTATTGTAATTATATTCTGGATCATCACAACCATTGATCAGAATGTCCCTGAGTGGAACTTCACACTAAATTACGGCATTAAAGCAAGAGATCTGGATGGTATCTTGGGAATATTTATAGCACCTTTCCTGCACGTCAATTATCAACATCTGATAGGAAACACTCTACCCTTTTTAGCCCTCGGAGGCCTTGTATTATTGAGTGGCCGTGGCCGATTTATTTTTACCAGTATTTTATCTACAATCATTTCGGGATTAGGAATATGGATATTTGCTAAAGAAGGAACTGTTCACGTTGGTTCAAGCATCCTCATTTTTAGCTACCTTGGCTTCCTACTGATGCAAGCATGGTACACTAGAAGCATTAAGTGGTGCCTAGTGGCATTAGTTGCCAGCATTTTCTATGGAGCGCTTATACTGACACTGCTCTACCAGAAAAACGGCATCTCATGGCACGGCCACTTCTTTGGTTTCATTACCGGAATCATCTCGGCCATCCTTGTCACACCGACTCCTGCAAAGAAAAAACGAAAAGCAATTATCAAAGTCTGATCAATCAACGCAAGGAACAACTAAGCAACTTTACCTTCGCCCTGACGTAATAGCGCTACCATTACTCCCTGGATGACAAGTTCCCTCACTGGAACCAAATCCGGATACATCTCATTTTCTGCCTGCAAATATGGTAAACCATCTTCGATAACATATCGCTTCAAAGTTGTTTCTCCGTCAATTAGTGCCGCAACCACATCTCCTCTTCTCGGCTCACGCAGCTCTAATATCACACAATCACCGGACACAATATGAGCATCAATCATTGAGTCTCCTCGAACCTTAAGCGCAAAAGTTTTGGCATTCCGTGGAACTCCCAGGGAAGTAACGTCAATGGACACGCAACCCTCTTGTTCTTGTTCCGTTTCCGAAGCCATTCCCGCAGCGATGTGTCCATAGATAGGAACATCTACAATCTCATCTCTTTCTAATTGTTCAGGAAAAACTAGTGCCCTAGCCTTACCAGCTACCCTCTGAATGACTCCCTTCTTTTCAAGTGCACGCAAATGACTAACGGCCGCAGTTTGGCTAGCAAAACCAAAATAGGTTTGAATTTCCCGCGTCGATGGCATTAAGCCATGCTCAGTGTGATATTGTCTTAGAAACTCAAGTAATTGCTGTTGTCTTTCAGTAAGCATAAGAACAGTGTTCTTAAGAACAGTATTTGAAATTACTACTTTCTGCAAGCATTTTTTTGTTTTAACTATTAATAATAAGGAAATTAAGATATTTAACTTTTATTTACTAATTTAATCCATCAGCTGCAATATATTCAAAGGCATAGCGCTTCAACCATGATCCAAACTTAGGAGTTAGTAACAAGGAATGACCAAAAATTTAAATCAAAAAGACTTCATACCAGCAGTGTACATCTACAGAAATTTGCCCCGATTAGCAATAATCTTAACGCTCTTCCTGGCTCCGATATCCAACGCCCAATCAAATAAATCGCCAGGTAAATCAATCTTCGCTGCTAACCGTAGTGCCGCTAATGCGCTTAGAGTCATGCGCCCGAGCACTCCTGCTCCCAAGATAGTTGGTAAAGCTGCAATTGTAATTGATGCCAGAACAGGCAAATCTTTATACGCAAAACGGGCCGACGAAAAACGGCCAGTCGCTAGCACTCAAAAACTAATGACTGCACTTTTATCTTTGGAGAAAGGTCACATGAATGAAAGTGTCACAGTTTCAAAAAGTGATACGTGGGTCGAGCCTTCAAAAATCTATATTCAATCTGGGCAAACATATAGAAAATCCGATCTCATAGCAGCGCTCTTGGTCCGCAGTGGAAATGATGTGGCCCGCTGCCTTGCCAGAAACCATTCCGGTTCACAGGAAGCATTTGCACTGGCAATGACCACTAGGGCTAGGAGATTAGGGATGAATAATTCAAATTTCAAAAATCCTCATGGCCTCACCGTGAAGGGGCAATACTCCACTGCCAGAGACATGGGAATGTTAGCTAGGGCCGCTTATTACCACCGCACCATAAGATCAATAACTCGGTTAAAAAGACTCCCTTTCCGATTTGCTAATGGCAAAAAGACCACATTCAATAATACCAATAAGCTTCTTCACCGATCTAAATATTGCAATGGGCTCAAGACTGGTTACACGAACGCCAGTGGGCGGTGCCTGATAAGCTCAGGAAAGAACGGCCAAAAAGAAATTATTGTGGTTATCCTTGGTAGCACTTCGAACAGTATTTGGAATGATTCGGAGAAACTCTTGCACTGGGGATTAGGGATAAAGTCTTAATTATTCAGTATATATCAGGGATTTCTATTTCCGCGTAATAGTGAAATCCTATAATTATAGGGATTTAATGCGATATTTTGTATTGCTTAATCTTTCATAATATTTAAATATTTAGTATTATTAATAAGGGAGCTTTTTTTCATGCAACTAACTAGTGATAGCGCAATCACTTTCCATTGCCCAAAGTGCAATGCGAAACTAAGAATCCCGACCAAACTCACTGGTATCGAAGGCCCCTGCCCGAGCTGCAAAACTAAAATTAAAGCTCCTCTTTCAGATCAGAGCCCTTCAGCAGATCAAAACGATTCTTCTTTGGGCAATGACCGTCCAAACGAAATTATACGGAAAAAAGTTTCACCCCAAAAGAAACACACAACCCCATCAACAAACGAAAGCCTGGACGATATTTTTAGTGAAAATAGAAGCACAGAAGTTGATCTAAATCCTATACCGAAACCGTACCGACAAAATAACAAAAAAACAGCAAACAAGATTATATTTGCAGCATCCATTTCTATAATCATCCTCTCAGGCATCTTTGCCTACAAGATCTGGACAGGGAGTGAGCAAGAGATTAATCAAAAAGTAATTTCTTCGAACATCGCTGCCCCTATAGAACCCGAAATAATTTCAGACGTTCCCTCTCCTCAGAATGACAAAACTGAACAGACGGACACTGATCCCATTAACACAGAAAGCGCCGTTACTCCTGTTATCCAAATTGATGCTGCTCACCTCACTCTAGAAAAATTTCTTAAGGCGTCTAACCTAAATGACAGGACTCGGCACATACTAAATTCAGATAAATTGTTACCTCAAATAATTGAATATTATAAAGAGAATCCAATAACTATCGAAGAAGCAGAAATCCTATCAAACACATCTAACACTGCCTTATCGAGTGGTGATTCGTATTTCAGAATATTTCAGGTAACCACTAAACAACAAAAAGAACCTTTCCCGGTCTATTTAGAAAACACAGAATCAGGCTGGAAGGTCAGTTGGTCCTCCTTCATCCAATTTAATGAAAATGCTCTGGGCAAGTTTCTTAAGAATTACCAATCTGAAGAAATGGCCTTCTACACAAAACTAGAAAGAGCACACTTCTTTGGCTCTGGAGTTCCTCAGATAGGCTCAAAAATTTGCTTCAAAATTCAACCTCCCATCCAAGGTGATGGAGAGTTTGTCTTTGCCGCAAGAGATTCCAAGATAGCCAAATTTTCTGATAAAGAATTCGAATGGGGCGAAGAGTATTTCCCAATCGTAAGACTCAAATGGATTAAAAATGAAGACGGGCATCAATTCATTGAAATAACTGAAATTGAGCAAAAAACATGGAGGTCAGGTCAAAGCCAACCGTCAACCGTAACCTCCACCTGATAAAGTCTCAATTGATCAGGCCCGCGTCACGAAGCTCCCCGTCACCTCCGCTGAGTATATAAACTTCAGCTATACCAACAGAATCACGAAGCCTATCAGCCACTTTTCTGCTAGCAGCACAAGCCTCTGATCCGCAGTAAACAACAAACGGACGATCAGATAGGTTCTGAATTTTAGACCATATCGGTTCTAGTAACGCAAAGAAATCTTCCTGCTCATTTAGCAAAAATGCACCTTCGACGTGACCTTTCCGATAATCTTCTCCTTTCCGTGCATCGATCCAAACGACGCCCTTTCCTTTAGTCCATTCAAGAACTTCACTCAAGGTCACCTCATCGGGTCGCAACTGTCCAGCCACAAGATAAAGGGCCGGCCTCTTCGGATGCACATTATAAATCAAAAAGGCAGATCCGATAGAAAGGAGTATAATAATTCCTAACTGCTTAATAGTTGTCACTATCTTCTTTTCCTAGCAATACTAAAAAATGCAAGTTTACGTGAGTGTTTTTTCAGCTTTGCATCAGTTTCGATCTTAATCATTCCGAGCATCGGCTTCGATGTCTTCTGAGGTTTGATTTTAATCTCGTATTCTCTTCCCTCTTTCTTTGCTACAACAGAAACGTCAAAACCTTCTCTAGTGCAGCTAACGTTTGTTATTTTTATAGGATCCACATAGGGAACTTTAAATGTAAAAGTCTTTGCAACAGGATCTTCTCCTACTTTCCATTTAATGAGTTCAGGCTCAATTGTAACTACATCAGGTATAGTCAGAATAGCCAGAAGGGAATCCCTGACCTTCTCCTTACCTTCGTCCTGACTAATCATGGTCATCGATTTACGTTGGATTCCTGTAAAGCTACCTATTGAAAAAATAGCCTCAAGATAACCATCTTCTCCAGGACCATAGGATTTTTTGTCAGTCTTAGCACTCAAACAAGAGCAGGTAAGATTGACATCGATGATAGATACTGATCCTTTACCAGCATTCTTAAATGGAAACACAAATGAGACCACCTCATCAGATGGTTTTGCCGTAATCTCAATTTCTTTATTACTAAATTCAAGCCCAGCAAAAGCCATTATGGGCATAAAAAACAATAGCAAAATCAGAATACAATAGTGGCGCATATCAATATTAATTATAATTGATCTCCTTCTGGTTTACAAGATTCAGATAGCTAGGTTCCTGTGGCTGGAAACCACACATAGAGCATAAGATAAACAAGGACACCCGTAACCGAAACATAGAGCCAGATCGGATATGTCCACCTTGCAAATCTCTTATGCTTTTCAAACTTCCTGCGAATGGCTGGAATCACTGTAAGAATAATCAGAGGTAAGGACAGTATCGCAAGTGGTATGTGGGTGAATAGAATAATAAAATATATAATTTTAAGCCATCCTTCGTGAGTGAATTTGGTAGTTGGGTACGAATAGTGATAAATCAGATAACAGGTCAGAAAAGCAGCAGAAACGATTAGCGCTGTAATCATACAAACTGCGTGCGCTCTTTTATTTCCACTTTTAATGAAAATAATACCACCCACTATGAAACAGGTAGCAATAGCATTCAGTGTGGCATTAACGGCTGGAAGGTCCTGAACGGTCATGGCGGAAAATATTAGGATCCTTTAGAAGACTTCATGTCATTAATAGCCGAAAATAAATTTTTCCGCAAAGACTTATTACTCCTTTCATCGAACGGATCATACCATCCGCGAATCTTAAGGTCATGATCAATTAGGGCAACCATTGGACGATGAGCAAATAAATCATCAGGCCCACTCCGTTGCTCCTCATTCTTCTCCTGCGCCGAAAGAGAAAAAACCTCCATCATGTAGTTGTTCAGCTGATCTGGATCTCCAGTCAAAAACCACCAATCCTTGAACGCTAATCCATGTTTCTCAGAAAACGCTTTCAAGTGAGTAGGCTCATCATGGCTCGGATCTAGAGTCACTGAAACAAGGTGCAATAGGTCCTCATCATTTACCTCATCACGCAATTCATTGAGCACTGCACAAACTCCAGCGCATTGACCTGGGCACCGAGTAAATACATGACTAATCAACCAAACCTTACCCTTGAGTTCAAAGAAATTTCGTGAAACCCCATCAGCGTCAATTGTGCTTATGTCACGGGTAACAAACCGCTCTGAATTGTCATTTGAACGTAATTTTACTTGGTCCATCTGATTTATTCTGAGGGTCCACAAAAAAATAAACGCTCCTACCAGCAATAGAGCGAGCACAACAAAAGAATATATGATTTTCGTTTCTTTATTCACTTTTCCCTATCTGATTCTGATTCATTTCATTCTGAAAAATAAATTTTATGTCTGTCTCTGCAGCCTTGTCGTTCCGAACTTCTCCTTTGCGGATCCCTTCCCAGTAAACTCCTCTAATAAAAGCCTCATCATCACTAGGCCCTTTATGAACTACAGAAATCCTTAATTCTCTAGCATAAAGGTCGGTAAGGGATTCACGAAACTTGTCCGGCTTCTTGTGACCCGGGTATCGGAAAAACTTATTCATAAAATTGCGGACTCGGTCCCGATCACCACTCACAAAAATCCATTCTTCCGAAGTGAACCCATGCTTAGCGGCGAACTCTGCCAAGACTTCGGGAGTGTCCAGCTTGGGGTCCATCGAAAAACCAATTAATCGAAACTTTTTCTCTTGTGGAAAATTTCCCCTCATCGCTTGAATTCGCCGACAAACTGCCAAAGCTTCAACTTCATCCCCTGCGTAAAAGTAACCCACCAAGTACATGACATTATCAGAAGCAAACAGCTCGACTTGCTGACCCTTATGCCCATCAGAACGAAAACGGTCTACTGGCCGAAGCATTGGAGGTTTACCATCTGAGAACTGGCGGCGGACTGTTTTTAACCAGCTATAATATACCACGATCCCTGAAAGCATGATTATTACCAATGCCCAGACTGTCTTAGATCTATTATTCATTCTTTATTTACCTGGATATTAGCTATTACTTTGATCTGATCAATTAATACATATTCCATAGACTACAAGATTCTATTCTCTCGAGTTTTATTAATTCTACGAATTCCAGCCAAAAAATGACAAAACTAGAGCCACCGGTAAAAAAATAAGGGTGTACAGAAATAACTTCCTAGCATCCTTCCTCAATCTGGTCCTACTAAAATGAATCGCATATTTTAGCATCACTCCAGCGGCCAACACCAACCCGACAACTGCCCAAGTCGCTACAAAACTAAAAAACAGAGGAGCCATTACCAGCAAGATTAATAAAATACTAAAGAAAACTCCCAAGAAAGATGTCCTTGCTCCACTCTCATCCCCATTAGACCACATCATAAAGCCAGCATCCTCATACTCTTTACGATACATCCAGTTAATCGCTACAAAATGTGGCAACTGCCACAAAAACAAAAGCCCAAAAAGAAACCAAGGTTCCACCTCTAAAATTGCACCTCCAGCAGCTGTCCAACCTATTAATGGGGGCAAGGCTCCCGAAACGGCTCCTACTAATGTATTAAATCCACTCCTACGTTTCATCGGAGTGTAGATGAACATATAAATAAATAAAGTGGCCGCTGCAAAAGCAGAAGCTCGTGGATCTACTTTTACTCCGAGGTGAACGATTCCGCATGCAGCCAGTATCCAGCCAATAATAAACGCGACGGCTGGTTGAATTTTTTTTGCTGGGAGTGGCCTATCTGCAGTTCTAGCCATTCTTGCGTCAATATCAATTTCCATTAGTTGATTAAAAACTGAAGCCGCCGCCGCCGCCAAAGCACTACCAATCACTGTATGAGTAAGATCCCACCATCCGATAGGAGATCCTGCTGACTTCACTGCAAGTAAATAACCGAAAATAGTAGTAACAATAACAAGCAAGCTGAGCCGTGCTTTAGTGAGCAATAAAAAGTCCTGCCTCGTAAAACTGAGGTCATCATCAATTGATGATTCTGTCATTTTGCTTACTTCCACGATTGTTTTTCCTATTAGAATAAGCTTTCAAATCACTTAGTCCAACTCTCCTCTCAACATTAAGGAATGAAAAAATCCCAAGCAACAATTACCTAAATTAACCGCACTTAATATGCAGTCAGATTCCCTATTTAGATTCTTCAGCCGAACCCTCTGCCGGTTCTTGGGCAGTTGAAGGGGTGCTCTCCTTGTACCAAGCATCGAAATCTTCCTGAGTTTTTACTTCCATGTATCCAACCATACGAGCATGACCAGTCCCGCACAGTTGCGCACAAACTGTTTCCCAACTGCCTGTCTTAATTGGCTTAAACCACATGTCAGCAACGGTTCCTGGAATTGCATCCTGAGCCATTCTCATAGGATGCATAGATAAGCTATGGATCACGTCCTTTGAAGTGACTGTGACTATGCATTCTCTATCCTTTGCAAGTACCAGTTTATTGTAGACAAAATCGTCTTTCCCATTAGGATCTTCTGGATCACGCCCTAGTGGATTATCGCCACTTATAAGCTCAGGCTTAGACATTCCAAATGTACCATCAGGTCCAGGATAATGCATAGTCCACTTGAACTGCTCTCCGACGGCTCGAACCCTGACAACATCACTCCCTGTTGGATACTCTGTACTACGCACTGCCCATAGAGGGAATGCAAAACCAAGTAAAAGGATCGCTTCAATAGCCACTACAGCAATTTCAATATGAGTTGACGCGTGGCCCTTGACTCCGACATAACTGGCTTTCGGATTTTTCTTACGACGGAATCGAACAAGACAATATACAAAAAACAGTGACCATCCTACCAAAAGAACTCCCATCAGCCAATGGACCATCTCAAGCATATGATCGACCATGCTCCCGTGCTCGGAAGCCAACTCCGGAAGACCAATGAGTTCGTTAATTAATCCTAAAATTTGCATGCTCATATTTCAAAATTTCAATTTTTATCTCCTCCCCACAGTTTCACGCTCGCCCCGAGACAAGTGCCTCATGAATTTAAATATCCCGGCAAAAACACCCGCCAATAGAACCAGCATAAAAAGAATAGCCATTCCAGCTGCATTAGTCACAGATTCTCCCCGACCACTCATGCAAGTCACACAAGCTAATATTGAGAAAATGATAGGATTCATAATTCTAATAAATGTGCCTAAGCCACGTCTAAATGTTTAATTTTATTACGGTAAAACCAGATCCCATAAATCGAGGTAATAGCACCAAGAATTATGCTGCTGACACCACAAATATTCTTCATACCCTCCAAGCCACCCTCTGCTATTTGAAAATCCGCCATAAAACAAAAGACACCGAACCCTACCAAACAAAGTGTTGATAGGCTAATGAACAGGATATGGAATTTCTTTAATGACACTTTAAGTTTAGTCGGCTAGCGGGCAATGAGTGGATCATAAAGGGCCAAAAGAGTGAGAAACATCAGGCCTATAGCAAAGAAGACCGTGTATACCAATACTTTATAAATCATCGATTTCTCATGCTTGAGGTGCATGAAAAAGAAAGCAACTAGCCCAGCCTTCACTGTTGCTATACCTAATCCGATAGTGACACTCGGCGTTATCTTCGCCACCACCACAGTCAGAACAGTACATGCAAGAAGTATCCAGCCTATCCGCCAGTACTTCTTCATGTCCTTTAAAATTTGTTCAGGTGTGTCTGCCATCGTCTTATTAATATATTTTTCTTTTGGGAGTAAGTTCAGTCATTTACATGAGATAAAGGATTGGGAAAAGGAAGATCCAAACAAGATCCACAAAGTGCCAAAAGAGGCCACCAACCTCTACCCTGTTCGTCATATGCTCAGGATCCTCATCAAATAACTTTCTACCAAAAACCGCGAAGTATAAGAGTACCAATGCACCAAGTAATACGTGCAGCCCGTGCAGGCCCGTCAGCGTGAAATAGATTGCATAATAAGTGTTCCACTTGGGTGTAAAATTAGAATAGAGCTTAACGTCCTCCCATGGAACCAAGATAGGAGCATGACTTTTAAGAACTTCATCATTTTCCTCGTCTGTCCACTTGAGAACCGAATGATTAAGAGTTTCTCCAAAATCGGCTTCCTTTTCTTTCTCTTTTACTTCTTTTAATACATTGTCCCTAGCACCAAGAAATATCTTTTTGGCTGTTTCAGCTTCCTTTTTTGGGTCATGAGGATGGCTATCATCCTTAACTTTCTGCTCATCTTCATTGTATCCAATGGCCGCATGATCCTTATCCTCGCCGTCATCTGCATCACCGGATCCATGATCTGCTTGGCCTTGCAGTAAGGATTCCTGTCCTAGATATTTCCATACCAGAGTACTTGTCTCAGGATTATCAGAGTCAGTGGCACGCAAATCGATTCGATCAAC
>Ga0163108_10001950_pt1 | contig 15018 bp, 12 predicted proteins | sample Fk1155metaG_FD_109644 | JGI IMG/M metagenome (GOLD analysis project Ga0163108, IMG submission 109644) | Marine microbial communities from the Central Pacific Ocean - Fk160115 155m metaG | ecosystem: Environmental > Aquatic > Marine > Oceanic > Photic zone | place: The Central Pacific Ocean...
CGAGGCATAGCCCGCCTGCGATCTGCGCCGCTCGCGCAGGCGGGGAAAATAATCATAGACCATGTCGAGATCGCGGCGGATCGCTGCCGCCCCATCCTTGCGGGTATAGGCGCCGGTCAGCAGGTTTTCCTCGACCGTCAGGTGTTCGAAGCACCGCCGCCCCTCCATCACCTGTATGACGCCCTTGGTGACAAGCGCCGCCGGGTTCAGATCCGCCACCCGTTCCCCACGATAGAGAATGCTGCCCTTCGTCACCTCGCCGCGTTCGCTGGCCAGCAGGTTCGAGATCGCCTTCAGCGTCGTTGTCTTGCCCGCGCCGTTGCCGCCCAGAAGCGCGGTGATGCCGCCCTTGGGCACGGACAGGCTGACGCCTTTCAGCACCAGGATCACGTGGTTGTAGATCACCTCGATATTGTTGACTTCCAGCAGTGTCTCGCGCGGGTCGGCGTCGAACATGGCATGTCTCCGGTCTGGCGGTCCCGGCGGCGGTCAACGCCGCCGGGAACGGCCTCAGTTGCAGTCGCGCGGGGTGATCCCGGCTTCCCTGGCATAGGCCTCGCTGTCTTCGGCGATCAAAGGCTCCAGCACCTCCTGATCGGGCTCGGTGAAATCGCTGATCAGGTTCCACTGCTTGGCCTCGGCATCCCATTGCTGCAGCCGCGCCATGCCGCTGCCGCCGTGGTTGGCGCAGCTCAGGCTGATCTCGGGGCCGAAATCCGGCAGGCCGATCTCGGTCAGACGCTCGGGGGTGATGTCGAGCTGCTCGAAACCGTCGCGCAATTGCTGGGCATCGATCGCCGCCGTCCCCGCGATTTCCTGCGCCTTCCTGATCGCCTCGGCGATCACGACGGCCGCATACATGCCGCGCGAATAGAGGGCCGAGCCGACATATTGCCCGCCCTGGCTGGCCTTGCCGGGTTCGATGACGAATTTCCTCATGTCGTCATAGACCGGGTAATCCATGCCGACGCCGTTGAAGGTCAGTGCCTTGTAGCCATTGGCGCCCGCGCCCACCGGCAACACATCCACCTCGGAACCGGCCCACCAGATGCCGATGAAATTTTCCATCGGAAAGCGGATATTGGCGGCCTCCTGGATGGCGGCCTGGTTCATCACACCCCAGCCATACATGATCACGTAATCGGGCCTTTCGCGGCGGATCTGCAGCCACTGGCTTTTCTGCTCCTGCCCCGGCGGGTCGATCGGAATCTCGGACAATTCGAAGCCGTGCTTCTCGGACAGCTTCTGCAACGTGCGGATCGGTTCCTTGCCATAGGCGCTGTTATGATAGACCAGCGCGATCTTCTTGCCGCTCAGATCTCCGCCATTCTCGTCCAGAAGATACTTGATCGCCACCGAGGCCCCGTCCCAGTAATTCGCCGGAGCGTTGAAGACCCATTCGAAGACCTTGCCGTTCTTGGCCGAGGTGCGTCCGTAACCGGGCGTATACAGCACCTTCTTGTCCACGCTGACCTTCGGAATCAGCTGATAGGTGATGCCGGTGGACAGCGGATTATAGACCAGCGCGCCGGTATCCTTGGTCGCCTCGTAACACTCGACGCCCTTTTCGGTGTTATAGGCGGTCTCGCATTCAGGGACCTGGATCCTTTCGCCGCCGATACCGCCGTCGCGTTCATTGAGCAGCGTGAAGTAATCGGCAAAGCCGTCGGCATATTGCGTGCCGTTCGCCCCGTAGGGGCCGGTCCGATAGCTGAGGCTGGGCACGACCAGTTCGGCCATGGCGGGCGCGGCCGCGGCCAGGGTCGCGGCCAGTGCCAATGCGGTCAGTTTCGTCTTCATTCGGGTCTCCTCCCCAAGATGATTTTGGCCGGGTCCGTCCCGGTCTTCTGCGTCAATGCGGGAACGGCCAGAGCCGCAGCTTTTCCTTCGCCAGTCGCCACAGCCGGGCCAGACCGTGCGGCTCGACGATCAGGAAAAGGATGATCAGTCCGCCCACGATCATCAGTTCGATATGCGCGGCCAGATTGGTGGGCCAGCCAAACCCGCCCACGAGCAGATTCTTCAGCAGGACCGGCAACAGGACCATAAAGGCCGCGCCGGCGAAACTGCCGAAGACGCTGCCCAGCCCTCCGATGATGATCATGAACAGGACCAGAAAGCTCTTGTTGATGCCGAAAGCCTCGCCGACCTCGGCCGCGCCCAGATAGACGGCGAAAAGCAGCGCTCCGGCGATGCCCACGAAAAAGCTGCTGACCGCAAAGGCCGACAGCTTGGCGGTCAGCGGATTGACCCCGATGATCTCGGCGGCGATATCCATGTCGCGGATCGCCATCCACTTGCGCCCCAGCGTGCCGCGCGTCAGGTTCCGCGCGACCCATGCCAGCACCACCGCAAAACACAGGCAGACCAGGTATTTCACCGCCGCCGAACTGGCCGGTCCGGTAATCGCATAGCCCAGCAGGGTCCGCTCGGGCGCCGTGATCTGGCCCGAAGCCGAGTAGTTGTAGAACCAGGGCACCTTGTTGAACAGCCAGACCAGAAAGAACTGCGCAGCCAGCGTGGCGACGGCCAGGTAGAAACCCTTGATCCGCAGGCTCGGCAGGCCGAACACCATGCCGACGATGGCGGTGATGCCGCCGGCCAGCAGGATGTGCAGGACGATGTTGACCTCTGGAAAGGCGGTCATCAGTTTGTAGACCGCATAGGCCCCTACCGCCATGAAGCCCCCTGTGCCCAGGCTGACCTGACCGGCATAGCCGGTCAGGATGTTCAGCCCCATCGCCGCCACCGCATAGATCAGGAACGGCACCAGCACCGCGCTGGCCCAGTAATCGTTGATGAGGAATGGCACGATCCCGAATGCCACCGCCAGGACGGCATAATAGCCCCAGCGATCCAGCCGGATCGGAAAGGTCTGTCCGTCCTCGCGGTAGCTGGTCTTGAAATCGCCCGCCTCACGATACAGCATCGCCGCCCCCCGCCTTCCCCGTCGCCGCGTCCGGGTATTTGTGCAACGAAGAAACCGGTATCTCCGTTGTCCAAATACCCACTCCGCCCTTGGCCATATGCGCCATCCTCAAACCCTTTCGATGATCCGCTCGCCGAACAGGCCCTGTGGCCGGAAGACAAGAAAAAGCAACGCGAGGACATAGGCGAACCAGTTTTCGGTCGCCCCGCCCACCATCGGGCCGATGAAGAATTCGAACAGCTTTTCGCCAACGCCGATGATCAGCCCGCCGACGATGGCACCGGGAATCGAGGTGAAGCCGCCCAGCATCAGCACCGGCAGGGCCTTCAGCGCGATCAGCGACAGACTGAACTGCACACCCGATTTGGTGCCCCACATGATCCCTGCGACCAGCGCCACGAAACCTGCGATGGACCAGACCATGACCCAGATGAAGCGCAGCGAGATTCCCACCGACAGCGCCGCCTGATGGTCGTCGGCCACGGCCCGCATGGCGCGGCCCTGTCTGGTATATTGCGAGAACAGCACCAGCGCGCAGACCAGCGCGGCCGCGATGATCGTGGCCCAGATGTCCAGCCGGTCGATGAAATAGCCGTATCCGAACCAGCCCGCCGTGACCTGCTCGATGCCGTCCGAAATCCCCTGCGGCAGGCCCACGTCCAGCGCCTTGATATTGGCACCCCACATCACGTCGCCCAGCCCCTCGAGGAAATAGGCCAGTCCGATCGTGGCCATGAACAGGATAATCGGCGCCTGCCCGACCAGATGTTGCAGGATCAGCGTCTCGATCAGGAAGGCCAGCAGGACCATCACCAGCGCCGCCAGCACGATCGCCAGCGCCGCCGGCACCGTCCAGCCGAACTGCTCCAGACGGCTGCCGAAGACCGCGTTGATCAGATCCGCGAAGGGCACCTGTCCCTTCTGGATACCGACCAGCGTCAGCGCCGCGAACAGGGCCAGGACGCCCTGCGCATAATTGAACACCCCCGAGGCCTTGAAGATCAGCACGAAGCCCAATGCCACCAGCGCATACATCACGCCGGTCATCAGCCCGTTCAGGAAAACCTCGCCGGCGAAGATCAGCTGTTCCATCAAAGCGTTCCCTTGTCAGTCATGGGCGACCCCCAGATAGGCGTCGATCACCTCCTGGTTCGAACGCACCTGATCGGGGGTGCCATCGCCGATCTTGCGGCCGTAATCCATCACCACCACCCGGTCCGACAGGTCCATGACGACGCCCATGTCATGTTCGATCAGACAGATCGTGGTGCCGAATTCGTCGTTCACGTCCAGGATGAAGCGGCTCATGTCTTCCTTCTCCTCGACATTCATGCCCGCCATCGGCTCGTCCAGCAGCAGCAAGCCCGGCTCGGCCGCAAGGGCGCGGGCCAGTTCGACGCGCTTCTTCAGACCATAGGGCAGCCGCCCGACCGGGGTCTTGCGGATGTTCTGGATCTCCAGAAAGTCGATGATCTTCTCGACCTCGGCGCGGTTTTCGACCTCTTCGCGTTCGGCCGCGCCCCACCACAGGGCCTGGCTCAGCAGGCCGGACCTCATCTTGTTCAGCCGGCCGGTCATGATGTTGTCCAGCACCGTCATCCCGTCGAACAGGGCGATGTTCTGAAACGTCCGCGCGATGCCCAGCCGTGCGACCTGATAGGGCCGCATCGGCGGGCGGCGCCGGCCCTTGAACCAGACCTCTCCGTCCTGGGGATGATAAAAGCCCGAAATGACGTTCAGCATCGAGGATTTCCCGGCCCCGTTCGGCCCGATGATCGCCCGGATCTCGCCCTCGCGGATGTCGAAACTGATCTCCTTGATCGCGACGACACCACCAAACCGCAGGGTGATGTCCTTCAACTCCATCAGCACGCCGCCGATCTGTCGGCCATCGGGGGTGGTGTAGCCTTCGGTCCTGTCCAGCATCGGCCTAGTTCCCGGCAATCAGGCCGACGATCACGCCATACAGCGCCACGGCCGGACCATATTGGATCATCTGTTTCAGCGGCAGGCCGGGCCACAGCCGGCTGGCCGCGGCCACACCGAAACCGCCGGTCAGCGCCCCGGCGACCAGATCGCTCATCCAGGCCGGCAGGAAACCCGGAAGCAGCCAGGCCAGGAGCAGCCCGGCCAGTGCGATCAGCCCGCCGCTCAGATAGCTGGGCCTGAAGGTGACCACCGCCCTGCTCATTCCGCCGCCACCTTCTGTCCCTGCGCATCGCCGAAGACCTGCACGTCCTCGATCTTCAGCGTCGCCTTGATCTTGCCCTTGCGGCCATCCTCGTAGGTCACTTCTGTTTCGGTATAGATGCTGTCCGAGCCGTCATAGAGCGCCGCGACCAGATCGGCGAATTTCTCGCCGATCACGGCGCGGCGGACCTTGCGGGTGCGGGTCATCTCGCCGTCATCGGGATCCAGTTCCTTGTGCAGGACCAGAAACCGGCGGATCTGGCAGCCCGACAGCATCGGATCCTCGGCCACGGATCGGTTCACCTCTTCGACATGGGCGCGGATCGCGGCGTAGACCTGCGGATGGCTGGCCAGTTCCTGATAGCTGGCATAGGCGATGTTGTTCCGCTCGGCCCAGTTCCCGACCGCATTCAGGTCGATATTGATCATCGCCGCACAGAAATCGCGGCCATTCCCGATCGCCACGGCTTCCAGGATGTTGGGATAGAATTTCAGCTTGTTCTCGATATATTTGGGCGCGAACATCGTGCCGTCGGCCATCCTGCCCACATCCTTGGCACGGTCGATGATGCGCAGATGGCCGGTTTCCTCTTCGAAGAAGCCCGCGTCGCCGGTCGCGACCCAGCCCTCGGCATCCTTGGTCGAGGCCGTGCTGTCGGCGTTCCTGTAATATTCGACGAAGGTTCCGGGGCTGCGATAGAAAACCTCGCCGGTGTCGGCGATCCTGACCTCGACGCCGGGGCTGGGCACGCCGACCGTGTCGGACCTGACCTGCCCGTCGGGTTGCTGGGTGATGAAGACGCTGGCCTCGGTCTGGCCGTAGAGCTGTTTCAGGTTGATCCCCAGACTGCGGTAGAAATCGAAGATCTCGGGGCCGATCGCCTCCCCCGCGGTATAGCCGACACGGATACGGGACAGGCCCAGCGTGTTCTTCAATGGTCCGTAGACGAAAACCCGTCCCAGCCCGTAGGCCAGCCGGTCGCCAGGGCCTACCGGCTTGCCATCCAGCAGCGCGGGGCCGACACGCCGGGCGACCGACATGCACCACCCGAACAGCCAGCGCTTGAAGCGGCCGGCATCCTCCATGCGGATCATGACATTGGTCAATTGTCCTTCGAAGACGCGCGGCGGCGCGAAGAAATAGGTCGGTCCGATCTCGCGCATGTCGGTCATCATCGTCTGCGCGTCCTCGGGGCAGTTCACCGTGAACCCGGCCCACAGCGCCTGCCCGACCGAGAAGATGAAATCGCCGACCCAGGCCATCGGCAGGTAGGCCACGATATCCTCGCGCTGCGTCAGACGGTCGAATTCGGCGCTGTTCTTCGAGGTTTCGATGATGTTGCGGTTCGACAGGACCACGCCCTTGGGCCTGCCGGTCGTGCCGCTGGTATACAGCATGACGCAGGTGTCGTCGTAGCCCAGACCCGCGATCCGGGCATCGAGTTCCGCGTCCAGTCGCGGCGCCGCGTCGCGCCCCTCGGCCTGCACATCGGCCAGCGCATCCATGCGCGAATGGTCGTATCGTCGCATCCCGCGTCTGTCGGTATAGAGGATCCGCTCTATCCCCGTCACGCGGTCCTCGACTTCCAGGACCTTGTCGACCTGTTCCTGATCACCGCACAGCACGAAACGCGCGCCGCAATGATCCAGCACGAAGGCCATCTCGTCGGCCACCGCATCCTGATACAGCGGCACCGGCACCGCCCCGCACATCTGCGCCGCGATCATCCCCCAGTAATGGGCAGGCCGGTTGCGCCCGATGATGGCGACGCGATCGCCAGGCCGCAGCCCAAGCGTCAGCAGGCCAAGCGCCAGCGCACGGATTTCCCCGGCCGCCTGGGTCCAGGTCCAGCTTTGCCAGATGCCGAATTCCTTCTCGCGCCATGCCGGGCGATCACCGTAACGGGCCACGTTCCGCGCGAGCAGCGCGGGAATCGAATGCAATTCGCCCTCCGGCGTCTGCGGGTCCGTCATCTTTCCTCCCTGTCGCGGCGCCGTGCCCGCGCGATCCCGGGCGCGCCTCCTCCGCACGGCCGGGATGCGACCATCCTGATCGCCAATTCTTGCCGCAATTTTTCACGAATCCAACGAAATGTTACATCGCTTTCATGGCTCGCGGGGCGATGCTATCGCTGCTGAGGGGGGAGGAGGGTCAGTGGAACGGATGCAAGCGGAGGAAGGGATGATCGCGGACCTGCCCGCCGATCTGACGCGGTCGGGGCTGAACCTGATCGGGCAGGCGCTGTCGATCTTTGATGCCGATCTGCGGCTGGCGGTCGCCAACAGCCAGTATCAGGCCATGTTCGATCTGCCCGAGACCCTGACCCGGCCCGGCACCCGGTTCGAGGACACGATCCGGTTTCTGGTCGAGCGCGGCGAATATGGCCCGCAGGACGACCCGCCGGCGGCGGTGGCCTTTCGCGTCGAACAGGCGCGGACCTTCCAGCCGCATTACTTCGAACGCGAGCGTGCCAATGGCCGCTGGATCGCGGTCGAGGGCGCGCCGCTGTCGCAGGGCGGCTGGGTGACGGTCTATACCGACATCACCGAAATCAGGCGTCAGGAATCATTGCTGCGCGCCCGGTCCGAGGAATTGTCCGAACAGGTGCTGGATCATGCCGAACGCCTGTCCGCCGCCAACCGCGAACTGGCCGCCACCAACGCCGCGCTGAAAGAGGCGCAGCGCGTCCTGACCCGCAGCGAGGCGCGGATCCGGCAGGTGACGGAAATGGTGCCGGCCCATATCGCCCATGTGGATGCGGATTACCGCTATACCTTTTCCAACCGGCAGCTGCCGCAGGTCTTTCCGGGCAGCGATGCGGGCATCATCGGCCGCAGCATCGAAGAAGCGCTTGGCAGCGGCAGCTTCGCCACGCTTCGCCCCCGGCTGGACCGCGCCCTGGCCGGCGATCCGCAGGTCTTCGAGATGACCCATGCGACCTCGGGCCGCCGCATCCGCATCGCGCTGACCCCGGATCGGGCCGGGCACGGCGTCTATGTCCTGTCGACCGATGTCAGCGCCGAGGTGCAGGCGCGCGAGGCGCTGAGCCATGCGGGCAAGCGCAGCCTTGCGGCGCAACTGACATCGGGGATGGCGCATGATTTCGGCAACCTGCTGACCATCATCCTGGGCCTGCAGGGGCGGCTGGCGGCGCGGGATCTGCCCGAGGACGCGGCGGGCGATGTGCATGCCACGCTGGCCGCCGCCCGTCGCGGTGCCGCGCTGCTGGACCGGCTGGCCCGGATCAGCGGCCCGCGCGAGGTGGCATTGCAACCGGTCGATCTGCCGGCTCTGCTGCACGAGGTTGCGGCGCTGGCCCGCCCCTCGCTGGGCGACGGGATCAAGCTGCATCTGGATTGCGACCTGGGATCCCAGCCGCTGCTGCTGGATCCCGGCGCGGTGCAGGATTCGGCGCTGAACCTGATCCTGAACGCCAATGCCGCCATTGCCGGGCCGGGCGGCCGGATCACGCTGTCGGCCCGTCGCAGCGGCGAATGGATCGAGATCGCGGTCGCCGATACCGGCCACGGCTTTTCCGACGAGGCCTTGCGCCGCGCGACCGAGCCTTTCTTTACCACCAAGGCCGGACAGGGGTCGGGCCTCGGCCTGTCGATGGTCTATGACCAGACCAAGCTGATGGACGGGACCATGCGGCTGGACAACACCGCGCGCGGCGCCCTGGTGACCCTGCGCCTGCCACGCAGGCCGGTGGCAAGGCAGATGGTGCTGCTGGTCGAGGATGACGACACGATCCGCGCCGATATCCGCGCGATGCTGACCGGGCTGGGCCATGCGGTGATCGAGGCCGCCAGCCTGTCCGAGGCCCGCGCCATGTCCGACCTGCCGGGGCTGACGCTGATCCTGTCGGACATGCAGCTTGGCGACGGGCTGGGCCTTGATCTGGCGGGTCCGCTGCCGATGCTGCTGATGACATCGCTGCCGCCGGGCGATCCGGTCCGCGCCCGCGCGCCCGGCCCGGTCCTGACCAAGCCCTTCACGACGGCCCGGCTTGCAGCCGCCCTGTCCCAGACGAAAGCACCGGCATGTCCGAGCCCCCCCTGATCGCGATTCTCGACGACGAACCCGAGATCCGCCGGCTTCTGGCCTCGGTCCTGCAGGATGCGGGCTTTCGCACCCAGGGCTTCGCCAGGGCGACCGAGTTCGAGGCCGCGCTGCGCCGTACCACCCCCGATGCCTGCCTGATCGATCTGGGCCTGCCCGACCGCGACGGGCTGGCGCTGGTGCACCGGCTGGCGACCGAATCGGGGGCGGCGATCATCATCGTCTCGGGGCGGGCGCAGGTGCAGGATCGCGTGACCGGGCTGGAACTGGGCGCGGACGATTACATCATCAAGCCCTTCGAACCGGCCGAACTGGTGGCCCGCATCCGCGCCCGGCTGCGCCGCCCCGCCGCGGTGCAGGGCTGCGGGGCGGCGAAAGCACGCTTTGCAGGCTGGACCGCCGATTTCGATCGCTACATGCTGACCGCGCCCGATGGCGCCCAGACGCCGCTCAGCCATGCCGAGGCCGAGGTGCTGCGTCTTTTCACCGATCATCCGCGCCGCCTGATCACCCGCGCGCAGATGCTGGAAACGCTGGGCGGCGCGGCCGGCGACAGCTTCGACCGGGCGATGGATGTGCGCATCTCGCGCCTGCGGAACAAGCTGTGCGAGGATCCGAAGAACCCGCGGCTGATCAAGACGATCTACGGTGCGGGCTATATTTTTCTTGCCGAAACCTCCTGAACCGGTTCGCGGCGGTTGTTTCGCCGCCGACAAGCCGATAAGCGGTTCGTCAATCCCCGGCGAGACCAGAGAACGCCGCCACAGCCCGCGGCACGCTGCCGCCTTCTTTCCAGAGATTCGTGATGGCGCTTGCCCCCCAGCATCCCGACGACGCCGCCCGGCTTGCGGCGCTTCGGTCCTACGAGATCCTCGATACCGATCCCGAATCGGAATATGACGAGATTGCGCATCTTGCGGGCGCGATCTGCGACATGCCCGTCGCGCTGATCAGCTTCGTCGATGCCGACCGGCAATGGTTCAAGTCCGCGACCGGGATCGACCGGCGCGAGACCTCGCTGACGGAATCCATCTGCACCCATGCGTTTCTGGGCGACGACATTCTGGAAATCGCCGACACGCAGGACGATCCGCGCACCATCGACAACCCGCTTTGCACGGGCCGCGAGGGATTTCGCTTCTATGCCGGCGCCGTGTTGAAGACCAGCGACGGCCTGCCACTGGGCACCCTGTGCGTGCTGGGCAGGAGACCCGCGAAGCTGACCCCGCTGCAACGCGACACGCTGCGGGTGCTGGCCGCGCAAATCATGGCACGGATGGAATTGCGCAAATCGCTGGCCCATGCCGAGATGCTGCGCAAGGAGGTCGATCACCGGGTCAAGAATTCGCTGCAATCGCTGGCTTCGCTGGTCCGTCTGGCCGCAAGGCGGGCGCGTCACCGCGAGACGGCCGAGGCGCTTTCGACGCTGCAATCGCGCATCGACGCGGTGGCCCGGCTGCACGAGGAACTGTATCGGTCCGATGGCGGCCGGATCGTCGATCTGGGCCGCTACATGGCCAACCTGACCGGGCATCTGGCCGAAATCGCGCCCTCGCATGTCCGGCTGCAGGTCAAGGCCGACAATCTTGCCGTCTCGTCCGAACAGGCCGTCGCGGTGGGTACGCTGGTCAACGAATTCGTGCAGAATTCCTTCAAGCACGCCTTCCCGGATGGTCGTCACGGCATGGTTCACGTCACCGCCGAACGCGGCAGCGGCGATGGCAAGGTGCAACTGACCTGCCGCGACGACGGCGTCGGGCTGCCCGACATCGCCCTGGGCGGACAGGACGGTCTGGGGATGCAGATCGCCGCGATCATCTCGGCTGAGTTGCAGGGCGAGCTGAACATCCAGTCCAGCGAAGGCGAGGGCCTGACCATCGGGATCGAATTCGTCAGCGCGGCGGGCTGAGACCGGCCCGCCGCGCCGCGCGCCTCGTGAGGATCAGGCGTCGCGATCCCAGCCGCTGATCGCCTTGGAATCCATGAATTCCTCAAGGCCCATGACACCGCCCTCGCGGGCCCGTCCCGATGCCTTGACGCCGCCGAAGGCCGAACCCGGCCCGCGCGGCTCGCCGTTCATCTCGACCATGCCCGAACGCAATTGCCGGGCCACGCGATTGCGCCGTGCGCCGTCCTGCGTCTGGACGTAGTTGGTCAGCCCATAGGGCGTGTCATTGGCGATCTGGATCGCCTCTTCCTCGCTGTCGAAGGGAATGATCGACAGGACCGGACCAAAGATTTCCTGCCGGGCGATGGTCATGTCGTTGCTGACATCGGCAAAGACCGTGGGACGGACGAAATAGCCCCGATTGACGCCTTCGGGCAATCCGGTGCCGCCGGCGACCAGGCGCGCGCCCTCGTCGATGCCCTTCTGGATCAGATCCTGGATCTTTTCCCACTGACCCTTGCTGACGACCGGCCCGATATGCGTGCCGGGCTGATGCGCCGATGCGACGCCGGTCTTTTCGGCCACCTGCGCCGCCGTCTCGACCGCGCGATCATAGACCGAACGTTCGACCAGCATCCGCGTCGGCGCGTTGCAGGACTGGCCGCTGTTGTAGAAGCAATGTGTGGCCCCGCGCGCCACCGCCTTGTCGTCGGCATCGGCGAAGACGATGTTGGCACCCTTGCCGCCCAGTTCCAGCACCACCTTCTTCAGGCTGTCCGCCGCCGCCTTGGTGATCGCGATCCCCGCCCGGGTCGAGCCGGTAAAGCTGATCATGTCAACCTCGGGATGGGTCGAAAGCTGGCTGCCCACGCCCGCTCCATCGCCGTTCACCAGGTTGAAGACGCCCTTGGGCAGCCCCGCCTCGTGCAGAATCTCGGCAAAGAGGAGCGACGAGAGGGGGGCGATTTCCGAGGGTTTCAGCACGCAGGTATCGCCCGCGAGGATCGCCGGAATCACCTTCAGCGTGACCTGATTCATCGGCCAGTTCCACGGCGTGATCAGGCCGACGACGCCGACCGGCTCCCATGCCGTCATCGAGGACGGGGCATGATCGCCAAGCGGGCGGATGAACTTGAAATCCTTGAACGCGGTGATGAAGTTGCGGATATGCCCGCGTCCGGCGCCAACCTGGTCCTCCAGCGACATGTCCTGCGGCGCGCCCATCTCGTGACTGATCGCCCAGGCCATGTCCTCGGCCCGCCTGTCATAGACTTCCAGAATCTTCTCGATATGGGCCAGCCTTTCGGCGGGCGCGGTTCGCGACCACGACGGCAAGGCGCGCCTGGCGGCCGCGACGGCGGCATCGGTATCGGCCTGGTTGCCCAGACTGATCACCGCGACCGGCTCTTCGGTCGAGGGGTCGATGACCTCCAGATCGTTGGGCGTGGCCGGCTCGACCCATTGGCCGTCGATATAGAATTTGCGCTTGTCCAGCAGCGTGCTCATCGCGATCTCCGTTTCTGACCTGGCATGAAGGTGGCACCGCCGCCGGGCGCCTGCAAGGGCCAGCGGCGGTCAGGCGGCGCGGGCGGATTCGCCGCGGCCGGCGGCCTCTGGCATTCGTTCGCGCGCTGCCTATGTTGGAAACGACGCAATCAAACGGAAAGGACGTCCCATGTCCCTGCGCATCAATGACACCGCTCCGGATTTCACCGCCGAATCCACCGAGGGCCAGATCCGGTTCCACGACTGGCTGGGCGACAGCTATGCCATCCTGTTCAGCCATCCGCGCGATTTCACCCCGGTCTGCACCACCGAATTCGGCGCCGTGGCGCAACTGGCCCCGGAATTCGAGAAGCGCAATACCAAGGTTCTGGGTGTCTCGGTCGATTCGGTCGAGGACCACAAGAAGTGGAAATCGGACATCGAGAAGGTCGCCGGAGCGCCCGCGAATTTCGCCATCATCGACGACACCGCGCTGAAGGTGGCCAAGGCCTATGACATGCTGCCGGCCGAATATTACCTGCCGCAGGAAGGCCGCACGCCGGCCCATTCGGCCACGGTGCGCAGCGTCTTCATCATCGGGCCGGACAAGAAGGTGCGGCTGACCATGACCTATCCGATGTCCATCGGCCGCAACTTTGCCGAGATCCTGCGCGCGCTGGATGCGGTCCAGCGGACCGACGGCGTTCCCATCGCGACGCCCGCCAACTGGGTACCCGGCCAGGACGTGATCGTGGCCCTGTCACTGGACGACAAGGCGGCGGAAGAAAAGTTTGGCCCGCTGGATATCAAGCTGCCTTACCTTCGCTTTGCCAAGGATCCTGCGTAGAAGGGGCGAATGACACGTTCGGACCGGCCGCTTTCGCGCAAGCTGGTCCGCCTCGGCTTTCAGGTGCTGGGGCGGGCGCGGGCGCATCGTCAGGATCTGTGGCCGGGCCTTGCGATCGACCGGGCGTCGGGCGCCGTCTCTTGGAAGGGAGGGCACCTTTTGACGCTGGTGCCGGCCGCGCAATTCATACCCTCGGGCCGGCCCCTGTTGGCAATCGTCGGATCGGGCCCGTCACTCCGGGATCAGCGGGTCGAGGCGCTTGGTTCCGGCACCGCCATCCTCTGCAATGGGGCCGCCGCGCTGGCCGACAGAATTCGCCCGCTGGCCGTGGCCGTCGAGGACGAACGCTTCGTCTTTCGCCATCATGCGATGCTGGCGGCTCTGCCCTGCGATATTCCGTTGATGCTGTCGCCCTCCGCTATGCGCGCCCTGGCCGAGCGCGACACGGGCCCGCTTCGTGATCGCGATGTCGCGCTGATCGAAAACGTGATCAAGCCCATCGGCGCGGCCCGGCGGGCGCTGACGGACCCGGAACTGAGCGATTTCGTGATCCTTGGCCGCGAGGGGGCGATCTCGGTTGCGCCGGATCGAGGAGTTGTGATCACCGGCACCGTGGCCTTCTCGGCGTTGCAATTCGCACTGGCGGCTGGGCCGGAAAGGATACTTCTGGCCGGAATTGATCTGACCAACGACACAGAACCCCGGTTCTATGAAAGGCGGGCCGATGCGGCGCCCTCGGGTCTGAGGTCCGGACTAAGGCGGATCCTTGCGGGATTCAGCCTCGCCGCGACGGTCGCGGGGCGTCGCGGAATCGCGCTTGACTGCGCCTCGCCGGTCTCGGCTCTGCTTGACATCGGTTATCGCCGCGATGAATTGCTGAATCCATGACCGCGAACGTCCGCCGGCCGGTGTTCCTCGAAAGCCGCGATGAATTCTGCGACGGCGTCATGCAGTCACTGACTTGCAACGGCCAGGCCCCGCACCGGATCTCGATGCGGCAATTGTCGCTCTGTATCGGACCACGGGCCTTGCACGATGCGAAAGAGGTGGTGCGTATGACGCATGGCTGGGCGAACCCGGCCAAGATGCTGACAGCGGCCAGCCGCCATGCCGGTATTGCGCGCCGGTTGCGGCAGGAGGGCGCCAATATGGTCTATGTCTGGCGTGGCCTTCTGGGGCGAGCGGCGCTTGCCGCACGTGCCGCGAACGCGGCGGATCTGGCCTGCGTGTTCTTCGAGCGCGGCCCCCTGCCCGGCTGGCTTCAGATCGACATGCAGGGCGTCAATGCACGCAGTTCGATCCCGCGCGATGCGGCCTTTTTCCGAAATTGGCGCAGCCAGTGCGGCAAAACCTCAAGCGGCTGGCGCGACCTTCGCGAAACGCTGGCCGCACGCTCGCCGCGCCGCAAACAGGTGGCGCAGGCCGCGCGCGCCGACTGGTCGGACGAAGCGCCCTTCCTGTTCTGCCCGCTTCAACTGAACGCCGCGGGCGATCTGTTGCCGGATGCCGGCTGGGTGGCCGATCCGGCCGATCTGATCGCGGCGCTGGCGGCGGCCAGCCGCGCCTTGCCGGCGGGCTGGCATCTGCGGCTGAAGCCGCATCCCAATGCTCGCGGC
>Ga0163108_10001952_pt1 | contig 15000 bp, 11 predicted proteins | sample Fk1155metaG_FD_109644 | JGI IMG/M metagenome (GOLD analysis project Ga0163108, IMG submission 109644) | Marine microbial communities from the Central Pacific Ocean - Fk160115 155m metaG | ecosystem: Environmental > Aquatic > Marine > Oceanic > Photic zone | place: The Central Pacific Ocean...
ATTAATTTGAAAAGAATTTTAAGTAGTAGCGAGAACGGGATTATAGCTCATATAGCTCAGTCGGTAGAGCACTTCCTTGGTAAGGAAGAGGTCACCGGTTCAAATCCGGTTATGAGCTCCACTTTATGAATATAATATTTAGTTTTTTGAATCATATTGTTAAGTTAAATGAAAATGAGGTGTAACTCTAATGTCAAAGGAAAAATTTGAACGCACAAAGCCGCATGTGAATGTAGGAACGATTGGCCATGTTGATCATGGCAAGACAACCTTGACGGCGGCGATTACAAAAACAATGTCTGATAAGCATGGTGGTGAATTTAAGGCTTATGACCAAATTGATAATGCGCCAGAAGAACGCGAACGTGGTATTACAATTGCTACAGCACATGTTGAATATGAGAGCGACACTCGACACTATGCCCATGTTGATTGCCCTGGTCATGCCGACTATGTAAAAAATATGATTACCGGTGCTGCACAAATGGATGGCGCAATATTAGTATGTAGTGCAGCAGATGGCCCAATGCCACAAACGCGTGAACATATATTACTGTCAAAGCAAGTAGGCGTACCTTTTGTCGTTGTATATCTTAATAAAGCAGATCAGGTTGACGATGCAGAATTATTAGAATTAGTAGAGATGGAAGTACGAGAGCTTTTAGATTCATATGAATTTCCCGGAGATAAAACTCCCATTGTAACTGGTTCTGCGCTTAAAGCTTTAGAAGGAGATACTTCTGATATTGGAATTCCATCAATTGAAAAATTGGTAGCAGAAATGGATAGCTATTTTCCAATACCAGAACGACCAGTAGACCAGCCATTCTTAATGCCAATCGAAGATGTTTTTTCAATTTCAGGACGTGGTACGGTTGTTACAGGTAGAGTTGAACGCGGTGTTGTAAAAGTCAACGAAGACATTGAAATTGTTGGCATAAAAGAAACTCAAAAGACAACATGTACCGGCGTGGAAATGTTCCGTAAATTACTTGACGAGGGTCAAGCAGGCGATAATGTCGGTGTGCTATTACGCGGGACAAAGCGTGAAGAAGTTGAACGTGGACAGGTTTTGTGCAAACCAGGCTCAATTACCCCACACACTCATTTTGAAGCAGAGGTTTATGTGTTAAGTAAAGATGAAGGAGGTCGACACACGCCATTTTTTGCTAATTATCGACCACAATTCTATTTCAGGACAACGGATGTGACAGGTGCTGTTGAGCTGCCAGAAGGGACAGAAATGGTTATGCCTGGCGATAATATCAAGATAAAAGTGAAGCTAATAGCCCCAATTGCGATGGAAGATAACTTGCGTTTTGCAATAAGAGAAGGAGGCCGTACCGTGGGTGCTGGCGTTGTCTCTAAGATTATTGAGTAGATCAAAGGTAGCTTATTTTTATTTTAAATAGGCCAGTAGCTCAATTGGCAGAGCGGCGGTCTCCAAAACCGCAGGTTGGGGGTTCGATTCCCTCCTGGCCTGCCATGTGTTATGCAATTGTATTTGCGAAGGATGAGATTAATTAATTTATGAGTTCGGAAGTCGTCACAGAAAAACTAGATGTAATTAAGCTTAGCTTAGCATTATTAATTGTTTTAGCTGATTTGGTTTGTTTTTATTTTTTTGACGATTATTCGTTATTGCTTCGGGTTATTGCTTTACTTGCAGGGGTAGTCGTTAGTATTGCAATAGCTTTACAAACTGCAAAGGGCAAAGAAATTTGGAGTTATTTTCATGATGCTCAAATTGAAGTTCGTAAAGTTGTTTGGCCGACAAAACAAGAAACAATACAAACGACTTTGATTGTAGTGGTCATGGTTATTATAGTTGCAATTATACTTATGCTATTAGATAAGTTTCTTGGTTGGTCAATTAGCTTGTTGATGGGGCATGGTGGTTAACTGATGACACAGAAGTGGTATGTAATTCATGCCTACTCTGGTTTTGAAAACCAGGTAAGAAGAACTTTACAAGAAAGAATTAATGATAGTGGACTTAATGATATGTTTGCGGAAATTCTTGTGCCAACAGAGGAAGTGGTCGAGATGCGTGACGGTAAGAAAAGAAAAAGTGACCGGAAATTTTTCCCGGGTTACGTTTTAGTGAAAATGGAAATGAACGAGGATACATGGCATTTGGTGAAGGAAGCACCGAAGGTGTTAGGTTTTATTGGCGGTACTAGCGATAAACCTGCTCCGATAACAGATAGGGAAGCCGATGCAATTTTGCAACGTGTTGAAGAAGGAGTGGATAAACCAAGGCCTAAAATCCTATTTGAGCCAGGAGAGGTAGTTAGAGTGAAAGAAGGTCCTTTTACCGACTTTAATGGTGTTGTTGAAGAAGTTAATTATGAAAAAAGTCGTTTGAGAGTATCTGTTTTGATATTTGGTCGTTCTACACCGGTTGAGCTCGAATTTGGGCAGGTTGAAAAAGAATAATTTTTTTAAATTTTATTTTTAAGTAATTAAAAAAAGTTAATTACTTGGGTTTATTGCAGGATAAAGGGGAGCTGAAAGGCGTTTGAACCCATAGGAATAAGGTGATGGCAAAGAAGATTGAGAGTTACATTAAATTGCAGGTTCCAGCCGGACAAGCAAACCCGAGTCCACCTGTTGGCCCAGCTTTAGGTCAGCATGGTTTGAATATTATGGATTTTTGTAAAGCTTTTAATGCCCAAACACAGAATTTAGAGCCAGGATTGCCTGTGCCCGTAATAATTACTGTTTATTCTGATAAGAGTTTTACTTTTGTTAGTAAAACTACCCCAGCATCTATTCTTCTAAAAAAAGCAGCAGGCGTTGAGAGTGGTAGCGGCACCCCGAATAGCGAAAAAGTTGGTAAGGTGAACAGAGCCCAGCTCGAAGAAATTGCTAAAACAAAAGATCCTGACTTAACTGCTGCCAGTTTAGATGCAGCTGTAAAAACAATAGCTGGCACTGCTCGTAGTATGGGTATTGAAACTGATATTTAGGCGAAATTGGAATGAAAAAGCTATCAAAACGTATTAATACTTTCCGCGATAAGGTCGAACAGGGTAAATACTATTCTATTCAGGATGCAGTTAATTTATTGAAAGAAATTTCATCAGTAAAATTTGATGAATCAGTTGAAGTTGCGATTAATCTAGGAGTAGATGCACGTAAATCTGATCAACAAGTGCGAGGCTCCACTGTATTACCAAAAGGAACTGGCAAAAAAATAAAAGTCGCAGTTTTTGCTGAAGGGGAGAACGCAAATGCAGCTAAAGCTGCCGGAGCAGATACAGTCGGTTTTGAAGATCTTGCAGAAGCAATGCAAAAAGGAGATGTTAATTACGGTGTTGTCATAGCAACACCAGATGCGATGCCAATTGTAGGTAAGCTTGGTAAAGCTTTAGGGCCACGCGGATTAATGCCGAACCCAAAAGATGGCACAGTAACAAAAGATATTGAACAAGCAGTGAGAAATGCTAAAAGCGGACAAGTACGTTATAAGACAGATAAAAACGCTATTATTCACTGTGTTATTGGTAAAGTTTCGTTTGACTCAGATTCGTTAATAGAAAACTTACATACGTTATTGGCTGACCTGATAAAAGTAAAACCAAACAGCGCAAAAGGCACTTACCTAAAAAAATTAAGTTTGTCGACAACGATGGGTCCCGGCCTTTTGGTTGATCAGAGTAGTTTGTCGATTTAGATATTTATATTTTAATGAAATGGTTTATATATGATATTCAATACTGCTTTTAATCAGTATTTATATAAGTAGTATTTTAAAAGAGACTTTGTCATTGGTGGGTTACCACCAGACGTCAAAGACCGTAGGTGGTATTTTTATGAATGCCTTAATGTAATTAGAAATTTACCTACGCAGACGGTGTAAACAGATTAAAGGGTAACCTTTATTTGTTGCCGTAAATCATCTATCTGCGAATTATTATTTAGATAGATTTTTAGTTAATTGTCACATTTTATTATGTGTACATAGGCTTTGTAACAAAGGAGACAAAGAGTGGGACTTTCCCTTGACGCAAAAAAAGCAATTGTAGAAGAAGTAAATAGCGTTGCGGTAGCAGCTCCTTCGGCGATTGCAGCAGAGTATATTGGTTTAACGGTAACTGAACTGACAGAACTGCGTAATGCAGCACGTGAAGCGGGCGTGTACTTAAGAGTAGTACGTAACACTCTTGCCCGTCGTGCACTTGAGAATACTCAATTTGAGTGTATGCGAGATAATTTGGTTGGCCCACTGTTGCTAGTGTTTTCTAATGATGAACCTGGAAGCGCGGCTAAAGTTGTTCGCAATTTTGCAAAGAGCAACGAGAAACTAGAAGTTAAGCTTATTTCTCTTGATGGAAATCTTTTAGAGCCATCCGAAATTACTAAATTAGCTGATCTACCATCACTTGATGAGGCACGCTCTATGTTACTTGGATTACTTTCTTCTCCACTTACTAAATTTGTTCGAACTATATCTGAGCCTCCTTCTAAATTCGCAAGAGTGCTCGGTTCGAAATGTGATAGTAGGTAATGTGAAGAATAAATACATATATTTATTAGTTTTTATTGGAGGATTATGAAATGGCAGTTTCTCGTGAAGAAATTAAAGAAGCATTAGGAAAAATGCCAGTGCTTGAACTTGTCGATCTCATCAAAGAACTTGAAGACGAATGGGGTGTATCTGCAGCTGCTCCTGTTGCTGTTGCAGCAGCACCAGCAGATGGTGGAGAAGCCGCCGGAGCGGAAGATGAGAAAACTGAATTCGACGTCATATTATCAAGTATGGGCGACAATAAAGTTGGTGTAATTAAAGCAGTTAGAGCAGTCACTGGTCTCGGACTTAAAGAAGCGAAAGAACTTGTTGAAGGAGCCCCTTCAACAGTTAAAGAAGCTGCGAACAAAGATGAGGCAGGGGATATTAAAAAGCAGCTTGAAGAAGCAGGCGCATCAGCAGAATTAAAATAGTTTTTAATTGTTAAAGTTCAACAAACTAGAAACCACAGCTTGGAATTATATAGTTCCTGAAGGTTTTTTGTGCGCTTAGAAAATATAAAGAAAATATTAAAGAGGAAATTTAATGGCCTATTCATATACTGAAAAAAAACGTATTCGAAAAGATTTTGGAAAACGCCCCAGTATGCTCGAGGTTCCTTATTTAGTTGAAACCCAACTTAATTCGTTTGGGAAATTTTTACAAGCTGATTCTGATCCTGAGAAAAGAAATAATATTGGACTAGAGGCGGCATTTAAGTCAGTTTTTCCAATCGTCAGTTTTTCGGGTAATGCGGCCCTGGAGTACGTTAGTTATAAATTAGGTAATCCAGCATTTGACGTTAAAGAGTGCCAACTCAGAGGTTTAACTTATGCTGCTCCACTGAGAGTTAGCGTGCGTTTGGTTATTTATGACAAGGAGGCTGGTCTTAACAACAAAGTTGTTAAAGACATAAAAGAGCAGGAAGTCTTTATGGGGGAAATGCCTCTAATGACCGACACAGCTACCTTTGTTATAAATGGAACAGAGCGAGTAATTGTTTCACAAATGCATCGTTCTCCTGGTGTTTTCTTTGAGCATGATAAAGGTAAAACACATTCATCAGGTAAATTACTCTATTCTGCTCGAGTTATACCATATCGTGGTTCTTGGCTGGATTTTGAATTTGATGCAAAGGATCTTGTTTATTGCAGAATCGACAGACGACGTAAAATCCACGCAACTATTTTGTTGCGTGCATTAGGATATACTACAGAAGAAATTCTTAGTTTTTTCTTTGAAACAGATAATTTTGAAATACCTGATAAGGGCGTTAAGATTTTTGTTGATGAAGAATCTGGCGAGATGGAATTTAGTGATATCATTTTTAAATTAGTCCCAGAACGTTTACGTGGCCAAACAGCAGCATTCGAAATTAAAAACAAAAGAACCGTAATTGTCGAAAAAGATAGACGCATAACAGCCCGTCATATTAAAGAGATTGAGAAGATTGGACTAACTTCTTTGAATGTATCAGCTGATTTTTTGATTGGTAAAGTAATTGCCAAAGATATTATTAATGAAGATACAGGTGAGATTGAATTTTCAGCAAATCATGAAATTACAGAAGAATCATTAGAGGCGATTCTAAATCACCCCGGTCTTAAGTTCGAAACAATTTACACTAATGATTTAGACCACGGTTCATTTGTCTCTGATACATTAAAGGATGACCCCACGACAAATCAGGCAGAAGCGCAAATTGAGATATATCGAATGATGCGCCCCGGCGAACCGCCCACAAAAGATGCCGCTGAGAATTTATTTAAAAATCTATTTTTTAATTCCGAACGTTACGACTTATCACCTGTTGGTAGGATGAAGTTTAATAGGCGTGTTGGAAGAAAAGATGCTACAGGTGACGGAGTGTTATCTAGTCAAGATATTGTCAGTGCATTAGGAGTTTTAATTGATATTCGGAATGGGAAGGGAACAATTGATGATATTGACCATCTTGGTAATCGCCGTATTAGAAGTGTTGGGGAAATGGCAGAAAATCAGTTCCGTGTAGGTCTTGTTAGGGTGGAGCGCGCAGTTAAAGATAGATTGAGTCTTGCTGAATCTGAGGGGTTACTTCCTCAAGAAATAATCAATTCAAAACCTGTTGCAGCAGTAATTAAAGAATTTTTTGGTTCAAGCCAACTATCTCAATTTATGGATCAAAACAATCCTTTATCAGAAATTACTCATAAGCGACGTATTTCTGCGCTTGGCCCTGGGGGTTTAACAAGAGAACGCGCTGGTTTTGAAGTTCGCGATGTTCATCCGACACACTATGGAAGAGTTTGTCCAATTGAAACTCCAGAAGGACCAAATATAGGATTAATTAATTCTTTAGCTGTTTATGCAAGAACGAATGACTACGGCTTTCTTGAAACACCATACCGGAAGGTCCACAACGGAAAAGTAACAGATGAAATTGAATTTCTATCAGCAATTGAAGAGGGTGATTTTATGATAGCGCAGGCAAGCGCAACCATTGATGAAAAAGGAAAATTGACTGATGAACTCGTTTCCTGTCGTTATAACAATGAATTCACAATGTCAACACCAGATAAGATTAATTATATGGATGTCTCGCCAAGACAAATTGTGTCCGTTGCTGCATCGTTAATACCATTTTTAGAGCATGATGATGCAAATCGAGCATTGATGGGTTCAAATATGCAAAGACAAGCTGTGCCCACATTGCGAACAGATACACCACTAGTTGGTACCGGGATGGAAAGAAGAGTAGCAATTGACTCCGGCGTAACTGTAATTTCAATCAGAGGCGGTATTGTTGATTCAGTTGATGCTAGCAGAATAGTTGTGCGCGTTAATGAAAAAGAAACAGTGGAAGGAGAGCCTGGTGTTGATATTTATAATTTAACCAAATACACACGTTCAAATCAGAATACATGCATTAATCAAAAACCATTAGTAAAGCCCGAAGATAAGATCGAAAAGGGAGATGTGTTAGCGGATGGACCTTCAACAGATATGGGTGAGTTAGCATTAGGGCAGAATATGCTCGTAGCTTTTATGCCATGGAATGGTTATAACTTTGAGGACTCTATTTTATTATCTGAGAGTTTGGTTAAAGAAGATCGCTTTACAACAATACATATTGAAGAGTTAACTTGCGTTGCTCGTGATACAAAGCTTGGTTCTGAAGAAATTTCTTCAGACATTCCAAATGTTAGCGAGAGTGCGCTAAATAAACTCGATGAGTCGGGCATAGTTTTTATTGGCGCTGAAGTGAACGTAGGAGATATTTTAGTTGGGAAAGTAACTCCTAAGGGTGAGACGCAACTAACTCCAGAAGAAAAATTATTACGAGCTATTTTTGGAGAGAAAGCATCAGATGTTAAAGACACATCTCTTCGTGTTCCATCAGGCATGAATGGCACTGTTATCGATGTCCAAGTTTTTATCCGTGATGGCGTTGAAAAGGATTCTAGAGCTCTTGAAATTGAAGAATCAGAACTAAATAGCGTAAGAAAAGATTTAAATGATCAACTCAGAATAATGTCAGACGGAGTTTATCAACGTATTGAGAAATTATTGTTAGGAAAAATTGCACAAAGTGAGTCATCCATATTAAAGCCCAATGAAAAAATAACTCAAAGTCATCTCGAACAAATTCCTCGTGAGAAATGGTTCGAGATTAGTGTTAATAATGATGCTGTTAATAAACAACTTGAACGAGCATCAGAACGACTTGATATTTTGAAAAGAGATTTTGATAGACAATACACAGAAAAAGAGAAGAAATTGACCTCTGGTGATGATTTGGCACCCGGCGTATTAAAAATGGTTAAAGTTTACCTTGCTGTAAAACGTCGAATTCAACCAGGCGATAAGATCGCAGGTAGACATGGTAATAAAGGGGTTATTTCGACAATTGTTCCTGTAGAAGACATGCCTCATATGAATGACGGAACACCAGTTGATGTTGTACTAAATCCGCTTGGTGTTCCATCCCGAATGAATGTCGGCCAAGTCTTAGAGACTCATTTAGGTTGGGCAGCAAAAGGCATTGGCCTAAAGATCGGGAAGATGCTTGAACATAAAGCCGAAGTTGCAGAAATGCGGAATTTTTTAGATAAAGTTTATAACGTTAGCGGAAAACTTGAGGAATTAGATTCTTTAACAGATCGAGAAATTATTGAATTAGCGACAAATCTTAAGGCAGGAGTACCTTTAGCTACCCCAGTTTTTGATGGTGCAAGTGAAGATGAAATTAAACAAATGTTAAAACTTGCTGAATTACCAGAAGATGGACAGGCTTGGTTGTGGGATGGGAGAACAGGCGATCGTTTTGATCGAAAGATAACGGTTGGGTACATGTACATACTTAAATTGAATCACTTAATTGACGATAAGATGCATGCACGTTCGACAGGGCCATATAGTTTGGTAACACAACAACCATTAGGAGGTAAAGCACAATTTGGCGGGCAACGATTTGGCGAAATGGAAGTTTGGGCACTTGAAGCATACGGTGCAGCATATACATTACAAGAAATGCTAACAGTAAAATCTGATGATGTTAGTGGACGAACTAAAATGTATAAGAATATCGTTGATGGCGATCATCATATGGAAGCAGGTATGCCCGAATCATTTAATGTTCTTGTTAAAGAAATTAGATCATTAGGAATTGATATAGATCTTGATACTTAATCGTATAAGTGTATTTGAAATTTAAAGAAATTAGAAATTATTTGATTCTATTTTTGTTTAGGTTCTATGAAAAAATAATTAAGGAGATAAACCTTGAAAGACTTACTTAAGCTTTTAAAACAGCAGGGGCAAACCGAAGAATTCGACGTAATAACGATCGGCCTAGCTTCTCCTGAAAAAATTCGTTCATGGTCTTTTGGGGAGGTAAAGAAACCCGAAACAATTAATTATCGAACATTTAAACCTGAACGGGATGGTCTTTTTTGCGCTAAGATTTTTGGGCCAATTAAAGATTATGAATGTCTATGCGGAAAATATAAAAGACTTAAGCATAGAGGGGTAGTTTGTGAGAAATGTGGGGTAGAAGTAACGCTTTCAAAAGTTAGGCGTGAACGCATGGGCCATGTTGAGCTTGCAACCCCTATCGCTCATATTTGGTATTTAAAATCTTTGCCGTCAAGAATGGGATTAATGCTTGATATGACTTTACGTGAAATCGAGAGAATTCTTTATTTTGAAGCTTATGTTGTTGTTGACCCAGGTATGACTGAACTTGAAAGCGGTCAAATGCTAACAGAAGAAAATTATCTAGAAGCGCTTGAGAATTATGGCGATGAATTTAAAGCAAAAATGGGAGCTGAAGCTATTCGCGAATTACTTCTTTCTATTGATATCGAGAATGAAGTTCAAGTATTGAGAGAAGAGATCCCAAATACAAATTCAGAGACTAAATTACGCAAATTAACCAAGAGATTAAAATTATTAGAAGCCTTTATGAATTCTGGAAATAAGCCTGAATGGATGGTTATGCTAGTTTTACCAGTATTACCACCCGAGTTGCGGCCTTTAGTTCCACTTGACGGTGGTCGTTTCGCAACATCAGATCTTAATGATTTATATCGACGTGTAATTAATAGAAATAACCGTTTAAAACGTTTATTAGATCTTAATGCGCCGGATATTATTGTTCGTAATGAAAAACGGATGTTGCAAGAATCCGTTGATGCGTTACTTGATAATGGTAGACGGGGACGTGCTATTACAGGAACCAACAAACTACCACTAAAATCATTAGCGGATATGATTAAAGGAAAACAAGGGAGATTCCGTCAGAATTTATTAGGCAAACGTGTTGATTATTCAGGCCGTTCAGTGATTGTTGTTGGCCCAACATTACGTTTGCATCAATGCGGAATCCCCAAAAAAATGGCTTTAGAATTATTTAAACCATTTATTTTTAGTAAATTAGAAAGGCGCGGTTTATCTACAACAATTAAAGCAGCCAAAAAATTAGTTGAACGTGAAGGACCAGAAGTATGGGACGTTTTAGAGGAGGTAATTCGAGAACATCCAATAATGCTAAACCGTGCGCCGACATTACATAGGCTTGGTATACAAGCTTTTGAACCAGTATTAATTGAAGGAAAAGCAATTCAATTACATCCTTTAGTGTGTACAGCTTTTAATGCTGATTTCGACGGGGATCAAATGGCTGTACATGTTCCATTATCTATTGAGGCTCAGCTTGAAGCCAGGACATTGATGATGTCAACAAATAATATTCTTTCTCCTGCAAATGGCGAACCGATTATTACTCCAACCCAAGATGTTGTCCTCGGGTTGTATTATCTTACACGTGAATCAGAAAGAGCTAAGGGTGCGGGAATGGTGTTTTCGGATGTTAATGAAGTGCACAGAGCATATCAAGCCAGACCCCCTATACTAGATTTACAAGCAAAGGTTGAGGTACGTATTACTGAGGAGAAAGTTGATGACAGTGGCGAAAAGAAAATTTTGCACAAACGACATAAAACAACTGCTGGTCGCGCTTTATTGTCTCGTGTTTTACCCAAGGGGCTATCTTTTGAACATATTAACAAGGTATTAAATAAAAAAGCCATTTCACAATTAGTTAATACTAGTTACAGGAAATTGGGCCTGAAAGACACAGTCATTTTCTCAGATAAATTAATGTATGCTGGTTTTAAATATTCAACATATGCCGGCGTCTCTATTGGTGTAGAAGATATGGTGGTTCCAGAAAACAAAGGTGAAATTATTTCAAAAGCCGAAGAAGAAGTGAAGAACTTTCAAGAACAATATTCATCTGGATTAATAACCGATGGTGAACGTTATAATAAAGTTGTTGATATTTGGTCTCACACAAATGATACGGTTGCGAAAGCGATGATGGATAAAATAGGAGAGGAAACCTTTTTAGATGCTGAAGGTAAAGAAAAGAAAGAGATTTCTGGGAATTCAATTTTTATGATGGCCGATTCTGGGGCACGTGGTTCAGCGGCACAAATACGGCAATTAGCAGGTATGAGGGGGTTAATGGCAAAACCAGACGGATCTATCATTGAAACTCCAATCACAGCTAATTTCAGAGAGGGGCTTGATGTTCTGCAGTATTTCATTTCAACTCATGGTGCACGTAAAGGTTTGGCTGATACGGCACTTAAAACAGCAAATTCAGGTTATTTGACTCGTCGTTTAGTCGATGTTGCACAAGACTTAGTTGTTACGGAGGAAGATTGTGAAACTGACGAAGGTCTTAATATGAGTTCAATTATCGAAGGTGGTGATGTTATTGAAACTTTAAGAGAACGTGTTTTGGGAAGAGTTTTGGCGACCGATGCAATAAATAGGAACGAAGAAGTAGTTGCAGAAGCCGGCACTTTACTCGATGAATCTTGGGTGGATGTTTTAGATGAGAGTGGAATAGATCAAGTTATAGTTCGTTCTGCAATTACGTGCAAAACTCGTTATGGTATTTGTCGCAAATGTTATGGACGTGATTTAGGTCGTGGGCATCTAGTTAATAATGGAGAATCAGTTGGTGTTATTGCCGCACAGTCAATCGGAGAACCAGGAACACAATTAACGATGCGTACTTTCCATATCGGTGGGGCGGCTTCGCGGGCAGCAGCAATAAGTAGTATTGAAGTGAAAAATGGCGGAACAATAAGCCTCCAAAATATAAAAATATTAAAACAAAAAGATAGCGGTAACAATATCGTTAATTCACGTTCGGGCGAAGTTGCAATTCTTGATGAAACGGGCCGTGAGCGAGAGCGTTATAAAATACCATACGGCGCAGTTTTAACAGTAAACAATGAAGCTATTGTTGAATCTGGAGAGCAGATAGCATCATGGGATCCACATACTCACCCCGTTATATCCGAAGTTGATGGAAAAGTTTTATTTTCAGATATTGAAGAAGGGGCAACGTTTGCTCGTTATACCGATGCTATTACTGGTTTGACAGATACAGTTATAATGGATCCGCAACAACGACCCTCAACTGCAAAAGACATGCGTCCAGTTGTGAAATTAGTTGACACTAAAGGAAATGAACTCAAGATTCCTGGAACTGATCACGATGCTCATTATTTACTTCCGCCAAAGGCAATTATTAATGTAAATGATGGCAAAGAAATTAATATCGGAGATGTAATTGCACGTATCCCACAGGAATCATCCAAAACGAGGGATATTACGGGAGGTTTGCCGAGAGTAGCCGATTTATTTGAAGCTCGTAAACCAAAAGAACCAGCAGTATTAGCCGAAATTAGTGGCACAATCAGTTACGGTAAAGAGACAAAGGGTAAAGAAAGAATTGTAATAACAGGCAAAAACAACGAAGTACACGAGGAACTTATTCCTAAGTGGCGGCATATTGGTGTATTTGAGGGTGAGCATGTAGAAAAGGGAGAAAGTATAGTGGATGGACCACCCACACCACACGATATTCTCAAGTTAAAAGGTGTTAAAGCCCTCTCGAATTATATAAGCAATGAAATCCAGGATGTTTATCGTCTTCAGGGAGTAAAAATAAATGATAAGCATATAGAAGTTATCGTGAGGCAAATGTTGCGGAAAGTAGAAATTGTAAACCCTGGAGATAGCATATTACTGAAAGGAGAACAGTTGGAGCGTACAAGAGTTTTAGAGGAAAATGAAAAACTTGAAGCAGATGGTAAAAATCCGGCAGAATGGGAGCCAATTTTATTGGGAATAACAAAGGCATCATTGTTAACAGAATCATTTATTTCCGCCGCATCATTCCAAGAAACAACAAGGGTTTTAACGGAAGCCAGTGTAAATGGTAAGCGCGATCAGCTCCGAGGCTTGAAGGAAAATGTAATTGTTGGACGATTGATTCCGGCTGGTTCAGGACTTGCGCATCATATAGAATTAAAAAAAGAGCATGAAAAGAAGAAGCTTGATTCTGAAACAGCAACTGAAAATTCACAAGAATCTGAAGAAATAGAAATAACTCCATTAGAAGTTGCTTCGGAATCAGTTGAAGAGTCTAAAACGACTTAATTATAAGCTTTTAATTCCCTTGACATAATACTCGCCGAAGACATAAAATCTCGCCTCTTTGACAGGTTGAGCTGTTTTGTTTCGCCTGTCGTTTTGCGTTAAGTGCTGGAAAAATAGCAATTTTTTGAGATTTGCTAACTACCAGATAAGACCTCAGGGATATCCGAAGAAATTTCTACGTATGTCCGTACTGGAGCTAATTAGCATACTTATATATGTATAGTATGTTCAGTTCGGATAAACGAGGCGGCACGTGCGTGTAACAAATTGAAAAATAAGATATTTTTATGACAACAATAAATCAATTAGTCAGAAAATCGAGAAAACGGCAAGATGCAAAGAGTAATGTTCCTGCGCTTGAGGCATGTCCTCAAAAACGCGGTGTTTGTACTCGTGTTTACACAACAACACCAAAGAAACCTAACTCCGCATTAAGAAAAGTAGCCCGTGTCCGACTTACTAATGGCCAAGAAGTGACAACTTACATAGGCGGAGAAGGCCATAATTTACAAGAACACTCTGTAATTTTAATTAGAGGCGGGAGAGTAAAAGATTTGCCAGGCGTTCGCTACCATACGGTAAGAGGCACATTAGATACTTCAGGGGTTAGTGATCGACGACGCGGGCGATCAAAATATGGTGCTAAAAGACCAAAATCATAGAGTAATAATTTAAATTATAAATTTAAGAGAGATTGGGAATAGCTTAAGAAATGTCTAGACGAAGAGTAGCTGAAAAAACAACAATCTTGCCTGATCCAAAATATGGGGATATGGTTTTGGCAAAATTTATAAATATTATTATGCGAAGCGGTAAAAAATCAATTGCTGAAAGAATTGTATACGGCGCGCTTAATGACATCGCCGGCAAGGGAAACAAAGAACCACTCGAAGTGTTTAACAAAGCTCTTGAAAATATCAGGCCAATTGTTGAAGTAAAATCACGACGAGTTGGTGGAGCAACATATCAAATTCCAGTTGAAGTAAAAACCACTCGGAGTATGACGTTGGCTATGCGTTGGATTGTTGATGCTGCAAAAAATCGAAGCGAGAAAGATATGGGTTCACGTTTGGCCGGCGAATTATTAGATGCTTCAGAAAATCGTGGAACAGCAATTAAGAAACGTGAAGACACTCATCGAATGGCAGAAGCAAATAAAGCTTTTTCACATTTTCGATGGTGAGCAAAGGTTAAGATTAGAGAAAGCATCATGACAAGAAACACAACAATTGAACATTACAGGAATATAGGGATTATGGCTCATATAGATGCCGGGAAAACAACAACAACAGAACGCGTTCTTTTTTATACAGGTGTTTCACATAAAATTGGTGAAGTTCATGATGGAGCAGCAACAATGGATTGGATGGAACAAGAACAAGAAAGGGGTATTACAATCACTTCTGCTGCAACCACATGTTTTTGGAAAGGAACATCATCGCAATTCCCTGAGCATCGTATAAATATTATAGATACTCCTGGTCATG
>Ga0163108_10001954_pt1 | contig 14992 bp, 14 predicted proteins | sample Fk1155metaG_FD_109644 | JGI IMG/M metagenome (GOLD analysis project Ga0163108, IMG submission 109644) | Marine microbial communities from the Central Pacific Ocean - Fk160115 155m metaG | ecosystem: Environmental > Aquatic > Marine > Oceanic > Photic zone | place: The Central Pacific Ocean...
AGAAGTTGGAATGGTTTTTCAACAATTCAATCTTTTCCCTCATTTAAGTGTAAAAGAAAACATTACTTTAGCTCCTATTTGGGTAAAGAAAATGCCTAAGTCTGAAGCTGAGGAATTGGCAATGCAACAACTTGAAATTGTTAAAATACCTGAACAGGCTGATAAATATCCTGGACAACTTTCAGGAGGTCAACAACAAAGAGTAGCAATAGCTAGATCACTTGCAATGAAACCTAATATTATGCTTTTTGATGAACCTACATCTGCATTAGATCCAGAAATGATTAAAGAGGTTTTGGATGTTATGATTGATTTGGCAGAAGGTGGTATGACTATGATAGTTGTTACTCATGAAATGGGTTTTGCAAAAACAGTAGCAGATAGAATGGTGTTTATGGATGAAGGCAGGATAGTAGAGGAAGCGTCACCTAATAAATTTTTTAATAATCCTGACAGTGATCGTACAAAATTATTTTTAAGCCAAATTCTTAATCATTAAGTAAAATATTAACTCGCCGGTTCATTTTTCCTTTGTTTTCTATTTTACCTATTCTAATTTCACCTATTTCTTTTGTAGAATTCACATGTGTTCCTCCACATGGTTGAAAATCTATATCACCTATTTTAACAAATCTTAACTTTCCATCAATTTTAGGTGGTTTTACAGACATTGTTCTTACTAATTCTGGCTGACTTTCTAGTATCTTACTATCAATAAACTCATACATAATTTTTTGATCATTTTTCATGAATTTATTAATTTTATCCTCTATCTCCGCTTTATTTATTTTTTTTTCTGGGTCATTAAAATCTAGTCTACTTTTTTCATAACCAATTTTTCCACCAGTTACTCCCAAAGGTACAGCCGCACACATTAAGTGTAATACGCTATGCATCCGCATGTGCTTGTATCTTTTATCCCAATCTATCCTAGCTTTTACTTCCTGGTTTACGTGCAGGCTATCTATATTTTCCAATACATTTTTTATTGCATCTTCTATTTTTATTGTACTATTAACCTCTATTTTTTGATCATCTATTATAATTTGCCCCGTGTCCCCTGGTTGACCACCACTTTGCCCATAAAATATTGTATCTTCTAATTCTATTGTTTTATTTTCTTTGTCTATTTTAGTGATTTTGGTTACTAATTCTTTTTTATATGCGTTTACTTCAAAAATCTTTGCCATAATTTTTTTTAACAGATTTTTATATTATTATGTTGACTTTTTTATTAATCTAAATAAATTAGAACAAAACAAGAACATAAAATATATTTATAATAAATATAATTCTTGTTTATCAATTATTTAATTAATTTATTTAAAATTATGAATGAAAAAAATATACTGTCAATTATTAATATAGAAGCTGATAAAAAAACAAACACGCCTATGTTTCTGGATTCTGTATCAGCTGGTTTTCCTTCCCCTGCAACTGATTATATGGAAAACAAACTGGATCTAAATGAATATCTTGTAAAGCATCCTGCAGCTACTTTTATTGTAAAAGCAAACGGTCCTTCAATGATAGAGGCTGGAATTTTATCAGGAGATCTATTGATTGTGGATAGAAGTGTTACACCAAAAAATGATAATATTGTTATAGCTTCGGTGTTTGGTGATCTAACAGTAAAAAAACTACGTAAGAAAGGATCTATATTATTTTTAGTTTCAGCTAATAACGAATATTCTAGCATTGAAGTGAAAGAGGAGATGGAGTGTTTTATATGGGGGGTTGTGACTTATGTCATACATAAAGCAATTACAAAATAACCACTCTTGTTTGGATAACTCTATCGCCTTGATAGATTGTAATAACTTTTATGTATCTTGTGAGAGAATATTTAATCCAAGATTAATGGGAAAGCCCATTGTTGTTCTATCAAATAATGATGGCTGCATAATAACAAGATCGGCGGAAGCTAAAAAACTAGGCATTAAAATGGGGGAGCCATACTTTAAAGCAAAAAAAATTATTGATAAAAATAACGTGAAGGTTTTTTCTTCTAACTATTCTCTTTATGGAGATATTTCTCAACGGGTTATGGAAACGTTAGCAAGGTTTGCTGTTGATGTAGAAATTTATTCTATAGATGAGGCTTTTTTAGGATTAAATGGTTTTCAAAACTATGAATTGAGTACGTACTGCAGTTATATACGTCGTACCATAAAACAATGGGTAGGTATTCCAGCAAGTATAGGGGTAAGCTCAACAAAAACACTTTCAAAAATTGCAAATAATTTAGCAAAAAAAAATAAAAAGTATGATGGTGTGTGTATATTAAAATCTTGGCTTGATATAAATGAAGCTTTGAAGCTAACTCCCATAGAAGATGTATGGGGTATTGGGAGAAGATTATCTGTTTTTTTACAAAAATATAATATCAATACTGCCTATGATTTTACTCAACTTGACAAAGGTTGGGTAAGAAAAAATATGGGTGTAGCGGGAGAAAAAACATTTTTAGAACTTTGTGGTGTATCCTGTATTGAATTAGATTTAATTCCATCAGATAAAAAAAGTTGCTGTGTTTCACGTTCGTTTAGTAAGCCAATAGAAAAAATCTATGATCTGGAAGAATCTGTCTCAACCTATGGCACAAGAGTTTCAGAAAAGATAAGAGAGGAGGGGTTGGTAGCTGAATCAATGAGTGTTTTTGTTCTTACAAATTATTTTAATAGAAAGGAAAAACAGTATTCAAATTCAATTAAGTTACAGTTACCTTATCCAACTAATAATAGTATTAAGATTGTGAAGAGGGCATTGGCAGGAATAAGAAAAATATATCGTGAAGGATATCGTTATAAAAAAGCAGGAGTCATTCTATATGGTTTAAGTAAAGAAAGTCAGACAAAAGGTCTTTTAGATTATGATCGAGAAAGTTCAGAGTCTATTATGAATACAATGGATAGAATTAATGGACGTTATGGCAGCTCTACAATTAGATTAGCATCTGAAGGTATTGAAAAATCATGGAAAATGAGAAGAGAGAGAGTCTCTCCATGTTATACAACAAGTTTTAATGATTTGGTTGAGGTAAAAACTTAATCTTTAGATTGAATTATAGAATGGCTCCCCGGGCCGGGCTCGAACCAGCGACCGATCGGTTAACAGCCGATTGCTCTACCACTGAGCTACCGAGGAACATAATTTAGGTGTTAATAAAAAAAAGAAAAAAAAACAAGCAAAATATGGAGGCTCGGAGCGGAATCGAACCGCTGTGCAAGGCTTTGCAGGCCCCTACATAACCACTCTGCCACCGAGCCAAATTTTTTGGACAATTAATCTGTTATTAACTTCAAGTCAATTAATCAAAAATTAGATGGTCAAAAAAATAAAAAATATATCAATTTTACAAGTTATTATGTATAGAAATCCATTAAAAATTATCCTGAAATGAATATAAATTTTGAAAAAAATCGAGAGATTATGATAGAAAATCAACTCAAACCAAATAAAATCACTGATACTAATATTTTGTCAGTTTTTAATAAGATTTCTAAAGAAAATTTTATTTCTGCAGATAAAATAAATATGTGTTATTCTGATCAAGATATTTCAGTAAAAGAATCAAGAGGCTATCTAAAAAATCTTCATCTTGCTCAAATTTTATATTTTGCTGATATTAAAAAATATGAAAAAGTTTTACATATCGGCGGACTCACAGGATATTTATCTGTTTTAATTGCTAAATTAAGTAATGAAATTTATGTTACAGATAAAGATGAAGATTGTGTGCATGATATAATTAAAAATTTTAATGATCATGAAATTAAGAATGGCTATGTTTTTATGCAAAATTTCTCTGAAGGTTTGGTTGAAGAAAAACCTTATGATTTAATAATCATTGATTGTCCACAATATAAAATTAATCTTGATTTACTAAATCAATTAAATGTGGAAGGAAGAATTATATATATTGAAAAAATTAACAAAGAATTATCTAAAGCTTATAAAATGACTAAATTTGAAAAAAATTATTCTAAAGATTATTTATTTGATGTATTTTCTAATTTTTATCTTACTAAAAAAGAAGAAGGATTTAATTTTTAATGATAAAAATATTATTTATTATTTCTATATTTATTTCTAAGGTTGCTTTTTCAATTAACATTGATGATTCAATAAAAAGTACAATTGAAAATAATCCAAAAGTTCAAATTGCTTATGAAAAGTTACAGGAATCAAAAGAGTTAATTGAAAATGCATATAATCAAAAACTTCCAACTATTACAAGTACTATATCAGGTACATATTCTAATTCTGAAACCTCGACTTCAAAAGCAACAACTACATCTGAAACTTTTACAGATAAATATAAACTAACACTTAGTCAAAATTTATATGATGCAGGTGAGAAAAATTTGGAAATACAGAGATCAAAATTACTATTTGATAAAGAGGTAATTAATTTTAAAGTAACTATTCAAAATCTTATACTCACTGCGATTGATGGTTACCTAACAGTTATAAATTATGAAAAATCTCTAGAGGCTAGTAATAAAAATTTTGACTCTGTATCAAGATTTCTAGAAGAGACTAAGACTAAATTTAATTTAGGCTCTGCAACACTTTATGAACTTCAAAATGCTGAGTCAGCTTATGCTATTGCAGAAACCAACTTATTTATAGCTCAACAGAATTATGATGTTAGTAAGATTACATTTGATAGAATAGTTGGTTTGAAGCCAATTAATTTAGAAGATGTTGTAGATATTAAAGATAACATAAACCTGAAAATTTTTATGCAAAATGTTGAGAATAATAATTATACATTAGCTTCACTTGATAATGATATAAAAAATACGAATATTCTGCTTTCAAAAGAAAAACTTAGCAACAAACCTTCTTTAGATTTAACAACTTCAGTAGAGTATTCAGACTCTGGAAGAATTGATACAGGTACAGAAAAAACTAATGGAACAATTGGTTTAACATTAACAATTCCAATTTTTCAAAAAAATATCGATAAATCAGATATACGAAAATATCAATCACAATTATTACAGTTAGAATTAACTTATGATGACACTAAACAAGATCTTAGAATACAAGCATCTAATTTATATAAAAATTATCTTATTAGTGGGTCAAATATTTCTTCAAATAATAAGCAATTAAAATCAATACAAACATCTCTTGAAAGTATTAAAGAGGAATACAACATTGGTACTAAAACAATAACTGATTTAATTGAGGCCGAAAGTGAACTTTTAAATATTAATGTTAATTATTATGCTTCCAAACAAGATATGATTTTAAATTATTTTAATATTATGGCTCTCGAAGGCTCATTAATAGCAACTTTTGAAAATTTTTTACCTAACTATAATTAAGCTTTAGTATTTCATTTACTTAATTTATAAGTGATTATTATGAGTAATAATGAGTCCATTAAAGATACTCTAAACGTTATAAGAAGAGCGTTAGAAGATGAAAATGAATTTTCTCAAAACAATGACAATATACTTATTTTAAATAAAAAAATAAATGATGACGGTACAGTTAAATTTTTAAATCAATCTGATGATATTAATGAAATAAACAAAATGATTGATAATAAACTTAGTGATTTACTTGAAAAAAAAATGAGTAGTATGCTTGAAAATCAACTACCAGTCATTCTTGATAATTATTTTAAAAATAAAAAATAATATGACACTTCCAAAATTTTTTGATTTTTTAGAAGATGAAAAAATAATTTATTCTAATTGGGAAAAGTCTAATTGTTTTAAATCTAAAAAAAATAAAGAAACTTATTCAATTATGATGCCCCCACCCAATGTTACTGGTAGTCTTCATATGGGTCATGCACTTACATTTACTATTCAAGATATTTTAGTTCGTTACCACAGAATGCAAGGTAAGGAAGTTTTATGGCAGGCTGGAACAGATCATGCTGGTATTGCTACCCAAATGGTTGTTGAAAGAAAATTATCCAATCAAGGTATCGATAGAAGAGCTTTAGGAAGAGAGAAATTTATAAATAAAATTTGGGAATGGAAAGCTGAATCAGGTGGTAAAATCAATACTCAACTAAAAAGATTAGGAGCTTCAGCTGATTGGTCTCGTGAAAGATTTACTATGGATGAGGGTCTTTCAAAAGCTGTTCGAAAAGTTTTTGTAGATTTATATAATGATGGAATTATTTATAAAGATAAAAGATTAGTTAATTGGGACCCTAAATTATTAACTGCAATTTCTGATTTAGAAGTAGAGCAAAAAGAACAAGAAGGAAGTTTATGGCATATTAAATATCCAATTGATAATAAAAATTTTATTATTGTAGCTACTACTAGACCAGAAACAATGCTTGGTGATTCTGCAGTAGCTGTTCATCCAGATGATTTAAAATATAAATATTTAATTGGTAAATTTTGTAAATTGCCATTAGTTGATAAAAACATACCTATTATTGCTGATGAATATGCTGACCCAGAAAAAGGATCTGGTGCAGTAAAAATTACACCTGCTCATGACTTTAACGATTTTGAAGTGGGTAAGAGACACAAACTAGAACTTGTTAATATTTTTGATCAATTTGCTAAAATCAATGAAAATGCTCCAAAAAGATTTCAAGGTCTTGATAGATATGAAGCTAGAAAATTAATTTTGAATGAACTTGATGATTTAGGATTACTTATTAAAGAAGAAAAACAAGAAATGGTTGTTCCTTATGGAGATAGATCAGGTATTGTAATTGAACCATGGTTAACTGATCAATGGTTTTGTAATGCAAAAAAATTATCTATCGATCCAATAAAAGAAGTTAAAAAAAACAATACAAATTTTGTACCAAAGAATTGGGAAAATACATTTTTTAATTGGATGGATAATATTCAACCCTGGTGTATTTCTAGACAGCTATGGTGGGGTCATCAAATACCTGCGTGGTATGGTCCAGATAAGAAAAGTTTTGTAGCATTGTCGATTGAAGATGCAATTTTAATGGCAAAAAAACATTATGGCAAAGAGGTTGATTTAATTCAAGATGAAGATGTTTTGGATACATGGTTTTCTTCAGCACTATGGACATTTTCTACATTGGATTGGCCACTTAAAACATATGAGCTTGATAGATTTTACCCTGGCAATGTTTTAGTTACAGGATTTGATATTATATTTTTCTGGGTAGCCAGAATGATGATGATGGGCTCATACTTTATGAAAGATACTCCTTTTAAAGATGTTTACATTCATCCACTAATTAGAGATCAAAAAGGTCAGAAAATGTCTAAATCAAAAGGTAATATTATTGATCCATTAGTTCTTTTAGATAAATATGGAGCAGACACCCTTCGATTCACTTTAACAGCATTATTAAACCCAGGCAGAGATGTAAAATTATCTGAAGAAAGAGTCAAAGGATACAAATCTTTTACTAATAAAATCTGGAATGCAGCTAATTTTTTAAATTTAAATGAGGTTTCGTTTAAAGATAATATTCAGAATGTAAATATCAAACTAGATTCAAGTAAATGGATACTTAAAGAACTTGAAGAAGTTCAAAAAAAATATTTTGAAAATATTGAAAAATACCAATTTCATGAAATAGCAAGTTTAGTATACCATTTTACATGGCATACGTATTGTGATTGGTATATTGAGTTTATTAAATTAGATTTTAAGGATACTAATAAATCTGAAGAAACTAAAAAAATTGCTGGATGGGTTTATGTCCAAATTTTAAAACTTCTTCATCCTATAATGCCATTTATTACTGAAAAGTTATGGCTTTCTCTTGTTAATCATGATTCCTTTTTAATGAATCAGAATTTTAAGAAGTGTAATTTTGATGAATCTTTTGATGAAAGTAAGAAATATATTTTAAAAATTATTGAAATAATGTCAGCTTTAAGAAACTTAAGAGCTAATTTAAAAATATCTTATAAAAATGAAATAGATATATCGATAGATACAAAAAATGATTATTTAAAAAATTTTATTGTCAAATATGAAAAAGAGTTTGAAAGACTTTTAAAAATTAAATCTATATCTTATGTACAAATTACTTCACAAAAAAAATCAGCTTTTATAGTTTTAAATGATATTACAGTTTTGGTCCCATTAGATGGAATTGTTGATACAGATAAAGAAATAGTAAAATTAGAAAATAAAAAAATAAATTGTAATGAAAAATTAAAATTAGTTTTGGATAAACTTAACAACAAAGCTTTTATTGAAAAAGCACCTGATAATGTTATAGAAAATTTCAAAATTCAAGAACAGGAAATTAAATCTTCTATTGAAAAAATTAATGAAATAATGAATACTATTAATTAAATGACTGATAAAGGATCAAATATTAAATCTAGACTGCCTAGCAGACATGTTAGTGTTGGTCCAAAAAGTGCCCCTCATAGATCTATGTATTATGCTATGGGAATGACTGAAGATCAAATTTATCAACCTTTTGTTGGAGTTGCTACAACTTGGAATGAATCTGCTCCATGCAATATTACATTAGGTAGACAAGCTCAGGCAGTAAAAAAGGGAGTAAATGAACTTAATGGAACTCCTCGAGAGTTTACGACTATAACAGTTACAGATGGTATTGCTATGGGTCATGAAGCTATGAAAGCCTCCTTAGTCAGTAGAGAAGTTATTGCTGATTCTGTTGAACTATCTGTTAGAGGTCATTGCTATGATGGTATTGTAGGTCTTGCCGGATGCGATAAATCATTACCAGGTTTAATGATGGCAATGGTAAGACTTAATATTCCTTCTGTATTTATTTATGGTGGGTCAATATTACCTGGTAACTATAAAGGTAAGGACCTTACTATTATTGATGTTTTTGAAGCTGTTGGTAAACATGCTTCAGGTGAAATTGATGAATCTGAATTAAAGAATATTGAAAAAGTTGCTTGTCCAACCGCTGGTTCTTGTGGAGGTCAGTTTACTGCTAATACCATGGCTTGTATTTCAGAAGCTTTAGGTTTAGCTTTAACTAACTCAGCTATGACACCGGCGACATATGAAGAAAGAGATATCTATGGTTTTGAGAGTGGTAAAGCAGTAATGAGCCTTATTGAAAAAAATATTAGACCAAGAGATATAGTTACTTTAGATTCTTTAAAAAATGCAGCAGTTGTTGTTGCGGCAACAGGTGGATCTACTAATGCCGCCCTTCATTTACCTGCTATAGCTAACGAAGCTGGTATTAAATTTACATTAAGAGATGTGGTTGAAATTTATCAATCTACTCCGTATATTGGAGATATGTCACCAGGTGGAAAATATGTTGCAAAAGATTTGTATGAAGTAGGAGGTGTTCCTGTTGTTATAAAATCTCTTTTAGATGGCGGATATATAAATGGTGATTGTATAACCGTAACAGGTAAAACCATTGCTGATAATCATAAAAATGTTATTTTTCCAAAAGATCAAGATGTAGTTTACTCTTGCGACAATCCAATTAGTGAACATAGTTCTGTCGTCGGATTGTGGGGTAATCTTGCTGAAGAGGGTTCAATTTCTAAAATAGCTGGCTTAAAAAATTTATCTTTCAAAGGTAAATCTAAATGCTTTGATTGTGAAGAAGATGCTTTAACCTCTGTATTAAAAAATGAAATTGTTGCAGGTGATGTAGTAATTATTCGTTATGAAGGACCTAAGGGTGGTCCAGGAATGCGAGAAATGCTTTCTACAACAGGTGCAATTTACGGTCAAGGATTAGGGGAAACAGTTGCCCTAATTACCGATGGCAGATTTTCTGGTGGTACTAGAGGTTTTTGTATTGGTCATGTTGGTCCTGAGGCTGCTGTTGGGGGCATGATAGGCCTACTTAAAGATGGAGATGAAATTATTATTGATGCAATAAAAGGTGAAATTAATGTCTCTTTAACTGATGAAGAAATTTCAAAAAGAAAAAAAGAATGGAAACCAAGAGCTACTAATCATAATTCAGGATCAATATGGAAATATGCACAAACTGTTGGCCCTGCTTACGAGGGTGCTGTTACCCAACCAGGAGCAAAAGAAGAGACACATACTTACGCTGATATCTAATTTTTTATATTAATAGTAACAGGAGTGTGATCAGAGGCTTTTTCCCATGCTCGTGGTTCACGATTAACTTCTACTTTTTTAATTAAATCAGTAATATTTGCAGTTGTTAAAAAATGATCTATTCTAAGACCATTTCCTTTTTGCCACCCTCCACCTCTATAACCCCAAAATGTCCAGTTTGTTTTTCCATCAACAAAGTATTTAACTAAATCTGTAAATCCCATATTTATTAATATCCTGTATTGTTCTCTAGCAAGTGGATGGGCACAAGCATCTTTTTTATAGTTTTCTGGAGAATAAACATCATCATCAGTCGGTATAATATTAAAATCACCAGCAATAATAATAGAAGTATTTTTATTTCTAAGACCTTGAATATATTTATTAAATTTTTTCATCCAAGTAATTTTGTAATCAAATTTTTCTGTTTCAATAGGGTTGCCGTTAGGTAAATAAATATTTATTAATTTTATTTTTTTTTTAATTTTTTTTAACTGTATTTCTGTTTCAATAATTCTAGCATTTGCATCATCATAATTAGGTATTGATGTATTAGTAATGTTAATTTTTTTTTTACTTAATATTGCTACACCATTCCATGCTTTTTGACCATTTACATATGAAAAATATCCATTCTTTTCTATTATTTCTTTAGGAAAACCTTCCTCAATTGTTTTTAATTCTTGAAGCAGATAAATATCAGATTGGTCTATTTTTATATATTTTATAAGGTGATCAATTCTTGCATTAACCGAATTTACATTCCATGTAGATATTTTCATTAAATAGAAAATGAGGTTCCGCAACCACATGATGAAGAGGCCTGAGGATTTGTAATTTTAAAAGAAGAACCAATTAATTCATTAACATAATCTATTTTTGAGTTTTGGATTAATTCCATTGAAGTTTCATCAATTACAACATTAATATTATCGTTGTTAATAAGAATATCATCGTCATTTTTATTATTTTCAAATTCAAATTTATATTGAAAACCAGCACAACCACCACCTAAAACTGTGATTCTAAAATATTTTGCTGAGTCTTTTTCCAAAACAGAAGTTATATATTTTTGAGCATTAATTGTTATTTCTATTTTATTCATAATAAATGTTTATATACTTATATATATTTAGACTTTATAGCAAAATTTGCAATGTTTCACCATCTAGCCGCATTACCAAAATATTCTAAAGGAAGGTTATTTAATGAATTTGATATAGATTATAATAGAAGTCCCTATGAAAGGGATAGATCGAGAGTAATTCATTCAAGCTCTTTTCGTAAATTAAAATTTAAAACTCAAGTATTTATTGAGAGTGAAATCGATTATTATCGAACAAGACTTACACATTCATTAGAAGTATCTCAAATTTCAAGATCAATTTGTAGATTATTAAATTTAAATGAAGATCTAGGAGAAACTGTAGCATTAGCTCATGATCTAGGTCACCCACCTTTTGGTCATAATGGAGAAAAAGCATTAAACAATGCAATGCAAGATCATGGGGGTTTTAATCATAACGATCAAACATTGCGTGTCTTAACACATATTGAAAAGAGACACCCTGATTTTGATGGTTTAAATTTAACATGGGAAAGTCTAGAGGGTATAGTGAAACATAATGGAGTGTCCTTTAAAAATATCCCTTTTCATATAAATTTATATAATAAAAAACATGATTTGCTTTTAAATAAGCAGCCATTTTTAGAATCACAAGTTGCGGCTATTTCTGATGATGTAGCATACAATAATCATGATATTGAAGATGCGATTAGGGCAGGTTTACTTAATATAGATCAACTTCAAGAAAATATTTTTTTTAAAAAAATTATTATAGATTTAAAAAAAGAATATAAGAATATTGATGATAAATTACTTATGTTTCAAGTTTTAAGAAAAAGTATGTCTTTAATGATTCAAGATATTTTTATGGCTACTAGTAAGAATATTAATAGTTTTAAAATTAATACAATTGGTGATTTTCAAAATTATAACAATTTTATTGTTTCTTTCACCCCTGAAATGGATTCCAAATCAAATGATATTAAATCTTTTTTATTTGATAATGTTTATAATCACAAAAACCTTCTTAATAAAAGACATAAAGTAGAAAAAATAATTTTAAATTTATTTAAATATTTTTACAATTCCCCAAATAAACTTCCTGCAGATTGGTTAAATAAAAATGAACCTATAGAAAGAATAATTTGCGATTATATTTCAGGGATGACAGATAGATTTGCATCCCGACTTCATAAGGAATTATATGAATAATCATATAGAATTACTTCATAATTATTTTATTAAATATTCCAAAGATGTTTTAAATAAAAATTTATTTGAAAATATTAATACAAAATTAATCAGTATTGATTTTTCTTCCAAATCAAGAAGAGGCAATATTTCTTCAAATTTTTATCTTGTAGCAATAAATAAAATTAAAGATAAAAATTTTAATTTTAAAGATGATTTATTAGCGGGTCTTAGTAATTTATTTTTTGTAAAAAATTGTGAAATTTCGAAAACTGGTTTTATTAATATTGATATTAAAAAAGAATTTCTTCTAGAGCAAATAATTAATTTACTTAATGAAAAAGATAAATTTGGTAAATCAAATTTTGGTAAAGGTAAAACCATTAATATAGAATTTGTATCTGCAAATCCTACTGGACCAATAACTGTGGCACATATGCGAGGAGCAGTTCTTGGTGATGTAATATCATCTTTACTTATCAATTCAGGTTATAAGGTTACTAGAGAATATTATGTTAATAATGCAGGTTCACAAATCGATATACTTGGCAATTCTTTATACAAAAGATATTTGGAATTATTTGGTAAATCCATAAAATTAAATCATGATGAGTATCCTGGAAAATATCTTATTGAAATAGCTAAATTAATTAAAAAAGAAGATGGAGATAAATGGATTGAAAAAAATTCTAAAGAAACAGAAAATTATTTTAAAACTTATGCTGTTCAATATTTGATTAATATTATTAAAAAAGATCTTAAACTTTTAAATATTAAATTTGATAAATTTTCATTTGAGACAGATATTGTTTCTAGCAATGTTATAAATGATTTATTTAAAATTCTAGAAAATTCTGATCTTTTGTACAATGGAATTTTGGAAAAACCTAAAGGGGAAGATACTGAAGATTGGGAACCAAGATCACAATTATTGTTTAAATCTTCTTAAATTTTTGATGACCAGGATAGAGCATTAAAAAAATCAAACGGAGAATGGACTTATTTTGCTAATGATGCAGCTTATCATTTAGATAAATTTAATAGAAATTATGATAAATTAATTAATATTTGGGGAGCTGATCACATTGGATATATTCCTAGAATGAAATCAGTTTTAAAAACAATTTCTAATTCTCAAGATTATCTTGAAATTTTAACTTGTCAAATTGTAAGATTAATTAAGAATGATAAAATATTAAAAATGTCTAAGAGAAAAGATAATTTTGTAACTTTAAATGAAGTTTACAATCAGGTTGGTAAAGATCCTCTTAGATATTTTATGATATCCAAAAAAAGTGAAACTTCTATAGATTTTGATTTAAATAAAGTTATTGCAAAAAATAAAGATAATCCAGTTTTTTATTGTCAATATGCTTATGCTAGAGCATCTTCAGTAATAAATAAAGCAAATGATTTAGGAATAAATATTAATTCATTTAATAAGTATGAAAATGTAACAGATCATTTAACAAAAGATGAAATTGAAATAATTTTAAAATTATTATCATATCCTTATATTTTAAATCAATCTTCATTAACAAGAGAACCCCATAGATTAACAAATTTTATTGAAGATATTTCTGTATCGTTTCATGCTTTTTGGAATAAAGGCAAAGAACATGATTCATTTCGTTTTATTGATGACAAAAATATTTTAAAAACACAAACCAAGTTGTTATGGTTACATTCTATGAGAATAGTTTTTGAGAATATTTTTAATATTATTGGAATTGATTATCATGAAACAATGTAATGCAAAATAGGAGAATTTTTAAAAAAAAAAAATCAACTAAAAAAATTATATCCTTTTTTTTACTTATGTTGTTTTTTTTATTTATTTTTATTTTCTCCTTAAATAACAATAATAAATTTGTAATTATTTCTAAAAATAATGAAAGTTTTTATATAATACCTAAAGATAAAGGTGGTGAGAAAGTTGCTAATTTAGATAAAAAGAGCTTGAATCTAAAATCTAAAAAAAAAATTGATATACTGAAAAATGAGGTAAAAGATTTACCTTTTAGTATTCAGTTTTACTCAGATAATGACTTAAATAGTATAAGCAACTATTTAAATAAAATAACCAAATCTAAAGAAAAGATTTATTCTTTGGAAGATTTCTATATTTTAGCCCTTAATACTGATATTGGGTTAGATTATTTTTTACTCTATAAAAAATTTAAAACTAGGACAGCAGCAAATAATTACTGTTTAAAATTTTTAAATAAAATTGAAAGATGTTTAATAGTAGATCTCACTAAATTTTAAATTAGCCAGAATCACATTAAATTACTATAAGAATTTATGCTTAATATTAACGATGATATTAAAGAATTAAATTCCTCTAAACAGTTCAATATATCGTTAAATTCATATGAGGGGCCAATTGATCTTCTTTTAGATTTAGCTAGAAAACAAAAGGTTGATTTATCTGAAATTTCTATTTTAGAGTTAGCCGAACAATACATTAACTTTATTAATAAATATCATGATATACATTTGGAAATAGCAGCTGATTATTTAGTAATGGCCGCATGGTTAACTTATCTTAAATCAAGATTACTTTTACCTAAAGAAGAAAAATCTGATGATCATACGCCGGAAGAATTAGAAGAAGCTCTTAAATATCAACTTCTAAGATTAGAAGCTTTCCAATTAATTTCTAAAAAATTATATTCTCGCCCTTTGATAGGTAGAGATGTTTACTATGGAGGTTCAGCA
>Ga0163108_10001955_pt1 | contig 14986 bp, 12 predicted proteins | sample Fk1155metaG_FD_109644 | JGI IMG/M metagenome (GOLD analysis project Ga0163108, IMG submission 109644) | Marine microbial communities from the Central Pacific Ocean - Fk160115 155m metaG | ecosystem: Environmental > Aquatic > Marine > Oceanic > Photic zone | place: The Central Pacific Ocean...
AGAGTTACTTTCGCATCATTTTTAGTAGATGTTAATCCTGCAATTGTCTTATTGTTAAATATATTTTTTCTTTTTGTAATTAAAGTTCCTGATTTATTTGCAAATGAAGATTTTACATCAATGTTAATTCTATTTAATCTTGCATCCTGTATTGAAGTTGGCTGCATAACTTTTGCTCCTAATGAGGCCATTTCTAACATCTCTTCATAAGAAATAATTTTTATTTTTTTTGCCTTTTTTAAAGTTTTTGGATCAGTTGTATAAACTCCGTCAACATCTGTATAAATTATACATTTTTGAGCTTTGAAAAATTTTGCACACATTATGCCAGTTGCGTCAGACCCTCCTCTTCCCAAAGTAGTTATTCTTTTATTTAAATTAATTCCTTGAAAACCGGCAATTACTGGAATTCCTCCAGACTTTAAAAATTTATTTATTTTTTTTTTGTAAATTTGGCTAATTCTTGATGAACTATGATTGCCTTCAGTTAATATTGGAACCTGCCAACCCATCCAAGATTGAGATTTATACCCTAGATGATTCAGCCTCCCGGCAATTAATGCGCAGGACATTTGTTCTCCTGCTGAAACAAGAACGTCATATTCTTCTGCAAGAAAATCTTTTGAAATTTCTTTTGATTTTTTTACAAGATCATTTGTTACTCCGCTCATGGCCGAAGAAACTACAATTACTTTATATTTTTTTTTAATATAAGAAATTATTATTTCCGCAACTTTTTTTATTCTAATAGTTGACCCGACAGAGGTTCCTCCAAATTTAAGTACTACAATTTTCATTGATCTAATTTTTTATTTAAATAAATTATCTTGATAAAATACATCTTAATTGTAATGTCAACCACCAATCAAAGATGAATACAATAAATAGAAAAGAAATTGAAAAATTTTCTAAAATGGCAGAGGAGTGGTGGGATATAGACGGTAAGTTTAAGCCCTTACATAAATTTAATCCATTAAGAATAAAATATATTAAAGAAAAAATAATAAGTCACTTTAATATTAATTCAAAATCACTACCGCTGAAAAATATTGAAATTTTAGACATAGGTTGTGGTGGAGGACTTTTGACAGAACCCATGTCAAGACTAGGAGCAAGAGTTACAGGCATAGATGCTTCAAAAAAAAATATAGATGTTGCAACTTATCATGCAAAAAAAAATAAATTAAATATTAAATATTTATGTTCTTCTCCTGAAAAAATTTTTTTTAACAAAAAATTCGATGTTATATTAAATATGGAAATTATTGAACATGTTGAAAATTTAAATCTATTTCTAAAAAAAAGTAGTTTGTTTTTAAAAAAAAACGGCTTGATGTTTGTCGCGACTATAAACAGAACTCTTAAATCCTATGTTTTTGCTATTGTTGGTGCAGAGTATATATTACAATGGCTTCCTATTGGAACGCATGATTGGAATAGATTTGTTCGGCCAAAAGAGCTTATTGATATAACAGATAAAAATAAATTAAAATTAATTAAAGTTGATGGAGTAAGTTTTGACTTATTAAAAGATAAATGGCTTATAACTAATGATAAAAAAGTGAATTATATCAGCTATTTCAAAAAAATTTAATTTTCTTTATCATTTATCCATGGCACAACTTCAGTTTCAATTCCTTCTTCTAATAACTCTTTAACTTCGTCAATAGAGGCTTTGCCGTATATTCCTTTTTCCTTTTTTTTACTTTTATAGTGAATTGATCTAGCTTCGTAAGCAAAATTATCTCCAACATATTCAAAATTATTTTTAATAAATTTTTTATATTCTTTTAATTTATTTTTAATTTCTTTGTATTTTTTTAAATTTAAATCATTCTTATTATTTTTTTTATTAATTACTGATGGAGCCATCAAAGATTTTTCTATATTAGCAGAATTACATATAGGGCAATTAAATAGTTTAAGTTTTTTTAATTTTTCATACTCTTTTGAAGTTGCAAACCAACTGTCAAAATTGTTTGAGCAACTATTGCATAATAATCTATATTTAATCATATTAATAATTTAGTTATCAAATAAATTTTTTCAATATTATTATGTTCTATAATCTGCATTTATTTCAATATATTTTTTTGTCAGATCCATTGTGTAAGATGTAAATTCTTTTTTTCCTAAATTTAAATTCACAAATAAATCTATTGCTTTTTCTTTCATATAATTTGCAGCTTCTTGCTCATCGTAAGATGGGGATATTTTTCCATTTTCTATAACTTTGATTTTTCCAATTTGAATTACTAATTTTTTTGGATTTAAATTTACTTTTGCTTTGCCAATTGCCATTATAATTCTACCCCAATTAGGATCTTCTCCAGCTATTGCTGTTTTTACTAATGGAGAATTTGCTATTGAAAAACAAATTTTTTTTGCATCTTCTTCTGTTTTGCAATTTTTTACTTTTACGGTAACAAATTTTGAAGCACCTTCGCCATCTGCCGCAACTCTTTTAGAAAGATTTAATAAAACTTTAAATAAAGCAGAATTAAATTCAATTAATTTTTTATCTTTTGAATTTTTCAATTTTGTATTTGCAACTTTGCAGGTTGCAAATAAAGAAACCATATCGTTTGTACTTGTGTCTCCATCGCACGAAATTGCATTAAATGTTTTTTGGATATTGATTTTTAGCAACTGTTCTAAAATATTTGATGAAATTGTTGCGTCAGTAAAAACAAATCCTAAAGTGGTCGCCATATTTGGATAAATCATTCCTGATCCTTTGGCAATTCCATAAATCTTAACTAATTTATTTCCAATATAGCACTCTTCCATGGCAATTTTAGGTTTTAAATCAGTAGTTAATATTCCCAAGGCAGCCTTCATCCATATGTATTTATTTTGTGTGTATTTAATTTTTTGGATTAAATCAGGAATACTTTTTTGAATTTTTTCAGTAGGAAAATTTTCTCCTATGGTTCCTGTGCATGCAAAAAGAATTTCATTAGCTTCTATTTTTTTTGGTTTCTCTTCATCATTTTTCTGTTTTTGTGACAGTTCGTAAGATAAGGTTTCAGCTAAAACTTTTAGCCCTTTGTAACCATCTGTCCCCGTAAAGGCATTGGCATTTCTGGTGTTTATTAATAATGCATTAATTTTTTTTGAATTAATTTTTAGATTCCATTTTATATTCTCCGAAATTAATTCCGATTGTGTATATACAGACGCATGATTGGCTCCGTCTCTAAAATAGAATAAGACAACATCGTCTCTTTTTTTTGAATATAGATTTGCACAAGTTGTTGATATTGATACACCATCAATGTGATCAAGATCTTGAAAATCGCTCATTTTTGAGTTTTCGCCCATAGATTTGAAAAAGTTTTCTAGATTAATTGCCATGCTATTTAAATATTTATTTTTGTTATTATATTAGTCTTAAATAATTAAATAATAAAATAATATACTTATTAAATGCTCAATCCACTCAAATTATTATCTAAGTTTATCAAGTCTAGTAATGAAAAAGAGCTTGAAAGATTAAAAAAAATTGCAAAAAAAGTTAATGATTTAGAAGAAGATATAATTAAATTGGACGATTCCGCTTTTCCAAAGAAAACAGAACAATTAATAAAAAAAATCGATAACGGTTCTACATTGAATGAAATGCTTCCAGAAGCATTTGCATTGGTAAGAGAAGCGTCAAAAAGAGTAAACAAAGAAAGACACTTCGATGTTCAAATTATTGGTGGAATAGCTCTTCATGAAAATAAAATTTCAGAGATGAAAACAGGAGAAGGTAAAACTCTAACAATTACCTTGGCAGCGTATCTTAATGCACTTAATAAAAAAGGAGTACATATAGTTACTGTAAATGATTATTTGGCAAAAAGAGACTGTGAAAATATGAAAGGTATTTATAATTTTTTAGGATTAACAGCTGGCTATATAAATAATGGTCAAACCGATGATGAAAGAAAATTAAATTACAATTATGATATAACATATGCAACTAATAGTGAATTAGGTTTCGACTATCTTAGAGATAATATGAAATTCTCATATGAAACTATGGTTCAACGTGGTCATAACTACGCAATAGTTGATGAAATTGATTCATGTTTAATTGATGAAGCTAGAACTCCACTAATTATATCTGGTGGTGTAGAAGATAAAACAAATCAATATTTAGCAATAGATAAATTAATTAAAAATTTAAATAAAGAAGATTTTGAAATTGATGAAAAAGATAAAAATATTTTATTAACTAATAAAGGTATAGATAATATTGAAAAAATTCTATCAAACGCAGGAATATTAAATGGAAATAATTTTTATGATCCAAGCAATTTACATCTAGTTCACCACGTTAACCAAGCTCTAAAAGCAAATTATTTATTTCGAGATGGCAGAGATTACATTGTTAAAGATGAACAAATTATAATTATAGACGAACAAACTGGAAGACAATTGCCAGGTAGAAGATTTGGTGATGGTCTTCACCAAAGTATTGAAGCAAAAGAAAGAGTTGAAGTACAAAATGAAAATCAAACTCTTGCATCTATAACATATCAAAATTATTTTAAACTTTATTCCAAGTTAGCAGGATGCACAGGAACAGCCGCAACTGAATCTGAAGAATTTTTTGAAATTTATAGACTTCCAGTAATAGTAATTCCTACAAATAAAAAAATGATAAGAAAAGATTGGAATGATCAAATATTCAGATCTTTAAAAGAAAAAGATAACGCAATTATAAAAAAAATTACTGAATGCAATGAAAATGGACAACCATTATTAGTATTTACTGCAAATATAAATAAATCAGAACATTATTCTGAACTGTTAAATAAAAAAAATATAAAACATACTGTATTGAATGCTAAAAATCATGAGAGAGAAGCCGAAATTATTGCCAATGCTGGTAAAAAAAATTCAGTAATTATTACAACTAGTATTTCAGGAAGAGGTGTTGATATAAAATTAGGTGGAAAAAATCCCATACAAAATCATGAAAAAGAAGAGATTAAATCATTAGGTGGCTTGTTTGTAATTGGTACTGAAAGAATGGAAAGTAGAAGGGTAGATAATCAAGCCAGAGGGAGATCTGGAAGACAAGGAGACGAAGGAAGTTCAATTTTTTTTGTAAGCCTCGAAGATGATTTAATGAGAATTTTTGGTTCTGATTCTATGAATACAATTCTTGAAAAACTTGGTTTAAAAGATGGTGAAAGTATAGATCATCCTTGGATTAATAAAGCGCTAGAAAGAGCACAACAAAAAGTTGAAACTAGAAATTTTGATGTAAGAAAAACTTTATTAAAATTTGATAACGTGCTCAATGACCAAAGAAAAGTAATTTTTAGCCAAAGAAATAATATTATCAGTAGTGAAAATGTTTTTGAATATACTAATAATTTTTTAGATGAAGTTATAATTAAATTAAAAGAATTGAAAAAATCAAATTTAACAAAAGACAATAAAAGTGAGCAAACAATACAAATAAAATCTATCCTTGGTAAATCCTTTGAAGATAATGAAATCAATTCAGCTCTAGATTTAAATGATCAATTTTTTGAAAAAAAAATTAAGGACAAGTTTAATTTTAAAAGATTAGAAAGAGAAAAAATATTGGGAAAAGAACAAGCTTTAGGATTGGAAAAAAGAATATTGTTGCAGCTTATTGATCAAAACTGGAAATCCCATATACAATATTTGGAACAATTGAGAGGAGTTATAGGATTAAGATCCTATGGAAACAGGGATCCTTTAATAGAATATAAAAAAGAAGCTTTTTCATTATTTGAGGGTTTATTAAATAAATTAAAAACTGACTTAATAACTATATTAATGAATCTTACAATTGTTGAAAAAGCAACTGAGGAAAAAGAATCAAAACCAGTAAAAATTGATCCAAAATATATAGGAAAAAAAATGAGTAGAAATGAACCATGTTTTTGTGGATCGGGTAAAAAATATAAACGTTGTTGTGGTGCTTTATAAAAAATACAACGATAGGCCTAAAATTATAACTATTACAATAATCATTAAATAATTTTTATAATTTATTGCTTTATTAATAAATTTATCTAAGACACTGGTATCCATTGCCAAACTATCAGATATTTTTGATTTACTAATAAATCCTTTGTTTCTCCCAATAGATAAAAATTTATTTTTTCTATGTAGCAAAATCTCTTCTTTATCCATATTTAAGAAAAAATCTAAATTTTTTCTAATTGAATTTCTGACGTTATCTAAAATTAAATCTTTATCTCTATGAGCTCCGCCTAAAGGTTCTGAAATAATTTCATCAATTATTTCTAAATCAAAAAGATCTTTAGAAGACAATTTCATTGCTTTTGAGGCTTCTAATGTTTTTTTTGGATCTCTCCATAGTATTGTGGCACACCCCTCTGGAGATATTACTGAATAAATTGCATTTTCTAACATTAAAACTTTATTGGAAGAAGCCAAAGCTATTGCTCCTCCTGAGCCACCTTCTCCAATAATTATTGATATTGTTGGAACAGTTAATTCCATACAACATTCTATCGATCTAGCAATTGCTTCTGCTTGACCTCTTTCTTCTGCCCCAACTCCCGGGTATGCTCCCGGGGTATCTATAAAAGATATAACTGGAATTTTAAATTTATTTGCAATTTTCATTAATCTTATTGTTTTTCTATAACCTTCTGTTTTCATCATTCCAAAATTTCTTTCAATTCTTGATTCAAGGTTTTCACCTTTTTCTTGCCCAATTACTAAAACTGATTTGTTTTCAAATTTTGCAAAACCGCATATTACTGATTGATCTTCGGCATAAAATCTATCACCAGAAAGAGAAATAAAATCTTCAAAAAGATTATCAATAAAATGTTTTGCTTTAGGTCTGTCTTCATGTCTTGCAACGAGAGTTGTTTGCCAAGAATCTAAGTTTGAATAAATATCTTTTAGTCTAGAGTCTATTTCATTTTGTAATTTAGAAATATTTTGAGTATCAACTTCTGACAAACCTTCATTATTATAAGGATCTTTAAGTTTATTGAGCTCTATTTCTAAATTTTTAATTTCAGATTCAAAATTTAAATAATTTTTCATATTCTTCTTATAACGTTTATAAAGCAAAAAGAGGCAAGAAAATGGTAAAAATTTTAAAATTATTAATTATAAATTGACTATTTTATAATCAAAAAGTTATATTGAATACAAAGACTTGTACAAATTACTATAATGAAAGAAAAATACTTAAAAATCAAAAACTTATCAGTTTCAGAAAATTTAGCAAATTTTATAAATAAAGAATTATTACCAGGAACTAAAATTAATAAGGAAAAATTTTGGAAAGGCTTTGACAAATCTGTTCATAAACTTGCACCTAAAAACATTAAACTGCTTCAAAAAAGAGAAAGATTACAAAAAGCTATTGATACAATACATATAGATAAAAAAAGAAGTCGATTGAATTTAAAAAAATATACTAAATTCTTAAAAAAAATTGGGTATTTAAAAAAAACTGGACCAAATTTTAAAATAAAAACTAAAAATATTGATCTTGAAATATCAGATATATGTGGTCCACAACTAGTTTGTCCAGTTTCAAATGCAAGATTTCTACTAAATGCCGCAAATGCAAGATGGGTAAGTTTGTATGATAGTTTGTATGGCACTGATGTGATTCCAGAAACCTATGGGGCTGTAAAAGGAAAAGCTTATAATCCAATTAGGGGTAAAAAAGTAATCCAATATGCTCGCGATCTGCTAGATAAATATGTGCCTTTAAAAAAACAAAGCTGGAAAAATTTAACAATAGTTCCAGAAGTTATAAATAATAAAATAAATTTAAATCTTAAAAATCCCAAACAATTTGTAGGATATAATAAAAAATTAAATAAACTAACTTCTCTATTATTTATTAATAATAACCTTCATATTGACATTTTATTTGATCAAGATGGGCAAATGGAAATAAATAATCCTGAAGGTAATCAAGACGAAATAAAAATACATGACATTTTTTTAGAATCTGCAATATCTACTATTTGTGATCATGAAGATAGTGTTGCTGCGGTAGATGCTGAAGATAAAGTTCTTGGATATAGAAATTGGCTTGGTTTAATGAAAGGAGATTTAAAAGTAGAGTTTAACAAAAATGGAAAAAAAACTTTAAGAAAATTAAATTCGGATCGAAATTATATTTCTGTAAAAGGAAAAAAATTTAAATTACATGGTAGATCATTATTGCTTAATAGAAATGTTGGATTATTGATGACAAATCCTGCTATTCTTTTAAAAGATGGATCTGAATGTCCCGAAGGAATACTTGATGCTTTTATAACTTCACTTGCATGCTTGCATGATTTTAAGAAAAAAGGAAATTCCCAAGTTAATTCTATTTATATAGTTAAACCCAAAATGCACGGTCCTGAAGAATGTAATTTTACTAATTTAATTTTTAGAAATGTTGAAAAAGTTCTAAATTTAAAAAAGAATCAAATTCTTTGCGGCATTATGGATGAAGAAAGAAGAACTTCTGTTAATTTAAAAGAATGTATAAGAGTTCTAAAAAATAGAGTATTTTTCATTAACACCGGTTTTTTAGACAGAACTGGAGATGAAATTCATACATCAATGGAAGTTGGTCCAATGATTAAAAAAGGTCATATGAAATCATCAAAATGGATTCAAGCATATGAAAACAACAATGTAGATATTGGATTAGAATGTGGTTTTTCTGGCAAATGTCAGATTGGAAAAGGTATGTATCCTGCCCCAGATTTAATGGCAGAAATGATGAAACAAAAAATTATTCACCCTTTGTCAGGAGCTAATTGTGCATGGGTACCCTCACCAACTGCTGCTGCATTACATGCTCTACATTATCATGAAATTAATGTATTTTCTAAACAAAGAGAATTATTAAAAAGAAAATCAGCAAAGCTTTCTGATCTTTTAACTATTCCAGTAGCAAAAAAACCTTATTGGTCTGAAGAAGAAATTACAAAAGAATTAAAAAATAATGCACAAGGTATTTTAGGTTACGTAGTTAGATGGATAGATCAATCTGTTGGCTGTTCAAAAGTACCTGACATTAATGGGATCGGTTTAATGGAAGATAGAGCTACTTGTCGAATAAGTAGCCAACATATTGCCAACTGGCTACACCACGGGATTTGTAGCAAGAAGCATGTTTTAGAAGTTATGAAAAAAATGGCCAAAATTGTAGATAGTCAAAACCTAAAAGATCCAAGCATGAAAGGACATTCTCCTTATAAACCAATGTCAGATAGCTTTGACCAATCAACTGCTTTTAAAGCTGCTTGCGAACTGGTATTTCATGGAAAAACTCAGCCTTCGGGTTATACGGAGCCAATTCTTCATCTTAACCGATTGCTTAAAAAAAATTAATTTTTTTTAATTTTTGAAACTTTGTCTATTTTTAAACGCAGATATTAAAGTGCCATCATCTAAATTTTCTATCTCTCCGCCAACTGGTAGTCCTTGTGCAAGTTTTGAGATTTTCACATTGGTATTTTTTAAGCTATCTTGAATATAAAATGCAGTTGTCTGACCTTCTACTGTCGCGCTAGTAGCTAAAATTACTTCTTCTATATCATCTTTTTTAACTCTTTCGACTAAAGAATTAATTAACAAATCTTCTTTTTTCTCACTGTTAGAAGATGAAATTGTCCCTCCAAGAATATGAAAATAACCTTGGTACACACTAGAAGCTTCTATGCTCCATTGATCAGCTATATTTTCCACAACACAAATTTTATTAAATTTATTTTTATTGTTTTCACAATTATTACATCCATTTAAGTTAGATTTTAAAGATCCACAAATTTTACATCTAAATATATTCTTATAAACTTCCGCTAAAGTCTTTGCCATAGGTTTAATTAATTCTTCCCTATTATTAATTAATTTTAAAACTATTCTCTTTGCTGATTTTGGTCCCAAACCAGGAAGTCTAGATATTAATTTAATTAATTTATCAATTTCAGATATATTTTGCATTTAAATTAAAAAGGCCACTTAAAGCCTGGCACTCCAAGTCCACCTGTTACTTTGGAAATTTCCTCAGATGTTTTAGACTTTAATTCAGATTTAGCATTATTATGCGCTGCTTTAATTAAATCTTCAATTATTGCTTTATCTTCTTTTAAAATTTTAGAAGATATATCTAAATTTATTATTTCACCTTCGCCATTAAGAGTTAATTTTACAGAATCTCCTCCAGAAATACCAGTTACGCTTATATTCTTTATTTTTTCTTGGCCTTCTTTCATCTTGCTTTCGAGTTCTTTGGCTTTATCTAAAATTTTACTAAAATCAGTCATTATTCACTTTCTTTCGATTTTATATCAATCAATTCAGCGTCAGCAAATAACTCTTGTACTTTTTTATAAACATCTTCACTTTTTGCCTTTTCAATAATTTTTGATTTTTCAATTTTTAAATTTTGTTTTTTTGATAACTGTCCAATTTTTTTTGAAAAAGCAATAATCCATCTTTGTCCAGTCCATTCGTGCAATTTAAAAGTTAGCTCCTTTACAAAATCTTTAGCTAAATTTTCATTGAATGAAATTTCAATTCTTTGATCTGCAAAGCTTACTAGATTAACATTTGTTTCAAGCTCGTATTTTAGTTTTAATTCCTTTTTTTCGTTACACAATTTTATTAATTCTTCAAAATTTTTTATTTCAATTTTTATTAACTTTAGTTCTATTTTTTTTTCAGGTTTTGAATTTTCTTCTTGAGAAAAGTTTTTAATTTGACTTATAGTTTTATTTTTAATTTCTAAATTATCCTCATCTTGATTTAAATTAAATTGTTCAGTTTTGCCTATGTTATTACCTGAATATTTTTCATTATTGAAGTCTACTTCGTCTTTGTCTTTACTGTCAAAAAATCTATCTCCCTTAATATATAGCAATCTTATTAAGAACATTTCCATAGATAAATTTTGATTTGAAACTATTTCTAGTTCGCTCAAAGTTTTAATAGTAAATTGCCAAAATAATAATAGAATTTCTGAACTTACATTTTTTGAAATTAATTCTATTTCTTTAAACTCTTCATCATTGAGAGAAAAATTATTTCCATACAATTTAATTGATGAAATATTTTTAATATAATAAAGAATTTCTAAAAAATCATTCAAAAATATTTTAGGTTCAATACCTTGATTGTATATTGTTTTATAAACTTCAATAACTTTTTTTTCATCTCCTTTAAAAAGAAATTTAAACAAATTTATAAGATAACTTTTGTCAAAATATCCAAATATTTTTTGTGCTTCTTTTAAATCAAGCTCAGATTTTATGTCTTGGTTAAGCATAGCTCTATCCAAAAGCGAAAGGGCATCTCTTACTGAACCTTCTGAAATTTTTACAATTAACTTTAAGGCTTCATCATTTATTTTGCCCTTCTCTTTATCTTTAACTTTTTTGACAAATTCAAACAAACTTACAGAATTTACTCTGGATAAATCAAATCTTTGGCATCTAGAAACTACTGTTACTGGAATCTTTTTAATTTCAGTTGTTGCAAAAATAAATTTTAAATATTCTGGAGGTTCTTCTAGTGTCTTTAAAAGCGCATTAAAAGCTTGCTTGCTTAACATGTGAACTTCATCAATAATAAATATCTTATATTTTGCTACAGATGGTCCATATCTAGAAAATTCAATTAAATCTCTTACATCATCCACTCCAGTTTTGCTCGCTGCATCCATTTCTAAAACGTCTATATGGTTTGATTTGCTAATAGCTTCACAATTTTCACACATTTTTTCACTACACAATTTATCAATACCATTTAAACAATTTAAAGATTTAGCTACAATTCTTGCAATTGTTGTTTTTCCAACTCCTCTTATTCCTGTAAACAAATATGCATTTGCGGATCTATCATTTTTTATTGAATTAAAAATTGTCTGCGCAACAACTTCTTGACCAATTAAATCTTTAAAGGTTCTGGGCCTATATTTTAGAGCTAATACTTTTGAATTATTATTCATAAATTAATTAAAGGAGACTAGAACCTGAATAACTGTCTCTACGATTGCTTCCGTTAGGATCTGGTCGGGTTCAAGCAGCACCCACCTCTAGCCTCCAAAATGTATTATAACAGTAAAGATTCTCATTCTACAAGAAAAGTAATAAATTATTTATCCCTAAATTTGTCAGCCTCAAAAACACCTAACACGTGCATATCATTACAATGAAGACCTAATTCTTCCAATGAATTTTTTACTTTCATTTCCTCAATATGGCCATCCAATTCACATAAAAAAAAATAAGATGAAAATGAATTTTTTTCAGGAAAACTTTGTAATTTTGTTAGATTTACTCCATTAAGAGTAAAGCTTCCTAGCGCACTGTAAAGAGCGCCTGCCTTACTTTTTAATTTAAATAATAAAGATGTAATATATTTATTTTTTTTAAGTTCTGGCTGAAAAATATCTTTTTGCATAACTAAGAATCTTGTCAAATTTTCTTTATCATCTTGAATATTTGATTCTATAATTTTTAAATTATATATCTTTGCACTCAATTTTGATGCAATTGCACCTTTTGTAATATCTCTAGTTTCAGAAACATATTTAGCAGATCCAGCAGTATCTGCTCTAACATTTTCATTGAATTTATTTTTTTTAATAAAGTTCGATGATTGGCTTAATGCTTGGGCATGAGAATAAATATCTTTGATACCACTTATTTTTGATTCAGGCAGTCCTAATAAGTTATGATTAATAGGAAAAAAATGTTCTGCAAAAATATTTAGTCTATATTTAAAAATTAAATATTCTACTCCAATATTTCCAGTTGTTTTGTTTGACTCGGGTATAATTGCTTTTACTGAACTATCTTTATTAGCCTTTTCAAAACATTCATCAAATGTTTTACATGGAATAGTTTCGCAATTTGGATATTTCTCTTTGGCACAACTCTCACTATAACTGCCAGCAATTCCTTGATATGCAATTTTCATTTTAAGATTTATATTCCAAAATTTTTTTTAAAGCTAGATAATCTTCCATAGTATCTATACCTATAGGACAAAATTCTGCTAATGCTACATTTATTTTTATTCCATTTTCTATTGCTCTTAGCTGTTCTAATCTATTTTTAATCTCATTATTTGTTTGTTTAAATTTAATTATTCTTTTTAAAACATCTGGTTTGTAAGCATATACTCCTAAATGATGATAAACATTGGAATTTAAATTATTTAATTTTCTTTTAAAATCTAATGCAATTGGAAAATTATTATTGGTCACTTTGTTATCTGTAATAACTTTAACAATATTTTCATTATTTAAATTATCTTTAACTTTAATTTCTGAGCCCAGCGTTCCTATTTCTGGTTTATTAACTTCAACCAGTTTATTTAAATGTTTCAGATCACTTATATCTATGTTGGGCTCATCTCCCTGAAGATTAATAATATAGTCTACATTTTTTAAATCTAATTTTTCATAACATTCAAAAATTCTATCAGAACCCGTTTTGTGTTTATTGCCTGTTAAGATTGCCTTTCCTCCGTTTAAATGAACATCATCTAAAATTTCTTTATCTTCCGTTGCAACATACACTTCTCCTATATCGGCTTCTTTAGCTTTATTAAAAACATGAGAAATTATAGAGACTCCATTAATTTTCAAAAGAGGCTTTCCAGGCAACCTGGTAGCCGAAAGCCTTGATGGTATTAATATTACTGTTTTAGACATTATATTTATAGATAATTTATGCGTCTAAGAGACGCAAATTGTATAATCAAATATTTAAGCTTTTTAACAACTAACATGTTATATGAATAATAATAAATAATATAAATGAATTCTTTTGAAATAAATAAGATAATTACAGCAATTCTAGTAACAATATTGGTGGTTTTTGGTATTGGAAAAATATCAGATATAATTTTCGATAAAGACGACAAAAATATTGTTGCTTACAAAGTAGAAGCTCCCGAAGGAGTGTCGGGAGAAGCAAATGCTGCTGAAAATACGGTTGACTTAAATGCTTTATTTGCAATGGCTGATGCTACACATGGAGAAAAAGTATTTAAAAAATGTAAAGCATGTCATAGCGTTAATGCAGATGGTGGCAATAAAATTGGACCAAAGTTATGGAATGTTATGTTTAGGCCAGTTGCATCAATAACTGATTATAAATATTCGAAGTCTTTAGCTTCTTACGGAAAAGAATGGAATTGGGAAGAAATGAATGGCTTTTTAACTAAACCATCTAAATGGATAAAAGGAAATAAAATGGGATTTGCAGGATTAAAAGATGAAAGAGATAGGGCTTCAGTTATGTTATATTTAAATCAAAATAGTGATAATCCAAAACCACTACCTTAATTTTTCAAAACAATACAATAATATACTTTTTTGAACATAAATTCTATTTAGTGCTTGCTCCCATACTTTAGACTGCTTGCTTAAAAAAACATCATTAGAAACTTCAGATCCTCTAGGCAAACAATGAAGAAATATTCCACTTTTTTTTAAATAATTCATAACTTTTGAAGTTATTTTAAATTTTTTAAAATCTTTTAATTTTTTAGATTTATTTACTTTATCATTCATGCTTATTACTTTGTCTGTAAACAACACATCACTACTCAACGCAGCTTTTTTAATATCATCAAATATTCTAATTTTTCCTTTATTTTTTTTTGCCCAATTTAATAAACTTTTTTTTGGTTTATATTTTTTTGGACAACCAATATTTAATTTAAACGAAAATTTAACTGAAGCTTCAATTAAGCTATTAATAACATTATTGTTAGCATCTCCAATCCAGCAAATTTGCAACTTTGAAATAGATTTTTTCATAATTTCTTCAATAGTAAAAACATCTGATAAAACTTGAGTTGGATGCGATGATGGGCTTAATCCATTAATTATCGGAATAGTCATATACTTTTTAAATTCCTCTAATTTTTGGTCACTATCTGTTCTAAGCATAAATGCATTTCCAAAGGTAGATATAATTTTTGCTGTATCTTCCAAACT
>Ga0163108_10001957_pt1 | contig 14967 bp, 23 predicted proteins | sample Fk1155metaG_FD_109644 | JGI IMG/M metagenome (GOLD analysis project Ga0163108, IMG submission 109644) | Marine microbial communities from the Central Pacific Ocean - Fk160115 155m metaG | ecosystem: Environmental > Aquatic > Marine > Oceanic > Photic zone | place: The Central Pacific Ocean...
TACCACAGGGAAGGTTGTGGGGTTCATTAAATTGGGTTCACCTATCATTAACTCAAAACCACGTAACCAGTGGCTTGGAGGGGTTCCTGATCTTACTATATTCAATAAGAGAGCCATTATGGGGTTTATTATTGTTCCTGCTCAACCATTTGGATTTAATTATCTTGGTGGTAAGTTACTTTCATTGATATGTTCTTGTCATGAAGTAAGAGAGATGCTAAATAATAAGTATAATACTGAGATGTGTTTATTTGAAACTACTTCATTGTATGGTAATATTAAAGGTACTAGTCAGTACGATGGATTAAAACCTTATATTCGTTATAGAGGTGATACAGAATCTAAGTTTCTTTTAACTCTACCAGATTCCATATATCATAATCTAAATAAATGGTTTATTGAAAGGAATGATGGTGAACAATTAATCCATAGAGGTGCATCTAGTCGAAAGCTTAAGATACAAACTAAGATGATTTCTATTATTAAGAATTCTCTTAAGGAACATCACCCAGTAAAGTATACTGAGTTTATTGAATTTATTAAGTCCAGACAGGATGTAACTACACAGAAAAGATTTTATATGTCAACTTATGGTTTCGAGAATTCTAGAGAAGTTATTTTGGGAAACACAGATACGCTTGTTAAGGCTGAGAACTACGATAGGTTCTCTCTTGATTCGATTGTGGCTTGGTGGAGAAAGAAGGCTTCTAAGAGGTACGAAAACCTCAAACAAGATGGAAGACTCAGACTGGAATTAGAAACTTGGGATATTAATAATATGGATTCTATTGATATAATACGATGACGTTAGCTAAATTTTTTACTGATCAAAAATATGCAAAAACTATTAGGATTTTAGTTTATCCTAATATTACTTTCTCTAAGAATCTTGCTAAGGATAGTTATATTCAAGTAATCACTAATATGATTACTGAATTGAATAAGGTAAGAGATGATTTATTCTTTTACTTAGTTCTCCCAGAATTTTTAGAGATGCTGGATTTTCATAATACTAGTCAGTATATTATGAAGGTTCCTACATATCCTCCTACGATGAGATCACATTTTGATGTGGAAAAGTTTAGGAAGATGTTTGGTCCTGATTTAGATATTGATTTGGTATTCTCTCATTTACCAGAACATACTCATGCAGTAAAGAATGTTATTAGTAATGTAACTCATCATGATCCAGCTTATTTTGGTTATTCTCATTGGTTTGATTTAGATGAGGTTGTTGCTTGGAGTCATCCTAGTTTTAATCAGAATATTTTAGGACTATTGGAGATGGATAGATGTTATTTAAATACACAGAGTCAGAAGAATTTAGTTTTAAATCAGGCTTCTAATGTGTTTAATAAGTCAACCATTAGTAAATTAGATGAGATACTAACTCCTCAACATCTAGGTGTAAAGGAAATTGATATAGTTGAACCTCTCCATGATACTGACAAACTAATTGTGTTTAATCATAGACCTGATACCTATAAGGACTTTAATAACTTCATGCGTGTTCTAGAGGATCTCAGGAAGGTTAGGCAGGACTTTGAAGTTTGGATACCATTGTTGGAAAGATCTACTGAGAGTTGGATAACTACAGAGAAGTTTAATAAACAAAGATATTATAAAAAATTACAAAGATGTAGAGTTGGGTTTTCGCCCAAACAAGTATATGGTGGATGGAGTGTATCTACCACAGATGGTATAATGAATGGTTGCCCATACATTATGTACGATGCTGATTACTACCATGAATTAAATCCCACTGCAGATTTCTTTTGTACAAATGATACAGCAATTCATTTATTGAATAAATATCTTGATGATGAGGATTATAGAAATACTCAATCTATAAAGTCTCAAAATTACTTGAAGGATAATCTTATCTATGAGAATGAGATTCTTAAGATGAGTAATTACATTACAGATGTTGTTAAATCTCAGAAGAGAATTAATACAGATGTAACTAAGAAGTTAATTGCCATCATAAAAGAGAGAGGACAGATAACCAAAACGGAACTGTTTTCATCGAATCTTGGTTGGGGTAGAGGTATCAAGTTTGGTCCTTATAGACGGGCCCTCTTGTCTAATCCTCATATCTATGATATCATAGATCCAATTCCTTCGTACTGTTGGAAAGAGTAACTTATGTTATCAACAATGTATAGAACTAAATTAGTGGATATTTGCTGTCGTATGCTTTCTACGGATGGTGAAGTTTCTCTGGATGAAAGAATCTGGATGAATAAATTATGTGAGCACAATGGACATGCTAGAGATCTTGCAAGTTCCATGTTATGTCCTGACTTTATTGGAGACGAACTATGACTGAAACTCAAACAAAAACTTGGGTGACTAGACTACAAGAACTTGAAGGTGACGAGTTTGTTATTCTTCCAGCATTATATGCTGAGTATTTTGTTAAACAATCATTTTGGGTATTGTATAACACTTATATAGCAATAGATCAATGGAACTTCAATAGGAAGTTACCATGATTTTTGGCAAAATGTACGCTGATTGGAAAACACGTAGGGGGTTTGACTAATGGAAAAACTATGGGATGATTCTAATTGGAGAGAAGAGTATAAACCATATGTAAATGACAAGATGAAACTTGAGTTGCTGAATAATGGTCCTACTAGTTTATCTCAATCATGGATTCTTGGTGCAATGTATGGAGACTGGAAGAAGATGAAGGGTTACAAAGACCCCGAACCACCTAATTGCCAATCTTCCATGACTGAATATTTTCAGAAAGAAAGGGAATTTCTTGTTGAAGATTATGATAAGGATCCTGATGGTGGGGTTTTTGATGATTACACCGATCCTTATGGAGGACATTAATCATGGCTGCTGATCTTTATGCAGATATGGATCGACTTAATTCTTTATATGAGGAATTGATGTGGGAACATGATGATGAGTTACAATTTACTATAGTAGGAAATAAGATAGTTATAACTAATCTTGATCAGGAAGATTAATATTACTTTTTATAAATATCCGTAAAACACAAAGGAGACAAAATGGAAGATCTAATAAAAGACGCATTACCTAAAGAGGTAATTGAAGTTCCTGCTATACAGGAATTCATAGAACCAGAACCAACTGGATTGACATGGACACAAGGCATTGGTATAGTGGTGGTTGTCGCCGTTGCTGCTCTCATTGCTAAAAAAGTGAGGGGATGTAAGAAGAGCTAATGACCGAATTGAAAGATTGGTTGAACTCAATCAATTCTAATAAGGATAATCTTATTGATAACTGCATTGCAGAAGAGAAGGATTATCCTCCTTATATTATTAACAAATGTCTATCAGGTTTTAGAGATACAGTTTTCATTGCTAATGAAATGAATATCAATTCTCATCTTTCCAACAAGTTTCAGTATGATTTTTTTATAAATATTGTGAGACCAAGGAAGCGATTCACACCTTGGGTTAGGAAGGAGAAGATTGAGACTCTGGAACTTGTTAAACAATACTATGGTTATAGTAATGAGAAAGCCAAGAGTGCTCTGAAAATTCTAACTAATAAACAAATTGAATTTATTAAACAAAGAATGAACACTGGAGGAAAACAATGAGTGACGATCTAGAGTATAATTGGTCTCCAGACCATATGGTTGAAGTGACTTTGAAAGAACCAGATGATTTTCTCAAAGTGAGAGAGACACTAACTAGAATTGGTGTAGCATCTCGTAAAGAGAAAAAGATCTATCAATCTTGTCACATTCTACATAAACAAGGTAAGTATTACATAGTTCATTTTAAAGAGCTCTTTGCACTTGATGGTAAGAGAGCTAATTTGTTTAATAACGACGTTCAACGTCGTAATCGTATCGCTCAACTTCTTAGTGATTGGGGATTGGTAAATATTGTATCTTCTGCATTAGTAGAAGACTGTGCTCCTCTCAGTCAGATCAAGGTATTATCTTACAAAGACAAGTCTGAATGGACTTTAGAGAGTAAGTATAATATTGGTAAGAAGAAAGTTGTAGCATAAATAATTAATAAATTTAAGTAATCGCTATGTTAATTAAAGTTTTAGCCGCTGAGGGTAGTCTCTCTAGTGCTTCCAATGTTGATAAAGCTACTGTGGTAAGGCTTTTTAATACCCATAGTGCAGCTATTGTTATAACAAGAAAGAATGCTGGTGGTACTACCATCGGTAGTTTTACATCAGATAATGGAAAAGTTGTTTATATAGAAAAGGATCCAACGGACACCCTTACTGCAGCATCAAATGGTGCTACTATTAAGGTTGTTAAGATTGCTTACAATCAAGCATCTTGATTTGACGATCTACTTGACTAAATAGTTCAAATGTGTTAGTATTAACACATCGTTCATCTCATCATTGAGACGCAAGTAAGCCGACTCGGAACGGATACGTTCATCCCATGATCCCATTTATTATTGCCACTGCTTTTTCCTGTGAGGACGCTAGTAATCTCATCTCTAAGATGCAGACCTATAGAACCTCGGAGGAACATAGAATCGAAATGATTCAGATTGTTAAAGACAGTGCTCGTGGATGTGATTGGGACGCAAAAGCCGACTAAAGGAACGGATTAAAAACCCAACTACTTTAGGAGTAATCCAATGGCACAAGTCACATACAGAGGTGTTACATATAACACCGAGAATCGTCCTAACCAGACAGTAAAACTAGCAGAACATGAAGAAATTTACCGTGGTGTAAAATTCCTTGTTGATGCTGAAGGTCACAAACGTGTTCTTCTTGCTGCTTGATCAGACGTATATATGAATGATTTTAGAGGGGTTTTTTAACCCCTCTTTTTTTATAAATACCCTATAAAGATTATGGATAAAAAGAATCTTAAGAAGCTCTTAACGGAGTTAAAGACAGTGATTGTCCTTATTGAGTCAGAAGTCTATTCTGATCCTGCTTCTTATACAACTCCTGTAGGAGCATTGCCCGATGGTTGTTATAGTATAGATGACGATGACGGTTATCCCGACTAGAAGTTAGTGTATTCCACACTGACTTTTTTTAGCGATTATGGTTAAATAGTAGTGTCGCCGTAAGGGACATCAAAACATAAACTCGCTTAGTAAAGGAGCTACTATCATGGGAAACCTAACACGCTATCGTGCTGCAGATCTTCCAGAATTAATGGAAAAGATCACAAGAAACAGCATAGGAATGGATGATTATTTCAATAGTTTTTGGAATATACCATCAACTTCGAACTATCCACCTTACAATTTGGTACACGTAAATAATCATGAATCGAGACTCGAAATCGCCCTTGCGGGATTTAAGAAAGATGAAGTTAAGGTCTATACGGAGTTTGGAAAATTATATGTCGAAGGCGTCAAGGAAGACAAGGAGACAGATGGAGAATTTGTCCACAAAGGATTGGCCCAGCGGTCTTTCAATAGGGTCTGGACAATCTCAGATGATACCGAGATACGAAATGTCGGATTTGAAGATGGATTACTCACCGTGGAACTAGGAAAGATAGTTCCAGATCATCACTCTCGTAAAGATTTTCTGTGATGACGAGTAATGTGTGCGCCCAGAGGACCGCCTTCATCTCCAAACCTTGACATCAAAAAACCATAGTTCCTACATAGAGCTATGGTTTTTTATTGTCCATAATGAGATTACAAGAAATAGATTTACATAGACTTATTCGTGCTTGTGAACTATATAAAGAACGGACTGGTTCCGAATCTGTCGAGTATGATGATCTTATTCGTAAGATAAAAGTTTATCTTGAAGAAAATTGGAATGGTTAATGTAGATAGTATATCTGAGGTTATTCGTACATGCTGGGAAACTTTACCAGATAGAGAACCTTTAGAACATGAGTTTGCCTTAGTTGAAAAGGATGATTTGTGCATCACTAATGAGATGTATAAATGTCCTGGCTTGCGTAAGATTCATTTAGAAGTTGCTAAGACTGGTAAATTAGATATACTTCATTGTGTATTCTTTCCAGATCCTGCATACAATCTTCCTATTTTTGGATGTGATATTGTTGCTACACCAAGTGTAATAACTGCAGCTATTGTTGATGTATCTCCTGTAAGAGGAGTTAAGAGAATATATGATGAGATATCAAAGGTGAGTAATAGATATATTTTTAGCGATAAACGTCCGTTGCCATTATGGGGTGATGAGGTATTCTCACCATTCTGTAAGTTTCTTCGTATTAAATCAGATATGGAAGGAGAACATTACTATGAGATATTGATGGAATATCTGATGATATTTTGTAGGAATGTTAATAATACAGTTAGAGATGATAACTGGGTTAAAGAGATGCTTAGATTGGATGATCAGATATGGTACTGTAAACAACAGAAGACTAATAAAAAACTTATAGCTGTCCTTTCTAATTGGTTTGATAAAGAGTGGGCTGAATATTATATAGATACTATACTATTTGATGAACCAAATGCAAGAAACAAAATGGTCAGCACAAGTTCTACTTAGTTCTAATAGATTGACTAAAGTTGAATTTGTTTGTGAGTCTAATCTAAGACAAGATGCAGAACAGAGATGTAAAGCATTATATGGTGTATCTGATGTGCGACAATTAAAAAGGGAGTGGTAATGAATTATAAAGATGCTGGTGTTGATATAGATGCAGGTAATGCTTTTGTAGAAATACTAAAGAAAAAAATCCCTCGTCTTGGAGGATTTAGTGGAACGATGCCACTACCTGTAGGATATGAGAAACCTGTATTAGTTTCTGGTGCTGATGGTGTAGGAACTAAATTAAAGATTGCTCAATTAGAATGTGGTGGTCCTGATAAGTCTGCTATGCATGGTATAGGTATAGACCTTGTTGCTATGTGTGTTAATGATGTAATATGTTGTGGTGCTCAACCATTATACTTTTTAGATTATACTTCCACTTCAAAAGTTAATCCTGATTATTTAATGCCATTACTTGAGGGGATAGTTGAAGGATGTGATATTTCAATGATGCGTCTTTTAGGTGGAGAGACTGCTGAACACCCACAGCATATGGGATATGCAGAGGTGATTAGAGATCTTGCAGGATTTTGTACAGGTGTTGTAGAACAAAATGAATTAATAGATGGAAGTCTTATTAAGCCAGGTGATAAAATTATTGGTATAGAGAGTAGTGGATTGCATAGTAATGGATATAGTTTGATTGAAAGATTATTATTTCATCATAAGATAGTACTTAAAGATACTCCTGAATTACTTGAACCAACTAGAATTTATGCTCCTACGGTTAAACGTTTGATGGATGAGGTTCCTATCTTAGGTATGGCACATATAACAGGTGGTGGTATACCAGAGAATCTTCCAAGGTGTTTACCAAAAGGATTGAAAGCACATATTGATTGGAACTCTTGGCCGATGCCACCTATCTTTAATAAGATTATGCTTGCTGGTGAGATACCAGAAGAGGAAATGAAGAGGGTGTTTAATATGGGTATTGGATATTGTTTGGTGGTTCCAGAAGAGGTAGTTGAGGATGCTATGATAATGATAGAGTATCCATCACAGCTCATAGGACAGGTGGTTGACTTATAGCTAGATCACTGGTATACTAAAGGTGTGATTACCTTCTAAATATGGCTATTCATAATAATGTACAGATCACTATTGATCTGAATGAGTTGGTTGAAGTGAGAGGAGAGTTTCTCAAGCAAGAGATGTCTGAGAATCAATCAGAATATATTGCTGAGACTTTACGTAGAACATTGACTTGGGATACTTTGTATCATATGGTTGATACTGCTATCTTACAGTTCTTTGACTGTCACGAACATCCTGAGATATGGGATCCTCATTATGGTGAGATACAACCCGAACCAGGGCGTGAAGCAGAGTTGACTCAGATAGAAAAGAATAAGAAACAGTTTGAAATGGTTGATCTAGTATCACCAGCATGGACTATTAAAGTACCAAGGAGAATAAAAAAATGAATATCAATGTAATAGAATTAGTTACTGGAGTTATCGTAGTAGCTGATATAGAAGAACTTGATGAAGAACCTAGTTGTTTCCTAAAGAACTGTAGAGAAGTTTTAGAGGATGATGACGGTGTTATTTCATTAAGGAAGTGGCCTCGTTACACAGATGAAACAGAGGCCTTGATTTTTGCTGATAGAATCACTACAATGTCTGAACCTAATAGCGAGTTAACTTCACTTTATAAGAACTCTATTAATTCATGAATTTTTATACCAACGTCCAATTAGTATCTGATAAAATTCTTTTTAGAGGATATAAGGATGGTGAACGGGTGATGTACAGGGATACTATGAGTCCTGTATTATTTGTCCAGACTGAAAAATCAAGCAAGTTTAAAACATTAGATGATAAGAATGTTAAACCTTTGAGTTTTCTAACTCCAAGGGATGCTAGAGAATTTATAAAGAAATATTCTGAAGTAGATAATTTTGATATCTATGGGTATGAGAGATTCTTATATCAGTATATAGCTGATAGGTTTCCACAAGATGAGATTAAATTTGATATGTCGGTGATGAATATCATCACTCTTGACATTGAGGTTGAATGTGAGAATGGATTCCCTGATGTAGAATCAGCTTCTGAATCTATTCTTTGTATATCAATTAAGGATTTGAATACAAAGAAGTTAATTGTCTGGGGCACTAGAGAATATGTTAATAGTAGAGATGATGTAGAGTTTGTTTATTGTTTCTCAGAGCAAGATTTACTAAGTAAGTTTTTAGAATATTGGGTACAGAATACTCCAGATATTGTTACTGGGTGGAATGTTTATCTATATGACATCCCATATATCTGCCGTAGGTTTGAGAGAGTACTTTCTGAGAAACATATGCGTTCTCTTTCTCCTTGGAATTTGATTAACTATAGAGAGTTTACGATTCATGGTAGGAAGAATATTGCTTATGATCTTGGTGGAGTTTCTTGTCTAGATTATCTTGACTTATATAAGAAGTTCACTTATAGTAACCAAGAGTCTTATAGACTTGATCATATTGCTTTTGTTGAACTTGGTCAAAAGAAATTAGACCATAGTGAATTTGAAAACTTCAAGGCATTCTATACCAATGATTGGCAGAAGTTTATTGATTATAACATTCTTGACGTTGAACTAGTTGATCGTCTAGAAGATAAGATGAGGTTAATTGAACTTTGTCTTACTATGGCATATGATGCCAAACAGAACTATGAAGATGTATATTCTCAGGTGAAGACTTGGGATAATATTATTTTCAACTATCTTAAGAAGGATCACATTGTGGTTCCTCCAAAAATATCACACAAAAAAGATACAGCTTACGCAGGTGCTTATGTCAAGGAACCAAAAGCAGGACGCTATGATTGGGTTGTCAATTTTGACCTTAATAGCTTGTACCCTCATCTTATTATGCAGTACAATATCAGTCCAGAAACCCTCCGGCAGACTAGACATCCCAGTGCGAGCGTTGAGGGGATCTTAAATGGTACTGTAAAAGTTGAGGGTAAGTATGCTGTATGTGCAAATGGTGCTCAATACAGTAGAGATTTTCAGGGATTTCTCCCTAAGTTGATGGAGAAGATGTATAATGATAGGGTCATTTTCAAGAAGAAAATGATTGAAGCTAAGAAGTCATATGAGAAAACTCCAACTAAAGTATTAGAGAAGGAGATATCTAGGTGTAATAATATTCAGATGGCTAAGAAGATATCTCTTAATAGTGCTTATGGTGCTATTGGTAATGAGTATTTTCGTTACTTTAGGATAGCCAATGCAGAAGCGATTACTCTTTCAGGACAGGTTTCTATACGTTGGATTGAGACTAAAGTTAATGCGTATTTAAATAAAGTACTTAAAACTGATGGAGAAGATTATGTTATTGCTTCAGATACTGATTCCATTTATCTTAATATGGGGCCTTTTGTTGACGCTGTATACCAAGGGCGAGAGAAAACTGATGAGAGCGTTGTTGGGTTCCTTGACAAGGTGTGTCAAGTTAAACTTGAACCTTTTATTGAAGGTGCTTACCAAGAATTGGCCAGGAATGTCAACGCCTATGCCCAAAAGATGATAATGAAAAGGGAGAACATTGCCGATAGAGGTATATGGACTGCCAAGAAAAGATATATTTTAAACGTGTGGGATAGTGAAGGAGTTAGATATGAGAAACCAAAACTTAAGATCATGGGATTGGAGACTGCTCGTTCGTCAACTCCAGCTTTCTTTAGAGATAAGTTAAAGAAAGCTTTTACAATTATAATTAATGATACGAATGATGATCTAATTAATTTTATTGATGAAGTTCGTAAGGAGACTAGGGAACAAGAGATAGAAAATATATCATTCCCTAGAGGATGTAATAATTTAGATAAGTATAGAAGTTCTGCTGATTTGTATAAGAAGGGAACTCCGATTCAGGTTAGAGGTGCTCTTCTATATAATCATTACATAAAGAAGAAGAAATTACAGAACAAGTATCCACTCATTCAGGAAGGTGAGAAGATTAAGTTTGTGTATCTCCAGAAACCTAATCCTATTAATGAAGATATCATTGCATATTTTCAGACACTTCCAACTGAACTTAATCTGAATAAGTATATAGATTATGATACTCAGTTTGAAAAGAGTTTCACTGCTCCTTTAAAGAATGTCTTAGAGACAATAGGATGGCAGGTTGAGAAGCGTGGATCGCTTGAATCTTTCTTTGTTTAATGGTACAATAGTAAAAAGGAATTGAATTATGAGTTTTCTTAAAAATGTAATTAAGGAGTTGGACAATGAGTTTGCATCAGTCGCAGATGACGGGATCTCATCAGGGGATTGTGATTCCTTTGTGGATACTGGCAGTTTCATCTTTAATGCCCTCGTTAGTGGCAGCATCTTTGGTGGTCTTCCATCCAATAAAATCACAGCCCTCGCTGGGGAGTCAAGCACTGGTAAGACTTTCTTTGCCTTATCAATCGTCAAGAATTTTCTACAGTCAAATCCAGCCGCACAAGTAATATATTTTGAGACTGAATCAGCTATTACTAAGAGTATGCTTAGTACACGTGGTATTGATGTTACACGTTTGGGGTTAGTTCCTGTTACTACAGTACAAGAGTTTAGGACACAAGCGATTAAAGTGGTGGATGAATATACAAAGTTACCAATATCAGATCGACCACCATTGATGTTTGTATTAGATTCATTGGGTATGCTTTCAACAACTAAGGAAGTTGAAGATGCATCTGCTGGTAAGGAGACACGTGATATGACACGTGCTCAGATTGTTAAGTCCATATTCAGAATACTTTCTCTTAAATTGGGTCGTGCAAATATACCTTTAATTGTTACAAATCATACATATGATGTAGTGGGTGCTTATATGCCTACTAAAGAGATGGGTGGTGGTAGTGGATTGAAGTATGCCGCTTCTACTATAATATATCTCTCTAAGTCTAAAGAGAAAGATGGTAAAGATGTTATTGGTAATATCATTAAGTGTAAAACATTTAAATCCAGATTCACTAAAGAAAATTCTGTAGTATCTACTAGGTTATTCTACGATGAACGAGGACTGGACTCCTATTACGGACTCCTCGAATTGGGAGAAAAATATGAAGTCTTTACAAAGGCTGGAAACCGCTACCAGATTGGAGAGGCAAAAATTTATCCGAAGAATATTCTTGAAGATCCTGAGAAGTATTTTACGCCGGAAGTAATGCAAGCGCTTGACGAATGTGCGAAAAGGGAGTATAGTTATGGTTCATTTGATGGTGGTGGTTGATGATTGATAGGATTGAGAATAAAATCCTTTCTAATCTAATCTTTGTAGAGGATTATATGAGAAAGGTAATCCCTTTCATCAAGGATGTTTACTTTGATAATATATCTGAGAAAACAATATTTCAAGAGATCTTAGAATTTGTTAATGAGTATGATGGGCTTCCATCTAAGTCTGTTCTCACTATTGAGGTGGAGAACAGAAAAGATCTCTCTGAAGATATGTTTAAGGAGTGTGTTACTATTATCGATAGTTTTAGTGAAGAAAAAGTAGATGAGACTTGGTTAGTTAATAGTACAGAGAAGTGGTGTAAGGAGAGAGCTGTATATCTTGCATTGATGGAGTCAGTAAAGATTGCTGATGGTAAGGATGAGAAAAAGAATAGAGATGCTATCCCTGGTATTCTATCAGAAGCATTATCAGTTTCATTTGATGATCATATAGGACATGATTATTTTGGTGATGCTCAGTCTAGATATGAGTTTTATCATTTAAAAGAAGATAAGATTAAGTTTGATCTTGACATGTTCAATAAGATTACTAAGGGTGGATTACCACGTAAGACATTAAACATTGCTCTTGCTGGTACTGGTGTTGGTAAGTCTTTGTTTATGTGTCATCAAGCTGCTTCTTGTTTGATGGAAGGTAAGAATGTTTTGTATATTACATTAGAGATGGCGGAAGAAAGAATTGCAGAACGTATAGATGCAAATCTTTTTAATGTTGATATTAAATCTATTATAGAACTTCCAAAACCAATGTATGATACAAAGGTTGAGAAGATAATAAAGAAGACTCATGGACAGTTAATCATTAAAGAATACCCAACTGCTTCTGCACACGCTGGACATTTTAGGGCATTGTTAAATGAGTTACATCTTAAGAAGAGTTTTACTCCAGATATTATTTTTATTGATTATCTAAATATTTGTTCATCTAGTAGATATAAAGGTACAATTGTTAACTCTTACACATTTGTTAAAGCGATTGCAGAAGAACTTAGGGGTCTTGCAGTGGAAGCGAATCTTCCTATTGTCTCTGCTACTCAAACTACTCGTAGCGGGTTTGGTAGTACTGATGTTGACATTACAGACACCAGTGAGTCTTTTGGTCTTCCAGCCACCGCTGATTTTATGTTTGCTCTTATTAGTACGGAGGAACTGGAAGGACTGAATCAGATCATGGTTAAACAATTGAAGAATCGGTACAATGATCCTACAATGTTTAAAAGATTTGTTGTGGGTATTGACAGATCTAAAATGAAGTTGTATAATGTAGAGGACAGTGCTCAGACAAACATCGTTGATTCAGGTCAAGATGATGCTGAGGTTTCAGATAAAAAACAAAGAAGTTTTGCAGGATTTAAGGTATGAATGTTCAAGATCATCTTTGGTATCCATATCTGAGATACCAAGAAGAGTGTAGAAAAGCCGGTAAAGAAGATTCCATCCAGGAATGGTTGGAACTTACTGGTAAAGTTCAGGGGTCTAAACCAAAACCAAAACCTAAACGTTCACGTGTTCAGAAGGTAGTATCCAAGATTAAGGATGGGATGAGACCAAAGAGAGCTCGGAATTCTAAAGGTCAGTATATTAAAAATGATCCAACCACTTCAGCGAATGAAGCTTGGGAAGGAGGTAAGAGACCACCAAAAAAATTACAAAGGAATTAAGTATGAAATTACGAGATGAAGCATCAACTACAGTGAGTGTTGATTATGATGAGTATTTGAAATTTGTATCTGCTGTTACTAGTAAAGAATCTAGTGACTATGATGCTTTCGTATCAAGGTTTGCTGAACTTAAAGATCAGGTGAATCTAAATAGGCTATTAACTGCTGCCATTGGTGTTGGGGCCGAAGGTGGTGAATTCGCCGAAATTGTTAAAAAAATTACATTCCAAGGTAAACCCTATGATGATGCTTCTCGTGAGCATATGATTGTAGAACTTGGTGATGTGATGTGGTATATTGCCCAAGCTTGTATGTCCCTAGGAGTTTCTTTTGATGATCTCGTTATCCGCAATGTTCAAAAACTCGAAGCGCGCTATCCAGAAGGTGCGTTCGAAGTCGTCCGATCAGAAAACAGAAGAGCCGGTGATATATGATCAACAGATGTTGAAAGCTATGGGAGAAACTTTGCTTGGGGTGTCGATACATCCTCAAGCTTTATTGAAGGCGGTAAGAAAGAAGGATAAATAAAAAAGATACTAGTTTTTATTTACAATGTCCGCTATTGATAAACATTTTGCTGTAAGTGGTAAGACCAAAGAATGTTTGGTTGATATCGTAAGTGTTCTTGCTGGCGAAGATTATAATTATTATAAAGAAGGTGAAGCTGGATTTGAGATAAGAAAGATTGCTGTTACTGATAAGGCACCTATTAAAATAATAATGGCTGTAATTGTTCCTGAGTCTCAAAGAGTATCTGCTTCTATGACAATAGAAAAAGAATTGAATAAGCTAGTATTTAAAAACAGACCCAAATATAATATTCTTGTATCTGACGATCAGAAACAGATGGATATTTATTTGGGTAATGCAATAGATGTAAAAGATAAGATTAGACTTTTAATAAAACCTACTAAGGGTGGTGGTTCTGGTGGTGGTGCTGCTCAAACTGCTATTAATGAGTCAAGCCAATGTTTATATGCTTCTTTAGCTTTTAATGTATTTGCTGGTAACATTGTACCTGATGCTGTAATAAAACGAGAAGATCTTGAATCTGCTGCAAAACATATTGAAGTTGATGCTAGTTTAGAAGAGATGTTGTTATTATCAAATGTATGGAAAAAATCTTCTATATTAGGTGCTAATAAATTATATGATACAATTAAACCATCCAAAGGTGAATATAAATTTTATAGAGGTAAGGGTATTGATGCAGAAATTAATAAAGCATATAAACTTATAAAACAAGATAAGGTTGCCAAACAGAGTGATAGTATTAAAGAACAAGTACCAGACAGAGAGGATAAATGGAATCCAGCAGATATATGGATAGCAAGAAAGACTTTTGATTCTGGAACTATTGCAACTGCTTCTAAGCCGAAACTTGTTTTAAATTTTAATGCTTTTTTAATAAAACAGTTTAATAGTGGTGATTTATATGGTGTTTCTCTTAAGAAGATGAAAGGAACCGCACATATAAATCCTAAGAATCTTACTCAAGATAGGAATCTTGATGGAGTAGGATATGAGAAATATAGTTTTAATTATGGATCTCAGGATACTTATA
>Ga0163108_10001958_pt1 | contig 14967 bp, 15 predicted proteins | sample Fk1155metaG_FD_109644 | JGI IMG/M metagenome (GOLD analysis project Ga0163108, IMG submission 109644) | Marine microbial communities from the Central Pacific Ocean - Fk160115 155m metaG | ecosystem: Environmental > Aquatic > Marine > Oceanic > Photic zone | place: The Central Pacific Ocean...
AAGGCAAGAACAGATGCGGGCGTTAATTTAGATACTCAAGAACTTGTTTTCTTAGTTGAATAAATTTTAATTGTTTGGTTGTGGGCAGTTTTGCTAAGGTTGAAGTCGAGGGTTTGAATCCCTTCGCCTCCTCCAAATTTTGAAACTTTTAAATTTTAGTTTTATTAAATCATTAAATTAACAACAAAAATTATTTTCAAACACCTTCATTATTTCCAAAGTATAATCTTGTTTTAGGTGTCTATTATCTTCTAAAAAAGGATCTACAAAATATTCTTTTGTAATTTCATATGATGGAAAATAATACAAATCTTCTTTATTATTATATTTTGAAATTACATTATCTAATGCAACTCTTAAAATAGATTTTGATATTGCGTTTGCAGTTATACAGGATTGGGGCCTAAAAGTTGCCATCAAAGGTATAGGGGAAAGAGTATATATGATTGATGCATTAGGTTTATATTTCTTTATTACAGAGTAAATGCTGTCTAAGTTATTAGTATTTTCTTCAACTGATGACACTCTAAAACCATGTTTATTTTCATCAAATTTACTGGCAGGAATTGCTTTCCAAAAAACCTGATTATTCAATTTGTTATACCACACTTCAGCAAGGCCAACAGTAATGATAAAAATATCAATTTTTTTTAATAAATTTAAAGTTTGCTCTCTTATTTCTAAGTCATTTCTTTCTTCTTTTTGAGATGTGTAATACCATGTGTTTTTTTCAATATTTTTATTTTCAAAAGCCCAAAGTAATTGTTCTAAAACAGTAAAAGTATTTGCCATCCCTTCACCATAACGAATGATATGAGTATCAGTTGACATTTTTTTATTAAATATAGAATAGTTTTTATTTGCAAGATAAGAGGATATTTCTGCAGCAAAACAACTTCCAAATGCAAGAATATTTTGTTCTTTTGTAATAAATGCTTTTTTTGGTTTAAATCCTTCTAATATATATTTATCAAAAAAATTTTTATCTTTAAAATGTTTTTTAGAAGGAATAAAATTACAATTTTTTCCTCTAAACCAATGACCTCCAAATTTTTGAGAATCACTTTTTGTTTTATATATTAAAGGGTCTAGTCTATATCTTTTCATTTTTATAACTATTTAATATATACAATTAAAATTAATATAAATAGAAAAATATTTATTATTGATTTTTATCTTGTGTTGTATTTAAAGACTAATTTGTATTTTAGTTTTTTATAAAATTACCAATAAGATTATAATCATCAATATAAATTTTTTTTACTTTTGTTATTTGATGTGTGTTTAATTTTAAATTAAACTCCTTACCCCCTGTTTGTATTTTTGGGAACTTTCTATCTTGACCAAAAAAATTATTTATTTTTTTTTCAAATATTTTAATGTTTGATGTGACGCCAACTATATTGAAATAATTTAAGTCATTTCCAAGCCAATAATTTTGTGGAAGAAAATGGTTGTTTTCAAACAGCTTGTTTTCAAGTTTTTCAATTACCATATCTACAGTATGATTATAAAATTCCTTATCTTTATGAAACAAAACTCTATTCTTGTAAGCTGACAAAAATCTTTTTAAAGGATCTCTAATTATGCACGCCTTATGATCTACTTGTAATTTTGTAAACCTGTTTTTGCTTTTAAACCAATTTGTTAAATTTGTTTTTCCTTCAAAACTGTCCTGTAACTTTTTTGTTTGCTTAAATCTAGGCACATCATCTTCAATAAAAAAAAATTTATTTAACAACCCTAAATGACTAGCAAAAAAAAGTTTTGCAGAAGAATTTGCATTTTTTTTTACAGGATAAAAAACTAATCTTTCATTTGTGTTTTTATTTAAAAATACTGGATAAAACGGTTCTTGCATTTTACTTAAATTATAAAATAATAATGTTTATCATAATCTAGCAAAATTAAACCTTGTTTTTTATTATATATATAAAATATGTTAATATTTATAAATTATAAAAACTTATTTTTAAAATTCTTAAAATAGTTTATTGTTTTTAAGTTTAAGTGTCAGATAGTAATTTTATAAATAATTTTATTTTTTTTCATGTAAAAAAAACAAATTTGACTACAAATTTTGTTTTGCATGAACATGAGGATGAAAACCTTCATTATTTTATAAGCTCGATAAAAAAAAATCATCCTGAGTCAAAAATATTACAATGCACAGATTTAGAAACTCCAAAAATAGACGGAGTTGATGAAGTCTTTAGAATTGATTTAGATCAAAACAAAATAATGGAAGCAAGAGTGCTTTCATATTCCAAACTAAACATAAGCGAACCAAGTGTTTATTTGGACACAGACATGTTGCTCCTAAAAAAATTACCATATAATTTATTGCAAGATAAGGCAGAAGTAATTTTGCTATCAAGATCTTTTAATAAAGATAAATTTGTTCCAGAAAAATTTAGAGGACAAATATACAAAGAGCACAATAGTGGTTCTTTGGGTGAAATTTATCCATTTATAGGATGTTTTACAATTTCTAAAAGTAATGACTTTTGGAAAACATGTTACGAAATGTATAAAAAACTTGATGCTAATTATAAATTTTGGTTTGGTGATCAAAAAATTTTAAAACAAATAGTAGAAAATAAAAAATATGATATTGCTTTTCTTCAAGAGTCAGATTTTGCTTGTCCACCAAGCTTTATAAGTGACAATAAAATACCTTTTATTCTTCACTTCAAAGGTAAAGCATCAAAAAAATTAATCAAAAAATATTATGATTATATAGTTATTTAAAAATTAATAAAATTTATTGATTTGAAAAACCAATTAAGTTTGACGGCATTAAAACCGCACTATGACTTTTTTCTAACAATGAAAATTTTAACTTAGTTTCAGCTTGAATAGGGTAGGATAACAAGTAAAAGTTATTTAAACTTATATTGCATTTTAAAAAATTCATGTAGTTTATCACACCTTTTTCTTTACCTTCAAAATCATCTAGAACAAAAATAGTTTTTTCATTCATATTTTTTTTTATAATCTCAAAATCTTCAAGCCCTAACCTTCCATCAATGTGCATTAAATCAAATGAAAAATTTCCATCTAGTTTTTTTAGCATTTCTAAACTATTTGTTTTATTAAATTGTTTGATTTTTGTTTTTGCCAGTTTTGGTAAAGTTATATTATTTGACATGTCGCAACAGTAAATCTCAGAAATGTCCTCGTCTGCATAGTTGTCAGCTCCTAAAGCCATACTAATAGTAGATTTTCCTATGAACGAACCAACTTCCACAATTTTTTTTGGTTTAAAGTAAATTATCAAAGAGTACAATAACCATGAGGTTGTAGATGAAATAGACCCAGTATTGTAATCGCTTTGAGTTCTTAATTTTTCCAAGCTGTCTATTTTAGAAAAAAATTCTTTTTTATAAATCTCAGACTTTATGGCAGAATTTTCTAAAACTTTATTCCATAAAATGTTACTTAAATCAGTTGGATTAATATTTATTTTTTTCATTATTATAATTTAATATTATTAACTAATTAAATTAAAATATATATAATAAATTTGAAAGTAATTTATTAAATACTGTAAAATATCTATGTCATTAGCCGTTAACAATTTAACACAAAAATCTTTTTCGGTTATTACTCCTTATATTATACCCAGAAGTTTAGAAAAAAAAGTAAATGCAGGGGATGGTTTTATTTTCGATTCTTCAATTAAGTTAATTGGATATAATCCTAAATATACTTTTTCTTCGAGAGAAATCTTGAATCAAGAAACCATAGATCTCATCAATTCAACTAATATATTGGTTGTTACTGGTGCTAATATCATAAAAGACAAATTTGAGATCGCAACAGGTTTTAATCGAGATATATTAAGAAAGGTTAAGGTCCCTATTGCTCTAATGGGTATAGGTCATTATGGAAATGAGATAGCAACCAAGAATGGCCTAGATGAAACATCAAAATTTTTTATATCTGAGTTAATAGAGAGATTTCCTATGATTTCAGTTAGATGCAAAGGCTCTTATGAATACATGATAAATTCTCTAAATCAATATACTGACAATATTGTTAATACTTCTTGTCCTGTTATATTCAATGTTGATAAAATTTATAAAAATTTTGAAAAAAAATCTTTATATGAAAATCTCATTGTAACTCTTACAGATAGATCATTTTTAAAAGATCAATTGCCTTTATTAAAATTTGCACCAACCATGTTTAATAGCAAAAAAAAATTTTTAGCCTTACACCAAGATTATAATAATATTGAATTACAAAATTTTGCTAAACAACTTGATTATGAAATTTTTGTATCAGACAAATATGAAGATTATATTGATTTATATAAAGAGTCAGACATTCATATAGGTAACAGAGTGCACGGACACTTAAAGTCTTTATCCTTGGGAATCCCTTCTTTTTGTACTCCCTTTGATATGAGGCAAAAGTTTTTTTCCATGTCAATTGGTTTGCCTTTAGTAAATCAAATTAATGACCCAACATTAAAAGATTTTAATTTTAAAAATTTTAAAAATCACCAAAAAGAGCTTTATGATATAATGAAACTATTTACATCTAAAATATTAGAACATATTATTTAAAATTAATTTAAACTTAAAAAAATTTTTTTTTTAAAATCTAAATTAATTAAATTTTTTCCAAGCTTAAATTAAAACTTATAACAATTCTTTTAGATGATGAATTGTTTGGATTTACTGAATGCTCTAAATAGCTAGGAAATAAAACTAGCAAACCTTCTTCTGGTTGGACTGAATTTACTGAAGCATTTAAAATATTAGGAGATTTTGCAATTGGGTGCCTATAAACTGGAGCAGGTCGAGGATCATAAAAAACAATATCACCACAGTTTTGTTTTGCAGTAACATAATATGCTGCACTTAAATCGCTATTACCATGATGGTGTCTTTGATTAAATGCACCATGTTCATTTATTATTGCCCACATGCTTGTAATTTTAACTTCTTGTTTTTCTAAATCCCAATCCATATCTTTTAAAGCCTGGTTAATATTTAATTTTATTGATTGAGTAAAATTTTTAGGAGCATCTTCATTTAGATTAAAGTCATGGGAATGCCAGCCATTAAAATTGCTTTTTGTGATGCCAGCCGAATCTTTTTTTTGCAAATCCAGAATATAAGATAAAATTTTTTTATTAATTATTTGATGGTCTGATATTTTTGATGCCCATACAGGCGTAGAAAAAAATAAATGCATAATTTTTTTTAATATATTTTTTATAAAAATAATATAAAATTTTTTAAATGAATTATACCTTGTTTTTTTTTAGGTATTTTTTTGTTAACTCTATATTCTTTTTTACCCTTTTATCATAATTTTGAAAATTTTTTCTACCACTTGCTACATTTGGGAACAATTTCAACAATTTCTTAATATAATTATTCTTCATAAACTTATTCTAATGTTTAAAAACTCTCTGTTTTGAAAAATATAAAGAAATTTTATTTTTATTTGCATAATTAATTATTTTTTTATCATTTATTGATCCATATGGCTGTACAATTGCAAGGCAATTTTGTTTATGAAGTGTTTTTAAATTATCTGTAAAGGGAAAAAATGCGTCAGACGCACATACAAAATTTTTTTTATTAAAATTCTCTTTATATTTCTTAATTGCTAAACCTGTTGAGTCCAATCTACTCATTTGACCCGCGCCAATACCTAATGTTTGCTTATTATTAACTAGCACAACTGCATTAGATTTTACATGCTTAGCCACTTTGTATGCAAAAACTAAATCATGAATTGTTTTTTTTGAAGACTTTACTTTGCCTGCCAACTTAAGCCCAGATTTTGAAATTAAAAAATTATTTGTGTTTTGATACAAAATTCCTGAATTAACAGATCTAACTGAAAGATTATTTTCTTTTTTTAAATTTAGTGAGTTAATTACAATTAAATTTTTTTTTGATTTAAAAATTTCTAAAGCATTGTTAGTGTATCTCGGCGCTACAATAGCTTCAGAAAAATAACTACTAATTTTTAAGGAAAGTTTTTCATTTATTATTCTATTTAATAAAATTATACCCCCAAATGCACTTACTGGATCAGAATTATAAGCTTTAATAAAGGACTGTTCAATATTGTTTGCTGATGCAGCTCCACAAGGATTATTATGTTTTATAATAACACACGTTGGATCTTTAAATTCATTTAAACAATTTAAGCCATCACTTATGTCTAAAATATTATTATAACCAATTTTTTTTCCACTAATTTGTGAATTAATTATATTATTTTTAGAATTAGCAATAAAAAATGCCTTTTGATTTGGATTTTCACCATATTTAATTATAATTTTATTGTTTGTTTTTTTTCTTGTTTTTTTTGAATCTTTATCAAACCACTTATATATAGTTCGATCGTAATCACTTGTTTCCTTAAAATTATTTTTAGCCATTTTGACCCTAAATTTTAAAGAAGTTGAGCCGTTATTTTTATTTAGCTCATCAACTAGTTCTTTATAATATTTTGTTGAAGATATTGAGGTTACAAAATCAAAGTTTTTACTTGCTGATCTAATCATTGCAGGTCCACCAATATCTATCATTTCAGTTTTATTTAATTTGTTTTTTTGATTAATTATTTTATTAAATGGATAAAAATTAATTATAACATAGTCTATTTTTGGAAATTTTAAATTTTTAAACTTTTTAATGTGATCGTCTTTTTTTCTATTAAATAAAATGGAAGCGTGAATTTTGTGATTCAGAGTTTTTACTCTCCCATCAAGCATTTCTTTAGTTTTGGTTAATTCTGAAACTTGTTGACATTTAAATCCAAGATTTTTGATTTTTTTTGCAGTGGATCCAGTTGAAATGATTCCAATATTATATTTTTTAAAAACAAAACATATTTTATTTAAATAAGATTTATCATAAACAGAAACAAGTGCATGACTTTTTATATTTTTTCTAGTGACCATTTTATTTTATTTCTAATTGAGGCAGTAACACCATTTATTACAATCTGACTTGTTTCTCTAGCAATATCATTTTCTACATAAATACTTTTTTCAAGAGAAATATCACTACTTGATTTAAATATCCATATATTGTGTTTATTTGTTTTCATTATTATACTTTTTTTATTTTCGGTTATTGTTGGTGAAATATTTGGCATAATGTGAAACCTTATATGATACACAGTTTTCTCAAACTTTGAGTTAGACGATATAATGGTGTCATTACCCTTAATAATATTAAGTTTTTTATTAACAAAAAGCTCTCTTTTACAAATTTTTCTGTAATTTTTTAAATATCCATTGTGTGTACCAATTAATATAATCTCATCTTGATTTTCTTTAGTGTCATATTTAACTTTTTTAAGGAAAATTTTGTCTTTTTTCCATTTTTTTACTTCACTTATATTTGTATTATTAACAATTAAAGTTGAATGTGCTGCACTATATTTTAAGTATGATGGATTGCTACCACTACTTTCCGCACCACCACAATTTGTAATTAACTTCTCTCCACCAGCACTAATTTCAATTGACAATGATCCAGCACTTAATTCTCTGCTAAATTTATGTTGGGTGGGTTGAACAACATCAAAAAAAACAGTTTTATCAGTATCTTTGTAAACAGCAATACCATTAATAAAACTATTAAGTATTCTGTTTTTTAAAAACTGCTCTTTATCAACAATGTTTTGTATCGCATTATTGTGGTTATTATTACAACCATTAAAAAGTGGCAAAGAAAAATCATCATGTCTGTATCTTGATAAAAGAGAAGTCATTGCAAGAATTTGATTATTGATTTTTATAGGACTTTTAATATTAAAAAATAACATAATGTTTTTTATTTCATTTAAATTATTTACAAATTTAGCATGTTCTAAAATATTATAGCTTTTGTGCATAAAAATTTCATCAATTTGAGAACCAATTATATCTTCAATTTTATTAATGAAATATTTACTAAAGTCATTATGAATGCATTTAATTAAAACTAATGCTACAATCTCTATAGAAGAAATTTCTTCATTTTGTTTTCTTTTAAAATCAAATAAGAATCTTTTTTCATGGAAATTAATTAAAAAATTTATTTTATTAACTTCTTTCTCTGTAGAAATTGAAAAAATGAAATCATAATTGTAAATTAAATTTAAATATCTTTTAGCTACCAAATCATCTGCCCAGGGAAATTCATTATAAAATTTATATTTATCAAACCACAAGAAAATATTTTTTTTAGATAGATTGATGCCCTTTTTTCCACCTAGTTTTTGATAGTAAAATAAAAAATTAAAAGTGTGAATATCTGTAACAGAACTATTTTTAATAAAGTTATCTTTGAAAATATAATGCTTTATTAATTTATAATTAATGAACTCCTGTTGTTTAAAATTTAAATCTTTAAAATTATTAAATTTATTTTTTTTGAAATTTATTTTTAAAAATATTAAAAAAAAATGTTTTGCAATATAAGGTAAAATTTTTTTAATCATTTTTAATAAGCTTTACTGCATAGAAACCATCAATCATATAACCTCTATATTCTGATGGCGTACAATACAAGTCACCATCTTTGTCAATAAATTTACTAAATTCTTTATTATTATATAGTTCAAATTTTTTATGAAAAAAATTCTTATGATTGCTTAAAAAATTATTTTTTATACCTATAGTTTCATCATAATTAAAAGAACAAACCATATATAATAGAAGCCCATTAGGTTTTAATAATTTTGCGGCTTTAAAAATCAATGAATTCTGTAATTTAATTAGACTTTTAAAATTTGGAGAATTTTTTTTGAATAGTATTTCGGGGTTTCTTCGTAATGTTCCAATACCTGAACAAGGAGCATCTAAAATTACAACATCATATTTTTCTTCTTCTGAAATATTATGTGCATCCAGATTATAAATTTTAGCATTCCAATTAAGCCTTTTTAAGTTTTCTTTTAAAATATGTAATCTTTTTTGACTAATATCATTTAAACTAACTTTAGCACCTGCGCTAAATAATTGAAATGCCTTACCTCCAGGAGCAGAACATAAGTCTAATATTTTTTTATTTTTAACCTCTGGACTTAAATATATTGGTAGCATTGAGGCAAAATCTTGAACCCACCAATTCCCTAAAGAATAGTCATAAATTTCATCTATTTTATTTTTGTTTGAAATAAAGGCTGATTGTTCACTTGTTTTTATATGACCTTCTTTAAAATTATTCAAAAAATGATTATTTTTAAAAACTAAATGTATTGATGGCTCTTGACTAAAAGTATTAAAAAATTTTTTTTTATTAAAATTTTTATTCTTTTGAACAATTTCAAGAAACCATGTTGGAATATATTTATAATCTAATTTTTTAAGATCTATTAATTTTCTATCCTTAATTATATTTTTCAATAATGAATTAACTAAACCAGGATTTAAATTTTTTATTTTTGCAATTTCTACAGTGTCATTTGTAACCGCATAATCTTTAAATCCCAAATATAAAATTTGAGTTATCGCAGATATAAGAAGAATTCTTATTTTTAAACTTGTTTTTTTATTTAAATATTTTTTCAAAATATAGTTGATAAAAAAAATATTTCTCATGCTGTTAAGAGAAATATTATAAATCATAGAAGAGTCTTTTTTATCTAAATAAAAAGATTTTGTATTATAATTTAAGCTTTGTTCAAATTGTAAATTTTTATTGTGAATATTATATAGAATTTCAAAAATAATCTTTCTTATCTTTACACTCTTTCTCATTTTCAGATATATAAGTTAGATGGCATTTTTTAGTTTTTCATTATTTGACAATTCTTTTTCTTTTTTTTCTAAGAAATTTGAAAAAAATCAAATTTATTTTTCAAAGAATATTACTTTATGGAAAGAATTAAATAATAAAAAGAAAAAAATTCAATTAAATTTTCTAAAACATGAAATTAGAACAAAAAATAATTTTATTGGTAAAAAATTATTAATATGTCTGCCACCCAAATTTGGACTAGGCGATGCTATTGAGTATTCGCTTGCCATAAAATCTTTACTTAAAAGTCAAAAATTTTTAAAAATTGGTATTGCCTTTTGTAGCGATTATTCTTTTGTTTTTAGTAAGTTCTTTTCTTTTTCTAATGTTTACCCATTAGCTATATCTTTAACAGAAATTAATAAGTATGACACAATATTTCATGCAACATTAGAAATACAAAGTTTTAAATTTCAAAAGTACCAAAGATCAAACATTGCTATAGAAGTTTGTAAACATTTTAATGTGCCTCTACATAATTTCAAAATCACTGATAAAACTGATAAAAAAAAATTAATTAAAAAACTTTCAATATTTCCAGTATCTACCTCTTTAATAAGATCTTTACCTGGTTTTGTTATTGATGCTATTAAAAAAAATTTTCAAGATAAATATAAAATTGAAATATTTACTGATAATTCTGATTATGGAAATTTCTTGGAAAAATCATATAACAACAACTTTATTATTAAAAAGCCCAAAAATATTAAGAGCTTGATTAAAGAAATTTCTCAAATAGATTTTGGAATCTTTATTGATTCAGGACCCTTACATGTTGCAAAAATTTTTGATAAGCCAGGCATATTCGTAGAGACAAGTGTTTCTAATAGTATTCTTTTAAGCAATACTTCTAAAATAAGTACGGTAAAAAATTCCTATAAATCTGAATATTGTAATGGTCCATGTGGACTTGTTGATATTTTTTCTTTTAATAAAATTGTTGGTTGCTATGAAACAAACAAACTAACTTTTCAAAGTTTAAAAATTTTAAAAAATTTAAAGCAGCTACAAAGAAGAAACAAAAAAGAAGATAATTCATATTTTATATCGAATCCAGTTGGATGCATTAAAAAAATTGATATAGAAAAGATAATACAAAAAATTAATCTAACATTAAAGGAGTACTGATGAGGGGATCTTTAGAAACTATTGTAGGAGCAATGTTTGCTGGAAAGACCAGTGAGTTATTAAAAAGAATTCTTTGGGCAAATCATCAAAATAAAAAAATAGTTGTTATTAAACCAAGTATCGATAATCGTTATTCAGAGTCAAAAATAATTACCCATAATGATTTAAGTCATGAGTGTTTTTCTATGAAAAGTTGGGATGATGTTAAAAAAGAATATGAGTTTAAAAAAGAAATAATAGATATGGTTTTTTTAGATGAAATTCAATTTTTAGATACGGCTGACACACTTCAAAACGTTGAACTAATTTTAAATGAAGGTATTGACGTTATTTGCGCTGGTCTTGATCAAGACTCAAGAGGAAAACCCTGGGAGACATCCTCAATGATTCTTGGTCTTTCAGATAAAATTTTAAAAATATACGGATTTTGTAATGTTTGTGGAATGGAAGCAACAAAAACATATAGAAAGACAGAAGGCGGCGGAAGAACTCAAGTAGGTGCAGCTAATATTTATGAGCCAAGATGCCTTAAGCACTGGAGTCCTCAATAATTATTTATTTAATCTGTTGTCAATTAATTCTTTAACAACACTAGGGTCTGCAAGAGTTGTAGTATCACCCAATTGATCATGTTCATTAGCAGCGATTTTTCTAAGAATTCTTCGCATTATTTTTCCAGATCTTGTTTTAGGCAATCCAGCTGTAAAATGAATTAAGTCTGGTGTTGCAATTGGTCCTATTTTTTTTCTTACTACTTGTTTTAAATCATTTTTGAGGTTATCAGAATACTCCTCACCAACTTTTAATGAAACATAACAATATAAACCATTGCCTTTTATATCATGTGGGTAACCAACAACAGCAGCCTCAGATACTTTTGGATGACTCACAAAAGCACTTTCTATTTCAGCCGTTCCTAAGTTATGTCCGGATACTATAATTACATCATCAACTCTACCGGTTATCCAATAATAACCGTCTTCATCTCTTTTACACCCATCCCCAGTAAAATATTTTCCATCAAATTGAGAAAAATACGTATTAATAAATCTTTTATGATCTCCATATACTGTTCTCATTTGTCCTGGCCAAGATCTGTTTATACATAACATTCCTTCACACTCTCCATTAAGAACCTTACCTTCTTTATTTACTATAACTGGTTCAATACCATAAAAAGGTTTTGAGGCCGACCCTGGTTTAAGTTTAATAGCACCTGTTTGTGGTGAAATTAAAATTCCTCCTGTTTCGGTTTGCCACCAAGTATCGACTATTGGACATTCAGAATTACCAACAACTTCATAATACCACTTCCAGGCCTCAGGATTAATTGGCTCACCAACTGTTCCTAATAATTTAAGGGAAGACCTTTTTGTTTTATTAACATAATCATCACCCTCCCTCATAAGAGCTCTAATCGCTGTTGGGGCAGTATAAAAAATATTTACTTTGTGTTTGTCAATTATTTGCCAAAACCTTGAAAAGTCAGGATAGTTAGGAACGCCCTCAAACATCAAAGTTGTAGCACCATTACTTAAGGGTCCATAAATAATATAACTATGCCCAGTAACCCAGCCAATATCGGCTGTGCACCAATAAATATCATTTTGCTTGTAGTTAAATATATATTCATGTGTCATAGAAGCATATACTAAATAACCACCAGAAGTATGAAGAACGCCTTTTGGTTTACCTGTTGAACCAGATGTGTAAAGTATAAACAATGGATCTTCTGCTAACATAATTTGTGGCTCACAATAATCTTCAACGTCTTTAACTAAATCATCATAGAAAACATCACGATCTTCAAAAATATTAATTTTTCCACCTGTTCTTTTTATAACAAGACATTTTTTAACATCAGGACAACTTTCAAGTGCTGTGTCAGTAATTTCTTTAAGAAGAATTTTTTTCCCACCTCTTACCCCTTCATCAGCCGTTATTACAAATTCTGATTTACAATCTAGAATTCTACCAGATATAGAGTCTGCAGAAAAACCTCCAAAAATTATTGAATGAACAGCTCCAATTCTTGCACAAGCCAGCATCATATAAGCGAGCTCAGGTATCATTGTTAAATATATTGTTACCCTATCTCCTTTTTTGACTCCTAATTTTTTAAGGACATTTGCTGATTTAGAAACATTTGTTAATAATTCTTTATAACTTATTTTTTTTACATCATTAGGATCATCACCTTCCCAAATTATCGCAACTCTTTCAGGATTATTTTTTGCATGACGATCTATACAATTATATGAAACATTTAGGGACCCATCATAATACCAATTGATATCAACCTCATTTTTGGAATATTTTACATTTTTAATTTTTGTATAATCTTTTATCCAATCTATTCTTTTTCCCTCTTTTTTCCAAAAACTGTCATTATTTTCTATCGAATTTTTATATTTAGTTTCATAGGTTTGGGCATCAACCTTAGCATCTTTTATCCAAGCATCTTTAATTTCCATATTAAGTAAACTAATTCTAAAATAGTAAAAATTCAATATTTAATTTTAAATGAAAGAATAAAAAAACAGATTATTTGTATCTTATTTTTCAGAAATTTTTATAATAGTATCCCATTCAGTTTTTTTTAGAGGCATTACTGACAATCTTGATTGTTTAATTAAAGCTATATTCATTAGTTTTGGTGTAGATTTAATTTCTTCAAGACTAACAGGTCTTTTAAGTTTTTTTTTAGCTTTTACTTCTGTAACAACAAACCTACCTGTTTTATCTGTAGGGTCAGGGTAGTGTTCTTTAACAACTTCAACAATTCCAATAATTTTTTTTTCTGAAACAGAGTGATAAAAAAAACAGAGATCTTTATTCTTCATTTTTATTAAATTGTTTCTAGCTTGATAATTTCTAACACCATCCCACATTGTAATCTTGTCTTTAACTTGGTTGTCCCACGACCATGTTGATGGTTCAGATTTTATGAGCCAATAATTAATTTTCATAAATTAACATTAAATTTTTATTATAAGTATGTCAAAATTAACTTAAAGAAATAGCCAATCTTGGATTTGGTCTAAAGTCAAGATCATTAATCTTTGAATACTTTAAAATAGTTGCCCAGGCTATCATTGCAGCATTATCACTCATCATAAATTCAGGCGGGTATAGAATTTTAATATCATTTTTTATTTCTAAGCTTTCAAAACATTTTTTTAAATATTTATTATTTGCCACTCCACCAACTACTGAGGTTGATAACTTATTATTTTTATCACTTTCTATATTTGTTATTGCTTTATTTAATTTTTTTATAAGGATATTGGCAACACACTTCTGAAAAGAAGCAGAAATATTTTTGATGAAATTATCATCAATTATATTTTTTTTTGAAAGTAAATTTATTGATGTTTTAATTCCTGAAAACGAAAAATTAAGATTGTTTTCCTTAGTTAAAGGTTGAGGAAGCTTAAAAGTGTTTTCATCTCCATGTATTGCCTTTTTTTCTATTTCATGACCTCCGGGATAAGACAATCCTAATATTTTTGCAACCTTATCAAAAGCTTCCCCAACTGCATCATCGATTGTTTCACCGATTAGTTTTATGGTTTTTAGATCTTTTAACAAATATATTTGTGTATGCCCCCCTGTTATGAGAAGACACAAATGAGGAAAAGTAATTTTATTGTTGAAGAAAGTTGATAAAACATGTGCCTCCAGATGATTAATAGGAATGAAAGGTTTTTGAAGTCCAATTGCTAAAGATTTTGTAAAAGTAGAGCCTATTAATAACCCTCCGATAAGACCGGGTCCACAAGTAGCAGAAAATAAATCAATATCACTTAATTTTAACCCAGAATCTTTAAATGCTTTTTTTGTTATATTCTGTAGTATTTCTAAGTGAGCCCTTGAGGCTAATTCAGGAACAACACCACCGTGTTTTTTGTGAATTTCTTGAGAATATACTATGTGAGATAATATCTTCTTATCATTTTGCATAATACAAACTGAAGTTTCGTCACATGAACTTTCTACTGAAAATACAAGCATATTTTTTTGGTATATTAATTTCCTCTGTTAAACAACTAACTAATAATGATAAAAAGTC
>Ga0163108_10001959_pt1 | contig 14965 bp, 15 predicted proteins | sample Fk1155metaG_FD_109644 | JGI IMG/M metagenome (GOLD analysis project Ga0163108, IMG submission 109644) | Marine microbial communities from the Central Pacific Ocean - Fk160115 155m metaG | ecosystem: Environmental > Aquatic > Marine > Oceanic > Photic zone | place: The Central Pacific Ocean...
TATAGCAGAAGTTCCTGTTGCTAAGCCATCTAGGCCATCAGTCATATTTGCCCCATTAGATACTGCTGTAATAATTAGAATCACGATAAGTACAAATAAAATAAGTGAGGCTATTGGCGCGATATTCCCCATCCAATTTGTAAGAATTTTGTAATCGAATTCATTATTTTTTACAAATGGGATAGTAGTTTTTGCAGATTTTTTTGCCTCTCTTGCAAAGCTAAATTCATTGGAAACTGAAATATTCTCCTTTGTTATTATTTGAGAATCTGATAACTGTTCCTTTACTACTATATCAGCATGAAAAACCATAATCAACCCTACAATAACCCCCAAACCAACTTGACCTAGAATTTTGAATCTTCCCGCTAAACCTTCTTTATCTTTCTTGTATACTTTGATATAATCGTCAATGAAGCCAATTGTCCCTAACCAAATGGTAGAAATAAGCATGATTATGATATAAATATTTTCTAATTTAGTAAAAAGCAGAGTGGGAATTAAAATTGCAGAGATGATAATCAGTCCTCCCATTGTTGGAGTCCCTTTCTTTTTCTTTTCTCCCTCCAAACCAAGTTCTCTAATCTGTTCTCCAATTTGCTTTTTTTGAATTAATCGAATGATTTTCCCGCCAAATACCATAGAAACTAAGAGTGAAGTAATTACAGCCATAGCCGAACGAAAAGAAATGTATTGAAATACTCCTGCTCCGGGGAAATTATAAGTTTCTTGCAAATAATCGAATAAATAATATAACATTAGTTTTTAATTAGGTTTAATATTTTTTTTATCTCCTGCATATCATTAAAAGGATATTTTATGCCTTTTATTTCCTGGTATTTTTCGTGCCCTTTGCCGGCCACTAAAATGATGTCGCCATCTCCAACTAAGGTACAAGCAGTTTTTATAGCTTGTTTTCTATCGGTAATTTCTAAGCACTTTTTTTTCTGAATAGGATCAAGTCCAGCTATCATATCTTCAATAATGGATTCTGGTTCCTCTGATCTTGGATTATCGGAAGTAAGAATTACTTGAGAACTTAAATCAGCAGCAATTACTGCTATTTTCGGTCGTTTTGTTTTGTCTCTATCACCACCACATCCAATTACCGTAATCAGTTTCTCATTTCCCGTTCTTATTTTGTTTATGGTAGAAAGTACATTCTCTAAAGCATCTGGTGTATGAGCATAATCTAAAATTGCTGTAATACCTTCTTTATTTCTTACTGATTGAAATCTGCCCTCCGCAGAATCAAGCAAACTAATACCTTTCAATAATTTTTCTTCATTGGTATTTAATAACAATCCACTAGCATAAACTGCCAAAACATTATAAGCATTAAACTTTCCAATTAATTTAGTCCATAAATCATAATTATTGATATTTAGAAGCATCCCATCAAACCGATTCTCTAGAATCTTACATTTAAAATCAGACATAGATTTAAGAGAAAAAGTTTGTTTTTTTGCATTGGTATCTCTTAGCATCTCCATGCCATATTTATCATCATTATTTACAAGTGCAATGGCATCTGATTTTAGATTGTCAAATACCTTCTTTTTCACATTTATATAATCATTAAGAGTGCTGTGATAATCCAAATGTTCATGAGATATATTGGTGAAAATCATGATGTCAAATGCAATAGATTCTACTCTATCTTGATCAATAGCATGCGAACTTACCTCCATAAAACAATACTCACATCCTCCAGAAATCATTTGTGATAAAAGCTGATTTATTTGCAGTGCATCTCCTGTTGTATGCGTACTTTCTATCATTTCCTTATTTATTTTATTATGGATTGTAGAAAGCATGCCTATTTTCTTTTTCATGCCTAAAAAAAGATGGTACAGCAAAGAAACAATAGTCGTTTTCCCATTAGTTCCAGTAACACCAATAAGTTTTATCTTCTCGGAAGGATTGTCATAAAAATTGGCCGCCATTACTGCTAATGCTTTACTGGATCTTTTTACAATAATATAACTTATCCCTTCTGTAATTGTAGATGGTTTCTGTTCAGCAACTATTACTATTGCACCGCTTCCTATCGCTTTAGAAATAAATTTATGACCATCTACTTGTGTCCCTTTTACTGCTACAAATAAGCTTTGTTTTATTACTTTCCTAGAATCAAATACAATAGCAGAAATATGCAAATCGGTAGTTCCAATCACAGAAGATATCTCCACCTTGTACAATATGTCTTTTAGAGATTTCATGCCAACTCTAATATTATTTTACTGCCTGTTTTAAATCGTTCTCCTTTTTCTATACTTTGTTTTTTTATTGTTCCTTTTCCAGAAAAATAGATTTCTATACCACTATTCTCTAAGAGAAAGAGGACATCTTGAATTGCCATTCCTCTTAAATCTGGGATGAAGCCACTTTTTAGATCCTCCTCTATTTTTCTTGCTTTGAGCAACACCTTATCTTTCTTAGTATTTGCTATTATCCAATTGCTATTATCCGCATCAAATGGAATATCTAATTCATTAAATATAATCTGTACGTCTCTATTATTTCCGTTCTTAGTATAAGGTAAATTGTTGTTTTCTTCAGATATAAATACCTTATGTAAATCAAGATCGTACGAAAAAACTTTATCGGCTATTTCTTTGAAAACAGGAGCTGCTACTGTTGCTCCATAAAAGCCATTTTCTTTTGGATCGTTAATTACTACTATGCAAGAATATTTTGGATTATTGGCTGGGAAAAACCCTGCAAAAGATGCGTTATAACTCTTTGATTCTCCTTCTTTTCTTTTCCAATAATTTATTTGACAAGTACCTGTTTTCCCAGCAATGGAATACTGATTGCTTTTTATATTAGTTGCGGTTCCATTTTCAACTACATCTATCATTAAAGGAATGATTTGTTCAATATTTGATCTTCCACATATTGCAGGATTGATAACTTCTGTTTTATTTAGCTCAATAATTCTTCCATTTCTTTTTAGTTTACTCACAAAAGTAGGTTTTACCATTCTTCCTTTATTAGCAATAGCATTATAAAAAGTAAGTACATGCAATGGGGTTAAGCTTACCTCATAACCAATCGACATCCAAGGCAAAGTAGTCCCTGACCAATCGGAGTCTTTTGGGGTTTTAATTTTGGGGTTCTCTGGTGTTGGAATCTCAATATTAAGAGGCCTATTGAGATGAAATTTATATAATCTGTCAATAAACTTCTCAGGCTGTTTTGCATAACCATTGTGTATTACTTTTGAAATACCAACATTAGAAGATTTTACAAATGCTTCTCCAATTGTAATTTTTCCATATCCCCCTTTTTTAGAATCTATCATTGTGCGATCATAAAATTTATATCTACCATTCTCAGTATCCACACTATCAGATAATTTAAAAAGTCCATCCTCTAGTCCTGCTAAAATAGACGCCAATTTAAAAGTAGAGCCTGGTTCAGAATGTTCTCCAATTGCATAATTGTAGTTTTCAAAAAACTTTCCTTCTTCTGTCCTCTTTAAGTTAGCAATTGCTTTAATTTCTCCTGTTTTTACTTGCATTACAATTACACAACCATATTCTGCTTTATGCTTTTCTAAAGCATTTAATAAGGATTGCTCTGCAACATCTTGTACATCTATATTGATAGTGGTTATCACATCATCTCCAGATTTTGGTAAAACATTGGCGCTAGAATTAATTGGTATTTGCCCTGCTTTCCCAATCTTTTGCACCAACTTTTTTCCATTCTCACCCTTCAATATTTGGTTATAAGCCCCTTCAATTCCTATTGGTTTTATACCCTCTCGTTCATAACCGATAGTTCGTTCTGCTAAAAGTTGAAATGGAGTCTCTCTATTTTCTTTTCTTTCGCAAATTAATCCACCTTTATTTTGTCCTTTGTTAAAAAGCGGAAATGATTTTAATAGTTTTATCTGATTGTATGTTGCGTCTTTTTTAAGAAAAAAGTATTGTGTATTTTTCTTCTTTTCATTTCTGAACTCTAGTTCATAAGCTAAGGCTGTTTTATCACCAAAAAAACTTTCCAATCTCTGAGATAGAGAAGATATATACCTTTTAAAAGTGTCAGTGTTTATTGTTTTAAAATCAATATGTAAATCATAAAGTGGCATAGAAATAGCGAGCAAACTTCCATCATCCGAGAAGATGTTACCTCTTGGCGCCTGAATACTTACAAAATGTGGCTGATTCTGACTAAATGAGTCTTTTAATTGTTGAATAACAAAAACTTGGGATAAAATAAGTACTGCAAAAACAAGCATAAAAAGATATAGAAAAATCAAGCGCCAATTAGTATTTTCTTTTTGTCTTTTCATTGAGTACTTTCTATAATCTTTGGCGCAACTAAAGAAGAACTTATACCCATCTCTTGTACGGCATTTTCAATGGTTGACCTCTTATATTTTGCCATCAACTCCGATTTTGTAGTGATGTATTCTACCCGTAACTCGTATAAATCTTTTTCTGCTCTGTTTATATTTCTAGCAAGTTGTTCTGCATTATAATAAAGGGTGATGTTGAAAATGATTAAAGTCACTACAAAAAGTATAAAAGGTAATTGTTCTTGATTTTCTTTTTTGGAAAGGAAATCTCCTTTAAAGATCTCAGAAAATATATTCTGTTCTTGCTTTTTTTTATTTCTCATTTATATTTTTTCTGCAATTCTAAGTTTTGCACTTCTTGCTCTTGGATTATTTTTTATCTCTTTCTCAGACGGGACAATTACTTTCTTACTTATTTCCTTATAACTCTTTATAGGATTGCCGTAAAAATCTTTTTTCAAATCACCTTCTAGATTTCCTTTTTTTACCAAGTTCTTTACCAGCCTATCTTCCAAAGAATGGTAAGATATTATCGATAATCTACCTCCTATTTTTAGCAAATCCGTTGTTGAACTTAACATTTCTTTAAGTGCCTCTATTTCATCATTTACCTCAATACGAATGGCTTGAAATACTCTGGAAAAAAATTGATTTCTTTTTCTCTCAATCGTTAAATGTTGAATACAATTAATGAGTTGATCAGTACTATTTATTTGACTCTTTTCTCTAGCAATTATAATTGTTTTTGCAATTTTTCTAGACTCTCTTAACTCACCAAATTTGAAAAAGATATTGCATAATCTTTCTTCTGAATAATTATTAATAATTTGCTTAGCATCTAACTCAGCATTCAAATTCATGCGCATATCTAATGGTCCAGCAAAACGAGTAGAAAACCCCCTTTCTCCCACATCAAATTGATGAGAAGATACTCCCAAATCGGCTAATAAGCCGTCAAGTTCCCTTACTCCTTCTATTCTTAAAAAATTCTTAATATTTCTGAAATTAGTATTCAACAATTTGAAATTTTCTTTTTTTATAATATTCCTATTTGTATTTGTATCTTGATCAAAAGCAAATAGTTTACCTCCTTTAAGATGTTGCAAAATTTCTTTTGAATGCCCTCCTCCTCCAAATGTTACATCTACATAAATTCCATCAGGATTTATATTAAGCCCATTCACGCTTTCATTAAGTAAAACCGCATCATGATACCTCATTCTCACCTTTTGCTTTTGGCTGATCTCCCATTACTTCTTCTGCTAAGTTTCCGAAATCTTTTAAGGTTATTTTTACGGTTTCTTCATATTGTTTTTTATCCCAAATTTCAATTACATTCACTGATGCCGTTAATACAATTTCTTTATCTATACCTGCAAAAACAATAAGGTTCTTTGGGACAAGTATTCTTCCGTTTCCGTCTGCTTCTACCACTTTTAACCCAGACATATATGATCTAATAAAATCAATATTTTTCTTGATAAATCGATTTAACTGATTAACCTGTGTCGCCATTACGTTCCATTCTTTCATAGGATACATTTCTAGGCAATTGTTAAATACGCTTCTCTTTATCACAAAACCATCCTGAATTACAGGAGCTAATTGTTTTTTTAAAGCAGAGGGAAGCATGATGCGTCCTTTCGCATCTGACTTACATTCATATGTCCCTATCAGATTAATCACTTTTCTTTCTTTGATGGGTGTAAATATATTATAAATGACCCACATTTTACCACATTTTACCACTTTGTTGAAAACTTTCTCCATTTCTTTCGTTTTCTGATAAGATTCCAAAGTCTAAATTTTAGTTACTCCTATCAAATAAAATTTCTTTACTTTGCAATTGGTGAAAATCAAATGAGATGATAAAAAAAGAAGGGAAATTCACATATATTGAGAAAGGAGAGGGTACTCCTCTTATTTTGCTTCATGGCTTAATGGGTGGAGTCGATAACTTTGGAAATATGGTAGATATAGTTGCTGCTTCCGGCTTTAAGGTGCTTGCTCCTGATTTAAAGATTTTTAAGGTCCCGTTGCTAAAAACATCTATTGACTATTTAGCAGAATATCTTGATGATTTTATGATACATAAAAAGCTCAAGAAATCAGTATTGGTTGGCAACTCATTGGGAGGGCATATTGCACTTGTATTTTCTAAAGAAAATCCAGAAAAAGTAGATGGAATGATTCTAACTGGAAGTTCAGGTTTATATGAAAAAGCAATGGGAGATACTTTTCCAAGGAGAGGAGATTATGATTACATAAAAGCTAAAACAGAAGAGGTCTTTTACAATCCGAAAACTGCTACTAAAGAATTGGTAGACAAGGTATTTGATATCGCTAATAAAAGAGATTCTGTTATCCGTTTACTTGCCTTTGCAAAATCTGCTATTAGACATAATATGTCGAAAGATTTACCTAATATGAATATGCCAATTTGCCTTATTTGGGGGAAACAAGACAAAGTAACACCACCTCATGTTGCAGAAGAGTTTCAATCTCTTTTCCCAAATTCTGAACTTTTTTGGATTGATAAATGTGGACATTCCCCAATGTGGGAACACCCAGAAAGATTTAGTGAAATAACTATTGATTGGCTAAAGAATCATTTCTAATATCACAAAGATGCAAATTAAAAGTGCTGATTTTATTATCAGCAATACGAATTATAAACTTTGTCCAGAAGCAGACAAGGCAGAATATGCTTTCATAGGAAGATCAAATGTTGGGAAATCCTCCTTAATTAATTTTATTACGGACAAAAAGCAATTAGCTAAAATCTCAAGAAAGCCAGGGAAAACCCAGCTTATTAATCATTTTTTAATAAATAAGAAGTGGTATTTGGTAGATTTACCTGGCTATGGATATGCAACTGTTTCCAAAAAAAAAAGGCAGGAATTTCAAAAAATAATTTTTACTTATTTGGAAAACAGAGAAAATCTAATGTGTCTATTTGTGCTTTTAGATTGCAGACACAAATGTCAAAAGATTGATTTGGAGTTTATGAAATGGCTTGGCGAGAAACAAATCCCTTTTGTGATGGTTTTTACAAAAATAGATAAAATAGGGAAAAGAGCTCTAGAAAGCAATATAGAAAATTATAAAAAGGAAATGTTAAAAGAATGGGAGGAAATACCACAATGTTTTTATACATCTACACTAAAAAGAGAAGGAAATAAAGATATTCTTACTTTTATTGAAAAAACTAATCCTCTTTTTGCTCTTTAGATTTTATTATTCCAGATTGCTCAGCAAAAAAGGCGCAATAATCTCTTAGTGCATCTGCTAAATTATTTTCAGTTGTTGCTTTCTCAAGTGAACTGGCCATAGAAACCAAAGTTTGATGATACATAATAAGCATCTCATTCACCATCATCTCTTTTGTCCAAAGATCAATACGTAATGTTTCTTTTGTTTTAGTATCCCATGCAGATATAAAAAAAGATTTAATATCCAGATTCTTTAATTGCCCATCACTACTATTTAATTGGATGTTTTGAGGTAAATAATTTTCATCTAATTCTATTTCAAATGTAATTTTTGATTTTTTCATTTTTTATGGTTTATATCCTGATTTTTGTAAAACTTCTTGGGGACTTGTATTTTTCATTAACTGCTCTATAGTTATATTTTTGTTTTTATTCATATATGCCTCCACAATATTCCAACCCATCCAATAAGCAATTCTTCCAGGAGATTCTTTCGGCGACATTCCTTTTGCAAAAGGAGCGTAATTTATATAACTGTTGAATTTTTTAATATCACTGGAGTAGAGAATCTCATTATCTATAAAATAAGCCCAAATATTGCTTTCATTTTCCTTACACCAATTCAATTGAGTTTGGCTAAATCTAAGTTTATCAGCATCTGGAAATTGAGGCAATATTACGTCTAGAACATACATGATTTTTCCTTTATAAATCATTTGAGATAAAAAATCATTGCCATTATCAAAAATACCAAATTCATTATTTACTATCGCTTCAAAACAATATGGTAAAATAAATTTCTTCTGATTCTTATTCCGCATATACTCCGGAGAATTTAATCGCTTGTAGAAACTACAATCTTTCCCCAAAAAGTAATCCAATCCAATAGCTACAATAGTATCATTTGTTACCACGCCAAAATTAAATCCACTAAAATAGGTGACGATAGTTAAGGCTTCCTTTTTCGGAAAATACTTTTTGTATTTTTCAAAAGCAATTGTTAAATCCTTTTCTAAAAAATCTACATTTGGATATATTTTAATTAGCGTATCAAAAGCTTCACGCATATCAGGATGAGAAACAAATTGAAATAGCTCTTTTTTATAATTCTCAGCTTTAGAGCTCATTCCTAAAATTTCATAATTAAAAGTTTCGAAAAAAGGGCCTAGTCTCTTCTTCCACTCTAAGATGTCTTTATCAATTTTACTTTCATTGGTAGCAAAAAGTGATTGTTCAAATCGATAAATATTTATCACATTAGTTTCTCCGGTTTCTGAATCTCTAATACTGAAAATAAAAACAAACACAATAGCAAGTGTAATAAAAAAAACTATTCTCCATTTTCCCATATCTGCAAAATTAAGAATCTATTTAAGTTTTAATGAAAACAATAATTACTTTTGCGAAAAACAAGATTGATGCAAACAGAAAAAATTATCCAGCATATCGTAAATTGGCTAAAAGATTATGCTAATGAATCAGATGCAAAAGGATTTGTCATTGGAGTTTCAGGCGGTATTGATTCTGCAGTAACATCTGTTTTAGGGGCAAGAACCAATCTCCCAGTATTGTGTGTAGAGATGCCTATTCATCAAAGTAATGCGCAAATGAAGAGGGCTAGTAATCATTTGAAGTACTTAAAAGAGAATTGGGAGAATGTTTGTTCTTTGGAAACTGATTTAACACCTCTTTTTAATACTTTTATTACACAAATGCCAAAAATTGAAGATGCGAAAGAATCTGAAATTGCACTTATCAATACGCGCGCTAGAATCAGAATGACAACCCTTTATTATTTTGCACAACTGAATAATTATTTAGTGCTAGGCACTGGCAATAAGGTAGAAGATTTTGGGATTGGGTTTTTCACAAAATATGGTGATGGCGGGGTCGATCTGAGCCCTATTGCTGATTTAACAAAATCAGAAGTCTTTACTTTAGGAGGTAAATTGGAAATAGCTCATGAGATTCTTACCGCCCCTCCAACTGATGGACTTTGGGATGATGATAGAACAGATGAAGATCAGATTGGCGCTACTTATCCAGAATTAGAATGGGCCATGGATTTTACAGGAGATGAAAAAAGTATTTCTGCAAGAGAAAAAGAAGTCTTGAAAATATATAATAGTTTACGACAAGCCAACTTACATAAAATGAAGAACATCCCGGTTTGTACTATCTCTGAAAGTTTGAAATAAATTACAAAGAAGTAATATCAATCACTTCTTTTACTTCAGGCACTGCTCTTTTTACGGCTTGTTCTACTCCGGATTTCATGGTCATCATACTCACATTACAATCACTACAAGCTCCCAAAAGTTTTACTTTTACCACCATTTTATCAGTCACTTCAACCAAATTGATATCACCACCATCAGTCTCTAGGTAAGGCCGAATCTCATCTAGTGCTCCTTCAATCTTTTCTAAAATTATTTTGTCTGTAATAATTCCCATAATTTATTTTTTTAATTTGAACAACCCTTTGAATGAGTTGTTTGAACTGCTATAGTTGGTTTTATATTATCGTTTCTTTTTTCGACTACTGCAACTACATTCTTTGCTAAATTTATAAATGATTTAGCAATCTCAGTATCTTTTTGTAAAACAGCTGGTCTACCTATATCTGCTGCTTCTCTTACCGATTGGACAATTGGTATCTCTCCCAATAATTCAATATTCATTTCCTCGGATAATTCCTTGGCTCCTTCTTTTCCAAATATATGATATTTCTTGTTTGGCATGTCTTCAGGTGTAAAGTAAGCCATATTCTCAATAATCCCCAAAACAGGAACATTAATACTTTCCATTTGGAACATATTTACCCCTTTTCTCGCATCCGCCAAGGCAATTGGCTGAGGCGTACTTACTACAATTGCTCCAGTTAGAGGAATAGATTGTGCCAATGACAAATGAATATCGCCAGTTCCTGGTGGCAAATCAATAACCAGGTAATCCAACTCTCCCCAATGTGCATCCCAAATAAGTTGATGTAATGCTTTAGATGCCATTGGCCCTCTCCAAACCACTGCTTGTTGCCCTGGGGCGAAAAAACCAATCGAAATCAATTTTACTCCATAACTCTCAATAGGATTCATTTTTGTTTTACCATCAACATCTATTCCTTGTGGAACAGATCCTTCCAAATCAAACATTATAGGCATAGAAGGGCCATAAATATCTGCATCTACAATCCCAACTTTATTACCAAGTTGAGCCAATCCGATAGCCAAGTTTGCTGTAATAGTTGATTTTCCAACTCCACCTTTTCCAGAAGAAACCGCAATAATATTTTTGACATTAGGAATAGGATTACCCTTTATTTGAGTTGCTTTCCCAGGAACATTTATAATCAAATTAACTTTTACGATTGATTTTTCATAAGCATAATCGTGTATTGCTTTCATGCAATCTACCTCTACTTTTTTCTTATATTGCAAAGTAGGATTTTGAATTTCTACATCAAGCTCGACATCTTTTCCGAAAATCTGTACATTCTTAATTGCACCACTTTCTATAATATTTTGAGTTTCATTTGGCAATGAAACATGTGACAATGCTTCTTCTATTTGATCTTTAGTTAGCTTCATTTTCTATACATAAGAAAGTGCAAAGATAGAGGTTTGCTGGAATTAATGATTCTAAAATTTGTTCAATAATTTTATACTATAAATCTTAAATAACTGATTGGCAAACCCTCTTTAAGAAACTTTTTCTCATAATGTGTTTTTATCTCCATATGTTGCCTTTGTCTTTTTTCTTGGTATAAATTGTGAGTACTATCTTCTAATTTATATCCCTCAGCAGCTATAACCCCTAATGTAAATCCGTGTAAAAACTGACTATCAGTTTTTAAATGTATAGGACCCTCTTTTTTAAGAATATTTCTATATCTACCTAAAAAATTAGGATGTGTTAGACGCTTATTCTCTCTACTCTTTTTTAGTTGAGGGTCTGGGAAAGTAATCCAAATCTCATCTACTTCTCTTTCAGAAAAACACTGTTCTATCCAGTCAATTCTAATCCGCAAAAACCCCACATTCTTCATGCCTTTCTCAAAAGATCGTGTTGCCCCTTGCCACATTCTGGCACCTTTAATATCGATCCCTAAGAAATTCTTTTCAGGATATTTTTCAGCTAAACCTACACTATATTCACCCATACCACATCCAAGTTCCAACACCAAAGGATTGTTGTTTTTAAAAAAGGTCTTTCTCCATTTTCCTTTTAATTCTAATCCTACTTTTAATTCATCTAATGAGGGCTGAACTACATGATTGTACCCTTTCATCTGAGCAAATTTTTTTAATTTATTTTTTACCAAAATCTAATAGTTTGATGCAAAAGTAAGAGTGTTTTGATTATTTTCGGCCTGTGAAATCAAAAAAAAGAATCTTAGTTGCTCCACTAGATTGGGGAATTGGGCATGCTACAAGATGCATCCCCATTATAAATGCTTTAATCTCACAAAACTATGATGTAGTATTAGCTGCGGATGGACGTCCATTACATTTATTAAGTAGAGAATTTCCAAATTTAGAAATGATTCGTTTCAGTGGCTATAATATTAAATACCACTCTTATTTACCCATGAGCATAAGTATGCTTTTGCAAATACCAAAACTATTATGGAGTATAAATAAAGAAAATCAAACAATAAAACAGATTGTGAAAAACTACAAAATTGATGGAATAATCTCTGATAATAGATTTGGACTATTTTGTAATGATGTGCCTACTGTTTTTGTCACTCATCAATTAGAAATTCAAAGTCCATATTTTACATCTTCAATACGAGATCTTAATTATAAATACATCAATAACTTTGATGTTTGCTGGATAATGGATGATAAAAAGATTAACCTTGCTGGCTCCCTTTCAACACCAAAGGTTTTACCAAAAAACAATGTCTATATAGGGATGCAATCTCGTTTTGAGAAATCAGAGATGGAGAAAGAATATGATTTCTTGGCTATTGTTTCAGGCCCTGAACCACAAAGAACTATCTTAGAAAAAGGCCTTATAAAAGCTTTAAAAAACAGAGAGGAAAAATCATTAATTGTATTAGGGAAACCGGAAATGAATACTAATGAGAAATTAGGCAATTTAACGATTAAGTCATACCTTAGCGCCAAAGATTTAAATACTGCTATTTTGCAATCAGAATTAATTATTTGTAGGCCAGGTTATTCCACTGTAATGGATTTAGCAAAATTGGAAAAAAAAGCATTCTTCATCCCAACTCCAGGGCAAACCGAACAAGAGTATTTAGCAAATAACTTTATGCGAGAAGGAATCTGTTTTTCTCAAAAACAAAGTAAATTTGATTTTGAGAAAGCAATAAATGAGAGTAAAAATTATAGTGGATTTTCTAAAAAAGATGATACAGTAGTAGATTGGAAAGAATTATTTATGCTTTTTTAATATTTAATAAAATACCCTCTTTGTTAAAAAATAAAATATTATAAATTTGTCACAGAAAAATTAAAGTATGGGATTTGGAATATTTGAATTGTTACAGCTGATAGGTGCACTTGGGTTTTTCATCTTTGGGATGAAAGTAATGAGTGATGGAATACAAAAAGTAGCTGGAAGCAAAATGAGAAGCATCTTAAGTAGAATGACTTCTAATAGGTTTTTAGGGATTACAACGGGCTTTTTAATAACTGCACTATTACAATCCTCTTCTGCTACTACAGTGATGATTGTAAGTTTTGTAAATGCTGGGTTGCTGAGTTTAATAGAATCTATAGGGGTAATAATGGGGGCAAATATTGGGACCACAATTACAGCATGGTTAATATCTATTCTTGGGTTTAAAGTTAAAATCTCCTCTATAGCATTACCAATTATTGCTATTGGATTACCGATGATGTTTGCTTCAAAAGCGAATATTAGATCATGGGCAGAAGTATTTATTGGTTTTGCATTACTTTTTATGGGACTTGACGAACTGAAAAACTCTGTTCCGGATCTTAAACAACACCCTGAGTTCTTAAGTTTCTTAGCTAATTATGCCGATATGGGATATTTATCAACTATAATCTTCATTGGTGTAGGGACAATTCTAACTTTAATAGTACAGTCGTCTAGTGCTGCAATGGCTCTAACTCTTGTAATGTGTTATGAAGGCTATATTCCTTTTGAACTGGCAGCTGCTATGGTGTTAGGAGAGAATATTGGAACTACTATTACCGCTAATTTAGCTGCATTAGTTGGAAATGTACATGCTAAAAGGGCTGCAAGAGCACATCTTATATTTAATGTTTTTGGTGTTATTTGGATGATTATAGCTTTGCCTTTCTTTGTTAAGATTATTGACAGCTATATGGTTTTGAATATGGAACTCTCACCTCTAAATATTGTAGGTGAATCTGTAGCGGTACCTATAGGTCTTTCCATATTTCACACTACTTTTAATATTATTAATGTATTGCTTTTGGTAGGATTTGTCCCCTTAATTAGTAGAGTGGTAATAAGAATGCAGCCATCAAAAGGAGAATTGGATGAAGAGTTTCACCTAGAACATATTGGTACTGGATTAATGAGCACAACTGAACTTTCAATTGTTGAGGCAAATAAGGAAGTTGTTAAATTTGGGAAAAGAATACAAAAACTTTTTAGTTTTATACCAGAACTATTAAAAGAAACTAATAGCAAAAAAATTCAAGATAAATTAAGTCGTATAAAGAAGTATGAAGATATAACAGATAGAATGGAAGTGGAAATAGCAGATTATCTAGCCAAAGCATCTCAAGGAGAATTAAGTGATTCAGCATCTATCAAAGTCAGAAGTATGATATCTATTATAAATGACATGGAGCGTATTGGCGATATTTGTTATCAAATGTCAATTGAAATTAGTCGAAAAAAAGAACAAGATGTCAGCTTCTTACCAGAAATGAAGATTCAACTTGATGATATGATAGATGCTGTAAATGACACATTAAAAATAATGCAAAAAAATCTCAAAACTAATTATAGTCAAGTTACAATTGATAAAGCAGATAGATTAGAAATAACTGTTAATACAATGAGAAATAAAATCCGAAAAAATTACTTGCAAAAAGTAGAAAAAGGAGAGATAAAGATACAAGCAGGTATGATATATATTAATTTAATTCACTCTTTAGAAAAAATTGGTGATCATGTATTTAACATTACTGAAGGAATTATTGGAGAATAATAAAAAGGAATTATGAGAAATAAGATCTTAACACTTGGTCTAACATTCCTGACTATAGGATTTGTTAATGCACAATCTTCTGATAAAGAAATTAAATTTGGAGGACGAATTATGTACGATATTTCAGTCTGGGAAAACACAACAAATGATATTGCAACCCAGATGTCAGGAACAGAATTTAGAAGAGTAAGATTTTACAATTCTGGAAAAATTTACGGAAATGTAAAATACAAATTACAATTGGATTTTGCTGGTGGAAAA
>Ga0163108_10001963_pt1 | contig 14954 bp, 7 predicted proteins | sample Fk1155metaG_FD_109644 | JGI IMG/M metagenome (GOLD analysis project Ga0163108, IMG submission 109644) | Marine microbial communities from the Central Pacific Ocean - Fk160115 155m metaG | ecosystem: Environmental > Aquatic > Marine > Oceanic > Photic zone | place: The Central Pacific Ocean...
AACTTCCATACCTACGCCTTTGACAGCACCCGGCGCAAACCGCTCTGGGAACACCACACCAATGCCCGCAAGACGCACCACAGCGGACAGCTGATGCACCCGGTGATCGTCAAGAACAAGGTCTTCCTCAACAAGCACACCTTCGATCTCGAGTCCGGAAAGGTTCTGAAGGTCGACCCCTTTGACTACCACGGCTGCGGCACCATGAGCGCCTCCGCGAGAGCGATCTTCCACCGGTTCGAGTATCACGGCATGCTTGATCTCGAGACCGGCAAGAGAACGGAATTCGTCGGTGTCCGAGGCAGCTGCTGGCTCGGACAGATTCCGGCTGGTGGACTGCTGCTCGCTCCCGAGAGCGGAGCAGGGTGCTCCTGCACCCACGCGATCCAGACATCGATGGCCTTCGTTCCCGAGGACGACTGAGGCGCATGCGAGGCTACTTCCAATTCGTTATCCGCCATCGCATCCCGGCTCTGGTTATCATCGCGCTGATCAGCGGCGCTGGAATCTGGAGTCTCCAGAACGGCAAGATCTCCTCCTCCCTGGGAAAGCTCTTCCTCGCCGACAGCCCGGCCTACGACCAATACCTCTCCCGGGTTGAGGAATTCGGCAGCGATGAACAATTAATCATCGCCTTTGAAGAAGAGGATGTCCTTGGCGCCGACTCCCTGCGCAGGCTCCTCCTCGCCACCGAGGCCATCAGGAAAGCTGCCGGGGTAGCCCGGGTCATGAGCCTGCTTGATAACGAGATTGTCTTCGCGAAATCGGCGAAAGGCGGGATTGAGGCGCGGATCGAAGAGCTCAGCGGCTCCAGGGAGAAAACCGAGACCGCCCGAGCCGCCTTGCTGGGCGATCGTTTTACCGGAGGCATCCTCCTGTCAGAAGATTCCCGCCATGGCGCGGTACTTATCACTACCCTCGCCGATGGAACCAATGACATGGAGGACTCCATATCGTGGGCGGAAGGCATCCATGCGGTCTTCCTCAGGCAAGGCTACCGGGAAGAGAACCTGCACAGTGCCGGCGGCATCGCCATCGTCTCTGAGATGATGAAGCAGACGCATTTCAACCTCGAGCGACTCTTCCCTGTTGTCTGTTTGCTGCTGATCCTGACAGTCTATGTCCTATTCAAAAAACTCTGGCCCGCCCTGGTCTCTACCAGCATCGCAATCGTGGCTGTGATCTGGACCATGGGGATAGCCGTGTGGCTGGATCCTGAGGTCAGCATCATGCTGGCAGCCATTCCCGCCGTCATCCTCATCATCTCCTTCTCAGACGTGATCCATCTCTGCAGCGCCTACCTGCTCGAGCTGGGAAAAACCAGCGACAAGACCGAGGCCATCCTGCGCAGCGCCGAGGATGTAGGAAAGGCCTGCATCTACACCTCGATCACCACCTTTGTCGGTTTCCTGGCGCTCGCGGTTGTACCGACACCCATTTTCAGAAAGCTGGGAATTCTCCTGGGCCTGGGGGTGGGCATAGCGCTGCTGCTGGCGATGACCTTGTTCCCCATCCTGCTCTCCTTTCTTCGCCCGGAAAACACATCGAGAAGCGGAATTGCTTCCGTGAGCCAGGGCCTGCTGGACCGATTCCTCTCCCTTACCCAGCGCATCAGCCTTTCGGTACCCTGGCTGATCATCGTTTTCTTCGCCGGGCTCCTGGGCGTCAGCATCTTCGGGATCTCGAAGATCACGGTAGAAAACGACATCGCCTTGCGGCTCGGTGAAAACAATCCTGTTCGCAGAGATACCGCCTATTTCACTGAACACTTCGCCGGGACCAATGTGCTGGACCTCTACCTGCAAAGTGAGAAAGATGGCGGCCTGCTCGAGCCGAAGGCCTTCGAGGCAATCGTTGAGCTCGAAAAGAAACTCGTCAACGAGTTGACGGAGGTCGACTCGGCCGCCTCGTTCGCCACGATCCTGACAGAATTTTACCGCAGGCTTCCCGGCAACAAGGACCTGCCGGTGAACCGGTTCACCATCAACCTGGGGATCAGGGAGTTCGAGAGGAGAGACCCCGAGGGACTCGCATTCCTGCTGAATGCCGCCCGGCAACGGATGAGGGTGTTCGTCCGCCTGAACGCCGCAGGCCTCAGGGAGACCCATCGGGCAGGTGAGAAGGTCGCCCGGCTTGCGGCGGAGCATCTCGAAGGGCTCCCGCTGAAAGCCGAACCCACCGGGATGGCCTACCTCATCGGGGGTTGGCTTGACCGAATCATCCTGGCGCAGAAGAAGGGCGTTGGGATCTCCTTCATTGTCATCTCCCTGTTGATGATCATCGCCTTCAGGTCCCTGCGGGCAGGCCTGTGGTCGATGATTCCCAACGTTCTCCCTCTCCTGGTCCTGGGTGGTTATGTCGGCCTGGCCTGGGAGTTTACCGACTCCGACACCTTCATGATCGCCATGCTCGCCATCGGCATGGGAGTGGATGACACGATTCACTTCCTGACAAGGTACCGACTGGAGCTGGCGCGCCACGCTGACGTAACGACAGCTCTCAGCAACACCTATCACTACGCCGGACGTGGAATCGTGATGACGACCCTGATCCTGACCATCGGCTTCTGCCCATTCATATTCTGCCAGTATTTCAGCCTGCGTATCCTGGGCACCCTCCTGCCCCTGGTGCTGATCGTCGCGCTGCTGGCCGATCTCCTGCTCTTGCCCGCCCTCGCGCGCCTGCGCCTGCTGCGCTTCTGAAAGATAAATGACCAGGAGAGGAATGCTTTACCGCCAGCGGCAAAGAAGGCAAAACGGTACCGGTTAACATGTCCCCGAAACCCACCAATCCATACAACGGCCTCCTGAACATCAACAAGCCGGCCGGCATGACCTCACACGATGTGGTCAACCGGGTGCGAAGGGTCCTGGGGCAGAAGCGGGTCGGCCATGCCGGAACGCTTGACCCTGCGGCGACAGGAATCCTCCTGGTCTGCGCTGGCCAGGCGACACGCCTGGTCGAATACCTCGTACCCGGAATCAAGACCTACCAGGGAACCATCCGCCTCGGCCAGGCTACCGACACCTACGACTCCGAGGGGGAATTCACGAGCGAGACCGAAACCTCTCACCTCAACCGGGAGATGGTCGAGGCCGCGATGGTCTCCTTTACCGGCGACATCGAGCAGGTTCCCCCGGCCTACTCAGCGATCAAACGAGATGGCGTCCCCTCCTACAAGCTCGCGCGAAAGGGAAAAGACGTCAACCTTCCAGCGCGCAGAATTCGCATCGAGTCATTCGAGCTGATCGAGTGGAACCATCCCGAGCTGACCTTCCGCATTGTCTGCCAGTCAGGCACCTATGTTCGCTCCATAGCGCATGACCTGGGTGCCGCCCTCGAGGTGGGAGGATACCTCAAATCTCTCTGCAGGACGGGCAGCGGCTCCTGGCGGGTGGAAGATGCCCTGGACCTCGCGGCTCTCGAGCAGGCGGCAGAGGACGGACGGCTCGAAAGCGTCATCCGGCCATTCTCGGATGTCCTCGCGGATATTCCCGGAGTGACGATCACCGAAAAAGAGATCGCCCAGCTAGGCTACGGCCAGGGGCTGCCGCTGGAAATTGAAGGTCGGCCCGAGATCATCTGTGCCCGGGCCGAGACAGGCAGACTCGTTGCCATACTCGTGCCGGACGGAACCAACAGGTGGAGACCTAAGAAGGTCTTCCCCGAGACAGGGTAAGGGCCCGCCGCCCCGGAAAGCTATTTAGACGAGGCCGCGTTATTACGCGCTACAATCAGCCGCTTATTCTTGAGCAGGACCAACTCACGGCTGCGCTCCTTGTGAGCATCCCGCAGGGCCCGGGCCTCGCTGCCAAGACCCGCATCCGCTGAAAGACGCTGCATCTCGACCGTCTGCCTGCCGACCTCAGCCCCGGTGGCGGCAATGGCCTCCTCGAGGCTTCGCTCGAGCAGGCGCAGATCCGCCGCGGCAAGCACTCCCAGGCCCGCGCGAAATTTCTCCAATGAACAATCCGCCTTCAGCAGACGGACAAGGCCAGCCGGTTGCGTTTCGGATTGCGAAGCCCCATCCACCGGCACAGCGACCTGCCCACCGGAATCACCACCGCAACCCGGAATAATGGAGAGAAAGAAAAAACCGATGAAGAAAGCTTTGAGCCGCATTAGTTCTAACCCATGTCGAGAGGTTGAAGGTTGCTGACGAAGAGATCCGGAGCGTTTCTCAGGACCGATCTTTCTAACACACTTGAAGGCGGGAGACAATCAGGAGGCGGGAACGAGAGGCTCTCTCTACAAAGCCTTATCGTTTTCTCCTCAGATTCACTATCCTGTGTGCGGAACTTCAGGAGGACGACGCATGAGCGAAAAAAACAGCGGACCGGAGAGCCAGGGTTTCACCACCCGGGCCATTCACGCCGGCAGCGAATGGAACAGGACCAGCGCCCTGACCCCGCCCATCTTTCAGAGCTCGACCTTCACGCTGAAGGATCTCGAGGAGGGCGTGGCGATGGGCCAGGAGGTGGCGCCCGCTGAGTTTTACACCCGGTGGGGAAACCCGACCACGAAGCAATTCGAGACGGCGATGGCCGCGCTGGAGGGCTCTGAGGCGGCGCTGGCGCTCGCCTCCGGAATGGGCGCCATATCCGCCCTGCTGCTCTCGCTGCTGCGCTCAGGGGATCATCTCCTGGTAGGACGATCGATCTATTCAGGCGTCCACGAGCTGGCTAACGGAATTCTGCCGCGCTTTGGAGTCGAATCGAGTCCTGTCGACCCCTCCGACCTTGATGCGCTCGACGCGGCGATCAGGCCCGAGACCAGGGCTCTCATTGTCGAGAGTCCCACCAATCCAACCCTCGAGATCTGCGACCTCAAGGGAGTGGCCGCGGTCTGCCGTGAGAGACAGGTCATCTCGGTAATCGACAATACCTTCGCTACCCCGGTAAACCAGAACCCCATCTCCCTGGGCTTCGATGCCGTGGTCCACGCGGCCACCAAGGCCATCGGCGGACATTCCGATGTCACCTCCGGAGTGATCTGTTCCTCTTCTGAAATCATCGATGGCTGCTGGGGCTTCCTGAAAATACTCGGAGCCTCCCTGAGCCCGTTCGAGGCCTGGCTCCTGATCCGAGGCCTGAAGACCCTGGAGCTGAGAGCTTTGCGCCAGAACGAATCCGCTCTCCAATTGGCGCGCTTCCTCGAGGCCAGGGCTGATGTCGAGCGGGTCTACTACCCGGGCCTTGAATCGCATACCGGACATGAGCTGGCCGCCTCCCAGATGTCCGGCTTCGGCGGAATGCTCTCTTTTGAGCTTATCGGCGGAACAGAGCGAGGCATGAGCTTCGCGAAGGAGCTCGGAATCATCCAGCTCGCCGTGAGTCTCGGAGGCGCCGAGTCCATTCTCCAGCACCCGGCCTCGATGTCACACGGCTCGCTTGGAGCCGAAGAGCTGGAGAAGGCGGGAATCGCCGGCGGGCTCTTCCGCCTCTCGGTCGGGCTCGAAAATGCAGACGATCTCCAGGCGGACCTGGCGCAGGCTCTCGGCAGCTGTCCCGCGAGTTGACCAGGCTCGCCCGTCTCAGGTAGCGTCCCTGAAGTACTCCGCCGTACGACCGATACCCTCCTCGAGCGGCACGCGGGGAGCCCAGTCAAGCAGGCGCTTGAGCCGGGTGTTGTTAAGGATCAGGCTCTGAACATCGCCGGGACGCCAGGGTCCGGCAAGCGCATCGACCCCGGAAGAGCAGGCGGTCTTGAGAAGCTCGTAGATCTGGTTGGTCGTGGTACCCAAAGCCGTCGAACAGTTGAAGACCGGATCCTCACAACCATCGAGCTCCACCTCCAACATGAGAGCGACCGCCCGGGCCACATCCTCGACAAAGATATAGTCCCTCTTGAGCTCTCCCCCTCCAAAAATCTTCGGTTGGCCCCCGTCCAGCAACAACCTGGCGAAGATGGCCACCACGCCGGCCTCTCCATGCGGATCCTGCCTGGGCCCGTAGACGTTGGCAAAACGCAGGGCGGCCCACTCGAGACCGGAATCCTCCCGGGCCGAGAGCAGGCAATGCTCAACGGCGTATTTTGAGGCTCCATAGAAGGAGGCCGGAACGCAGCGCATTTCCTCGCTGAGGACATCCCTGTCCTGCACGCCATAGCAGGCGGCTGAGGAGGCGTAGACGATCCTGCGCACGCCATGGCGCCGCGCGGCGCCAATGATATTCAGAGAACCGAGAACATTGATCCGCGCATCCATTTCAGGGTCCTGCATGGAAACCGCCACCGAAACCTGCGCGGCGAGATGAATGACATCGTCGGGACTGAACTCCTCGAAGGCGCTCTCGACGGATTCGGTGATGTCGAGTTCATAGAGCTTCGCGCCGGCCGGCACCTGGTCCGCGCCGCCGCCGGAAAGATTGTCCAGAACCGCGACCTCGTACCCGCGCCCAAGAAGCTCCTCTGTGACATGAGAGCCTATAAAGCCCGCGCCGCCGGTAACCAGGATCTTTCGACCCATTCTCACGCTCCAGAATAAAGAAAATGAAAGCGCGGGAATTATAACCTCGTCAGGCGACGCTTTCTGAGGCGCTCTATAGAAAAACTTTCATTCGGGAGTCATCTCCGACCCCCTCAGGGTGTGTCCTGGCTGACCTCGAAACTCGCCACAGCAACTCTTCCGCGGTCATCAACGCAGCGAATTCTGTGGGCGCCGGCGGTGAGATCCCAGCCAACCTTGTCGGTAGAGCCGGCCTCCACCAACAACTCACCGTCGAGAAACCAGTAGAGTTTTCTCACATCGGCGGCGGCCGCCGCGCTGAACTGAAGCCGCTGCCTGAAGGAGGCGCCCCTGACCAGCAGAAAGCGGGAGCCATCCACGGGCGATACGATCTGGGGAGACTGGACTCTGCGCCCCGCCGCCCCGCACCCGGGATGATGAGGAAGCCTCTCGTGGCCAGGCGAAACGTTCCTCTCTAACCAGCCCGCCATCTCCGGCGGCCAGTCGACAATCACCTTGCGCCGGGGAGAGACCGCGGAGTCGTCAAGGCAACGGCCGCAGAGCTCCAGGCCCCGGGCCTCATCAACCAGAATCTCACGGTGGACCCCGCAGACCGCCATCCCCAGCGACCGCAGCGGCAGCCTCACCCTCCTCGTTCCATCGCAATGTTTCCCGAGCCTTTGCCCGCTGAGAGAGCAAACCTCCCTCTCCACCAGCTCCCCTGTCGGAGGCCATTGAGAAGCGGCCCCTTCTGACAGATCGAGGCAGAGCGGCAGAGCGAGCGGGAGCGCCGCCTCGCCTCCGATCAGACCCGGACGCGGACGGCCGAATACATCCCCGACCCAGACACCGACGATCCAGGTTGGACTGAACGCTACAGTCCACGCATCACGCAACCCGAAGGAAGTGCCCGTCTTGTAGCCGAGCGCCGGGCCGCGATACCCAGCCGGTATCACACCGGAGCGAAAGAGATGTTCATCAGTCGACAGCGCCTCGAGAACGGCCGCGGCTGACCCCGCGCTGAAGATATTCCTGCTCGCAGAACGCGCGGAGCTCTCTCCTGACAGAACCGCAGGAGGCCTCCAGGTCCCGAGATTCGGAAGGACCGCATAGGCCCCGGCCAGCTCGAGCAGGCTCACCTCCCCGCCGCCGAGACAGAGCGTCATGCCGTAATCACGGGGCCTTCTATAGAGACCGTTAAACCCCGCCTGGCGTAGTACATCGAGGTAGCGCCGGGTACCAACACTCGACTGCAGGCGAACGGCAGGAATGTTCAGAGACCGGGCAAGGGCCTCCGCGGCCGGAACGGGACCGTGGTAGCGACGGCTGTAGTTCTGCGGAATGTAGGCGGCAAAAGGGGAGGGAACGTCCGGCAGAAAGGCGGAAGGAGAGGACTTCCTGAGGTCAAAGCCAAGGGCGTAGAGAAAAGGTTTCAGCGTCGAGCCCGAAGACCGCCTCGCGAGAGCCGCATTGTACTGGCCCCGGAGCTTCGAATCGAAGAACTCCGGAGAACCCACCATGGCGCGAACCGCGGCGCTCTCAACCTCCAGGGCTACAACCGCGAGCCCGAGACCTCTGAATCGATCAGCATGCCGGCGAAGATAGTCGTCCAGATGCGCACGGGTCGCCGCCTGAACGCTTGAATCGAGAACGGTCCGGATACGGCCCGAGCCGCGACCAAGCGACCGGGCCCTGTAACGCGCGAGATCGGAGAAATGCGGCGCCTCGAAAGGCCAGGCGTGAGGCCGCACCGCCGGACGTGAACGGGAGGCGTCCTCGAAGCGGCCCTGGTCAATCATTCCCTGGCGAAGCATGGCCGCCAGCACCTCTTGCCGCCGGGCAAGAGCCCGGTCATAGTGACGGTCCGGACGAAGCCGGGAGGGACTCTGCGGAAGGCCGGCGATCAATGCCGCCTCTCCAAGGCTGAGATCAGCGGCCGACTTGCCCAGGTAGCGGCGAGCGGCGGCCTCGACCCCTCTCAGATTTCCTCCGTAGGGAGCCAGGTTCAGATAGGCGGCGAGAATCTCATCCTTGTCGAGGCGGGCATCGATCTGCAAGGCGTAAAAAGCCTCGACAATCTTGGCGGCGATGGTTCGCGGCCGCTGGTCGAGCATTCGAACCAGCTGCATGGTCAGGGTGGAGGCTCCGCTGTGAATCCGCATACGAACCAGGTTCTGCCAGGCGGCGCGGAACACCGCCGCAACATCTACCCCGTGGTGGCTGCGGAAATCCTGGTCCTCTACGGCGATCGTCGCCAACTCGAGCCAATCAGAAATCTCGTCAAGCCGGCTTACGAAACGAAACTCATCATCCTCGCTTCGGTAGGCCCGCAGCCAGCTTCCATCGGACGCGGTAACCCAGGAGGATGCCGGATAAGAATCAAAACGGCTGAGCTGAAAGGGATACAGAAAACAAAGAGCTGCGAGCAGGACTGCGGCGGCAAAAAGCCCGCACAACCCGGCTGCGAGGAGCCTGCGAGCTCCCGGAAAACGAAATCCGCGGGTTCTTCCTGAACCATCCCGTGACTTCATTTCAATCTTTCCTGGTGCCTCCTACGATCAATCTCCCCGCGCCGTGACGGCTGAAGATGCCCGCATCGTACATGCTCTCAGCCGTGATAACCGGCAATGTAAAATCTCCCCGGGTCACGGCCCGGGCGGCATAGCGGTAGACCGAGTGGCCGCTGTCCAGACGCGGCACATAGAAAAGCACCCGGTCATCGCGAATATCCATATGGGCCAGCTTGAGAACCCTGGGTCCCTGGGCTGTTTTATCCCCTTTCTTCGGCGGCGAGAGGCGGGGGTTCTCTACCTCCAGGCCCGCGGGCAAGAGATCGGTGATGACCAGGTTGGAGTGGTTCGACGAGCTCTTCAGGCTCACCTCCACCTGGACAACCTCGCCATGCGACACCGTTCCATCGACAACCTCGTTGCCGTCTCCATCGAGGTATCGCCGGCGAACCTCGAGACCCGAGTCGAGCTCCTCGACCTTTCCATCTACAGGAACCCCCTCCTCAACCAGGAACCAATGCAGGACACCATCGCCCTCGAGGGTGACACTGACAGTCTGCCCGGAGTAGTCCCCCTCGAGAACCTTGCTTTCACCCGCATCCAGAACAACAGCATCCGCTTCGCCAACCCGAATCGAGGCGGTATAGTTGGAGCCCGCATTCCCATGCTCGCGAGCGTACTTGCCGAGTGCCAGCAGCGCGTAGGCGTTCTCCTGGGTGTTACCCCAACGCCCCGAAACCCTGTAGCCGTGCAGGCGGGTTACAAGCGCCGCAACCTGCGGGCTCGCCGGATCAACATCAAGCAGGGTAGAGAGCATCAGAGCTGATTCCCGGGCGGGAGAGGTCAGGGCGCCATGGGTCTGCTTTTCCGCAGTCGGCGCCGGAAGAGCCTCGCCCAGGATGGTTCGCGCCTGCTGAGCGCGCCCAAGGGCGGAGAGCGCGGCGCCGAGCAGAAAGCGATCCTCGGTCGAGAGACCTGCTTTTCCCGAGGCGGTCTCTGCCTGGTCTTTTTCGAGCAGGAAAGAGATCCTCCCCTCAAGACCCTCATCCCGGCCGGCCAGGGCCAGGACGTAGATCGCATAGGCCCCCTGCCTGCGCTTCCTCCAGACCGAAGCTTCCCTGATCTCCGCCGCGAGGGCGTCAAGCACCTGGCCCAGTTCCTGTTCGGGAACATCGATGCCGGCCTTCTGCGCTTCGACCAGGAAGTGCGCCGCGTAAACCGTTCCCCAGTACCAGCGAGTCCTGTACCCGGGCCACATTCCAAACCAGCCATTCACGTTCAACATGGACAACAGGCGGTTGATGCCGGCCTGCACATACATATCGATCTCCGCCCCGCGCTGGCCGAGGGATATCTGGGATGAGCCGTATTGGGAAGAGAGCATCTCTCCGAGCTCCTTGAGGTAGATCAGCGGAAAAACCTTGGAGGTGGTCTGCTCGAGGCAGCCATGTGGATAGCTGATGAGGTAATGCAGCGAGCCCAACAGGTCGAGATCGGGAACCGGCGAGAAGCAGAGTCGATGGCGAGCCGTTCCCGCGAGCGCAAGCGCCCCCAGCTTCAGCTCGAGCGCGGAAGACGCCGTCACGGCTCCCGATCTTGTGCTGACAACGCGCGGAGCCGCCGGCCGCACCGGCAATTCTACCTTGAGCTCGGTTGTTTCTTCCCCCAGGCTCGCCCGAATCCTCACCTGCGCGACCCCCACACTCTCCTGGGCCTTGACGCCATGGTAGAGCCGACGGGTGTCGCCGTCCTCGAGTCCCACCTGCCTGGTATGCGCAGAGGCGAAGGCGAGATCAGTGACCGCCTTCGTTGAGGACTCGAGAGGCCCGACCAGGTCCCAGTCGAGCTCCGCTATGCCCCGCGCCCCAGTCTCGTTGAAGAGATCAATCGTCGAAACAAAGCGATCGCCCGGTGCCGTAAAACGCGGCAACCCCAGCTCCAGGTGCAACGGCGAGCGAACCTTGATGTAATTCTCCGCCGAGCCAAAACGAACCCCGGAATGGGCAATCGCCATCATCCTCAATTCGCCGGAAAAATCGGGGAGCTCGAAGTTCGCCAGGACCCGGCCCTCTGAATCAGTGGAAAACGTACCCAGCCAGAGAGCCGTACACTGAAAACGCTTGCTCTTCACCGGGTTCAGGCGGCTGCCGCTGTCGAATCCCTCTCCTTCCGAACCGCCTCCAGGCCTGGCTGCTTTCGTTTCAAGACCAGCCTCGGGCAGCAGGTGGCTGTAAATGTCTGAATGCGCGACGGCGTGGGCCCGCTGGCGTCCATAGAAGAAGTTCCAGGGGTCGGGCGTAGAATAATCCGTCCAGGCCAGGACACCCTCATCCACCAATGCCAGGCTGACCTGTGCCTGGCAGGGCTCGCCATCCTGCCCGGCAACGCTGACCAGCGCCGCCCCGGAAGCCCCGGGCCGAAGCTCCTCGGGCGCCTGCAGGCTGACCAACAGCTGCCGCTCACTGTAATCAATCCACAAAGGAGCGATCCCATAGGCCCGATGGGGACGCCACTTCTGGCCGGGATCGACACCCCGGATCACCGAGGCCGCCACGTAGGCATTGCCGAAGGGAATATCGGGAACGGGTATCGCGATCTCCATATGGTTGGTCTTCATCTCAATTACCCGGTGGCTGAGAACCCTGTCGGTTTCGGTCGTCAACAACAAGGTCCCGGGAAAAGGCGCGCGGATCATCACCCGGGCCTCGTCTCCGGGGTAGAGCAACCGGGAGAGCACCTCGACCTGCAGCGCCTCCGGCTTGTCCATGCTCCCGCTGCTGTTCCAATAGTAGCCCGGAGCCCTGACCCAGAACTCAACCGCCGCGGTCCGATTGCTCGGCTCATCGGCGAGAACCACCCTGTAGTTCCCGGGCTCGGCGAGCTCCAGTTCAAGCTCTCCCCGGCCATCGACCAGGGCCACCTTGTAGCTCTCGACCTCGAAGACCTCTTTATTCGAGCGATAACGGTAAGAGCCCGCCGAGTTTCTCTCCATCACCGTACTCCATTCAATACGATTCAGGACCAGCGCCAGCTCATCAAGATCCGCCGGCTGGCCGCTCGCCTTCAGGGCAATACACTTGAAGGACAAGCTGGAGCCCGGTCTTGGAGTGCCCTTGAAACCTTTTCGAATGCCGACGTAAAAAGGCGCCGGGTCAACATCGAGCGCAAGCCGGGTGTTGACAGCACGGCCGCTGGTGTCGCTGGCTTCGGCGGAGAGAGAGAGCACCAGGGGGAGGTCATTGTCGACCGTAGGTATCTGCACCTCGAACCGGGCCCGGCCATCCTTGTCGAGCTTCGCGCTGCCGAAGACGCCCGTGACGTTCAGAGGCGAAGCGGACGGATCCCCGAATTCATATCCCGAGGCGGCGCCTCCCGGAGGATTGAAAACCCCCCTGGAGAGTGCCCACCCCAGCTCCATCGGGACGTCCCGGGCCGGCAGCCCGGCAAGGTATTCGCCGGCAACCACGACCTCAACACTCTCACCCGGATGGAAACGCCGGGACCCGGCGCCTTCGGTCTCTACCGGACGCTCGTTTTTCTCCTGCTCGTTCCCGACTCCATCCACTGAGATTGAGAGCCTCATTCGGCTTGGAACAAAATCTTCTACCTGGAAGCGCGCCGAACCAAGCTGCCGTCCATCTTCACCCGGCAACCGGAGCGCCACCCTGTAGGAGCCCGTCACCGACGACTCCGGAATCTTGAAAGACACCCCGGCAGCACCGGAATCGTCAACCCGGGAGCCCAGGAGCTTGAAGCGTTTCATGTCAGGCCGCAAGATCTCAAATTCGACGGGAAAGATCCCCGGCTCCTCGAGCCAGGAATCCCGCACAAGCGCCTCGACACGAACGCTGTCGCCGGGTCGATAGACTCCGCGGTCACTGTAGACAAAACCATCGTAGCCCTGCGCAAGATAGGATCGTCCATAGACGGGAAAATCAATGAACTGGATGCTTTGCGCCTCAAGCTCAAGGTAAGACACTGAGCCGTCCTGCTCTCCAAGAACCACAAAGGGAGCCCCATCTCGGTCGTCAAAGGGACCGTTCATCCGGGCAAGCCCCACATCATCGGTCCGGGCGGAGACCAGTTCCTGGTTGTTCGCTGTCCAGAGCGAGATATCCACACCCTCAAGCGGCTTTCCATCAGAGATCGAGGTTGCCCAGACAATGAGGCCTTCGTCGGAGGCCATGGCGCTCAGGGCGATATCTGTCACGGTGACAAGAAGCTCATCTTCACGCCAACGATTCGTCTTGTCCTGAGCCGCTACGAACCAGACGCCTTCGACCTCTGAAGAGGCTGAGTTCTCATCAGCCAGCAGCTGTCCCAGGTCGAACGAATTTTTGACAACCTCATTGCGTGACCCGCCGAGTGAGAATTCCTTCCTCTCACCTTTGCGCGTAAAGATCGAGGCATCCGAAGAATAATACCTGTTCTGATTCAGATGGCTGAGATAGAGAACCAGGTTGTTCGAATGGACCCGCTGGGCCGACAGCAGCACCGACTCGACATTGACCGTCGACAGCTGGAGCTTGCGCCTTCCCCTGGGCGAAAGGAAGCCGGAGGATCTTTCGAAGGCGAGAGCCGCCTCACGATCTGGAATAAGGACCTGGAGGGAGGTGTTTGCGTTCAGCAGGTAGCCTCCCTGGCCGAGCAGGCCTCTCAGCGCCGTAACCTTGTAGAGCGTCCCCGCCTTGAAGGGACCGGAGAGAACGACCCTTGATAGAGAATTGCGCCGCGACCAGTAACGAGAGTTGTGCAGGCTGGCAACGAAGTCGACCGGAGGCTCGACGACAAACCAGTCCTTGAGTCTCCCCGCCACGCCCACATCGATAGAATGGTTAAAGCGCAGGAGCAGCTCAGGCCGCGCGAATCCATCGCTGCCAGAGACCGAGACGGTGTGCATGTGCAGTTCAAACAGCAGCGGAACGCTACGACGCACGGTCTGGGACAGGCCAAGAGGACCACTTTCTCCCTTGAGGCCGGCCTCGAGCAGGACCACGGTCTCCTCCACCGGCCTTCTCGTCCGCACCGCGAAGTAGCTGGCCGACGGCTCGGCGGTGAGTATTTCGTAAGGCGAGTCCTCGCCATTGCCGTCCAGCAGGGTGAGCTTCTCACCCAACCCTCCACGGGAAACGCTGTCGTTAAAAGTCAGGCCAACCGTCACCTGTCCTTCCCTGGTGAAATCTATCTGCTCGACCTTCACCAGATTCAGGGAACCGGTATCAAACTCAAATCGATAGGGCCCGGCGTAATCGTTTCCTGTCACGCTGTTGAATCGCTCGCTCAGCAGGAGAACGAACGCGGTGGATGCCGGCAGGCGCTGGGCCGGATGGAAGTACAAGGTCTGTGGGCCAAGGAACCGGGTCCCTCCGAGCCGGGTCTCTCCGGGGATCCTCTCCATGCTCCCGAGAGGCTGCGGTCCCGGCTGAGCAGGATCCCTGATGGCGATTTCAAGAAGCCCGGCCACCCTGGCTGCGGCGATCTTACTGTCATCGAGAATGTCCCGGCTGAACGTGATGTAAGGTGAGTGCTCACGGTCTATTGTCCCCTCGGTATGATAGGAGGGCACGCCCAGGCCAGCCGACCTCGAGCTCCGGGCGGATGAAAGTGACGCCACCGCGACGATGACCACAACCGATAAGAGAGAGGCGATTGCGATAAACCGCCTACGATCGGACATAAGTTTCGAGATGAAACCCAGATTCATGATGTTGCTCCTCAATTCTCCACTTCACACGCCACGATTCCCGCCGGGGAATGAAGGCTCGCCGAACCGGGGCGAAACACGCGCCGGGATGAGAGCCTCCGTTGATCTGTCGCCGCCATACGGTGACGCGACCATGGCCGCACGGCTGCTGGCGCTCCCGCGCCCAGCCGGCATTTTTCTCTTCTTGATACCTTCTCTTCTTGATACCTGTGCTCTTCGAGAAGCTTTACGTCACCGCATTGAGCGCGTTGCGCAACACCCGGCACGGACCGACCCCGGTGGGTCAACCTCAACA
>Ga0163108_10001965_pt1 | contig 14952 bp, 9 predicted proteins | sample Fk1155metaG_FD_109644 | JGI IMG/M metagenome (GOLD analysis project Ga0163108, IMG submission 109644) | Marine microbial communities from the Central Pacific Ocean - Fk160115 155m metaG | ecosystem: Environmental > Aquatic > Marine > Oceanic > Photic zone | place: The Central Pacific Ocean...
ATACGAAATGGAATTGGCTTTAGTCGCAAGTAGGGATCTTCATGGTCGTGTTAGATCATTCCCAGTTGTGCAAACCAAACAGTGTGAACAAGTATGTGATTGGGTAATTGCTCCAGCTGAAGTGAGTCATTCAGTACAGGCAATGGCTTTTAATATCGCAGCTTCGTTACTCGCTGAATTGGATTATGTAGGTGTAATAGCAATTGAATTTTTCTATGGGGCTAAAGGTTTGTTAGTTAATGAAGTTGCTCCTCGTACACACAATTCGGCTCATTTCTCAATCGAGGCTTGTAGTAGTAGTCAGTTTGACCAGCAACTTTGTATAGCGGCAGGCTTGCCAGTCCCTGAACCGGAGATGATAGTTCCTGGTGCTCTTATGGTTAATTTGCTTGGTTTGCAAGAAGGTTTAGTTGAGTCATTAGAGGATCGACTCGCGAGCCTAAAGAGAATTGATGGTGCTTATCTTCATTGGTATAAAAAAGATAAAGAGATACCGGGCCGCAAACTAGGACATGTCACCTTCCTTCTCTCTGAGGAAGATGCTGACTTGCGAAGGCAGGAGGCTTTTAAGCGATTGGAAAGTATTCGTGCAATTTGGCCAAATATCTTGGCCAATAGGGTTTAAATTAAGTTCGGACTACTTTGTTGGTGACGGCCTTTTCTAGTGCTCTGATCTGACTCTCTTTCGACTTGGGGAGACTGTCGTGAAGGTAACGTATACCGGCCTTGTAGCCGGAAACGAAGCCCCACTTTGACTCCCCTTCTGGTACTTCCAGGTCGAACGCTGGGGCTCGCACGGCACGGTGGTTCAGTATCCGATAAGTGACTGCAGCACAAGGGTTTTACCCGCTGCAGTCATGGATACTTTTTGGGTGGTCCTACCAATAGGTCCTACCAAGTGGTCTTACCAACGGTCCTACCAAAATTTACGTGAGTTAATAAATAAATTGCTTTTTGAACTTGTTCTTAAATAGAAGATCTCAAAAGCTTTCTCAATAAAATGATCATTCTGAAAATCTGGTGATAATGGCTGGATAGCAAAAACTAGTGGTTATTTCTTATGTGGAGTGCCTATTTATGGTCCTACCACTTCAGATCCCTAGATCTATTTGACAACAGTTGATTCTTTATATCTAATGGTAGGACCACTTTCTCTTGATGGCTTTTCTTAACGATTTAGAGTCTTATTGAGAATCCTAGCGATGATCGGATTGCTCAGTTTTCAGTGCCCGGCATGGGGGAGATGGAATGTATTAGGCGTAGAAAATCCTCACAGAAAATCTTAGATTTTTTCAGAAGACAATTGATTCTCTTTGCGGATGCCAAATCTTTGTCGTTTGATTTGTTAGCAGCAGCCAGCTCATCCAATCCGGAAGTAAATGAGCAAGGTCTCATTCCTATCGAAATATCCGGCTTAAAGAGCTCGATCTCTATAAGAACGTAACCACGAGTATCGATTATGGGCCTGGGTATTTGTGCCTAGGAAGATTTTGCTATATGCTTTGGGCTGCTTTTTAAAGAGCGTGCATTCTGATCCTGCTGCTAATGCCCATATTTGACAAAATTACACTGGATAATGATTCTTTATTCTTACTTGCCCGGTATGGTCTTCTTAATTCTTTCTTGTCTGAAGTCATTTGCGACGAAATAACTCATGGGATTAATCTTAATGCTAAAGATCAAGAGATAGCTCTTAAGAATTATAAGATTAAAAATGGCATTGAAGATAATCATTCAATGGATAGATATCGACAAAGAGAACTGCTTTCGCAAGATAATTTTAAGTATAGGTTTGAGAAAGAAGAGAAATTAAAGCGCTATTATAAGAAGCATTTTTCTTCTGATAATAAATCACAGTTTCTATTACGAAAGGATGATCTGACTCAAGTTAAATATAGGCTTTTACGCGTATCCCAGGAAGGACTTGCAAAAGAATTTTTTCTTCAGATAACAGAGGAGGGTGGCGATCTTTCTGAGCTTTCCAGGAAATATTCAGAGGGACCTGAAAAAGAGAATGGAGGACTTATTGGTCCGGTCCTAATAACAAAGGCTCATCCTGTTTTAGCAGAACGTTTGCGTTGTTCTAGGGAAGGGCAATTGATTGAACCGTTTCAAGTGGAGAATTGTTGGCTATTAGTAAGACTAGAGAAGTTAATTCCTGCAAGTTTTGATGAAGTTGTTGCTGAACAAATGAGCTCAGAACTCTTTCAGCAATGGTTGCGAGATGTAGTTGGTCAACGTCTCTCTTCTATTAAGGAGGCGCTAGATCAAGATGCACTCTTGAGATTGGAACTTGTTCATTCATGAGTCTCTTCTCAACTGAAATTTTGACTTGCTTCCCATTGCTCCAAGAGGTTGCTGCCTTTCAAGCTATTAGCCATCGCGGTGCTACAGAAATTTCATCAAGATATAAGTGCAAGAATTTTTCACTCGGTCAGTTCCTGTGTAAGCGAACCATTATCCCCAGTGAGATTCTCCTTATTACGAAGGGACAAGCGAGATTGCTTGGGGTTGATCAAGACCAAGTTTGTACTTTAGAAAAGCTTGGACCAGGAAGCTTCGTTGGACTTGCCTCCTTATTGCGAGCTGCTCCATGTGAAGAAGTCATTGCTGCTTCTGAATTAGAAGCAATAGCTTTCTCAGATGATCTAATCCTGAAACTTTTAACTGAGGAAGAGAGCTTCTCCCAGTGGTGTTCGAAGAATCTCTTCACTGCAGAGTTAGCCGATCTACTGAGTTTGCAACTTGATAAAAACCCTGTTGAAGGTAATTCATTACTTCGTCTTCTTTCGAGCATGAAATCACAGGCCCATTTGTTTTGTGTGGGGAGAGATCAACTTGATGGAATAGAAAAAGATCAACATTTAATCGTTGCAAGTCAGAACATCCCTGATTGTCCGATTGGTACAAACTTGAGAACAGAGAATGAAATACCACTTGCCTATCCTCCACTTCCTGCTCGCTTAGTTGTTATTCCAGACCCAGAGTTATTTCAATCAAGCCCAATCGCTAAGTCGTTTAGACATCAAGAAAAAGAAATAGCCTCCTCTTCTCAATCGAGCAGTTCAATGCCATTGGCCAGTGGTATTGATCTTGGACAATCTGACCACAATCCAATTCAACTGAAAAGAGGGAAAGGTTCTATTGAAGTGGCTTTGGCTTGTTTTTATATGCTTTCAAAAGAGCTGAATCTGCCGTTTCGCCGTGATGCTATCGAAAAAATCCTGACGAAAGCTGTGCAGTGCAACAAGACGATCGATCTATCGCTATGTGGAGACATTTTTTCAATGATGGGCTTGCATGTGAGCAAGATTCATGCACCGGCAACATTGGGGAAAAGGCTTGAGAGGCCGTCTTTGGTGGCATGGAAGAAAAGCTTGGCAGTGGTCGGCAGCTCGAATGCAAAGGGACTAGTTCTTGCAAGCCCACGTGATGGTTGGGTTGAACTTGACTCAGAGGAAATAGAGGAAGCCTTCCCGGAAGGGATTGAAATGCTGTTGTTAGAGAGAAAGAGTACGAGCCCTGAAGCGAGATTTGGCTTTGCCTGGTTTTGGCCAGCATTGAAGCGCTACCGGAATGTGTTGACTCAAGTTTTCGTGGCTTCATTTGTCGTCCAGCTGTTTAGCTTGGCCAACCCTTTGTTGATCCAAGTAATTATTGACAAGGTGATTAATCAACGCAGTCTTGAAACTCTCCAAGTCCTAGGCATTGCATTGGTAGTTGTCACATTGATGGAGGGGATTATTGGTGGACTGCGGACATTCCTTTTCAGTGAGACGACTAATCGTATTGATATGAGATTGGGCTCACAGGTGGTTGATCATTTAATGAGATTGCCTTCGAATTACTTCGACAAACGTTCTGTAGGTGAACTTGGTACACGTGTAGCTGAATTAGAGAAGATTCGTAGTTTCCTTACGGGACAAACACTCTCAACTTTGCTGGATACTTGTTTCTCAGTTGTTTATATCGTAGTGATGCTCTTCTATAGTTGGCTCCTTACTCTTTTGGCTCTATGTGTTTTACCTATTCAAATTGGAATTACTGTTCTTGGTGCTCCTTTATTCCGTCGTCAATATCGTGAGTCAGCACGCGAGAATGCCAGAGCACAAAGTTATTTAAATGAATCATTAACCGGCATCCAAACAGTCAAGGCACAAAATATAGAGTTAATTAGTCGTTGGAAATGGCAGGATATTTATAAAACCTATATATCTAAATCTTTTAAAAAGAATGTTACTGGAACTGTCTTAAGTCAATCTTCTCAGGTTCTACAAAAGCTATCTCAAATTTTGGTTCTTTGGGCGGGTGCAGGTCTTGTTTTGAACGGGCAAATGAGTTTAGGTCAATTAATAGCTTTTAGGATTATCTCAGGTTATGTAACCCAGCCACTCCTTAGACTTTCTAACACTTGGCAGAGTATTCAAGAATTAAAGGTTTCATTGGAGAGAATTGCAGATGTGATTGATACACCAGAAGAATCAAATGAGGCTGATAGACAGAAAATACCCCTGCCTATTATCAAAGGTGATGTTAGATTTGAAGATGTAGGATTTTCATTTGAATCATCTTCTAAGGAAACACTCAATCATGTCAGTCTTCATGTTGAGCCAGGAACTTTTGTTGGTATAGTGGGAAAAAGTGGTAGTGGTAAAAGTACTTTTGCCAAGATGTTATCGAGACTCTATTCGCCAAATTATGGAAAAATATTAATTGATGAATATGATATCGAGAAAGTAGAACTTTATTCTTTGCGGAGTCAAATAGGAATTGTCCCTCAAGAAACTTTTCTGTTTAAGGGTACAGTTTCAGAGAATATTGCCTTTGCTAATTCAGATATCTCCAATGAAGAGATTGTTAGGGCAGCTCGAATTGCTTGTGCCCATGATTTTATAATGGAGCTAGCTGATGGTTACAGTAGTTATATTTCCGAACGAGGTTCAAATCTCTCCGGCGGGCAACGCCAACGGATTGCACTTGCCAGAACACTGATTTCTCAACCTAGGATTCTCGTTCTAGATGAAGCGACAAGCGCTCTTGATTATCAAACTGAACAGAAAGTCTGCAAGAAGCTTTTAGAAGAGATTCGAGATAATACTATCTTTTTTATTACTCACCGATTGCAGACAGTTCGTAACGCAGACTTGATTCTTTTATTTGAAGATGGACGCATTTCTGAGAAAGGAACTCATGATCAACTGATTAGTAAGAGGGGTCATTATTGGTCTCTTTACAACCAGCAGAGAGTGAACTGATGAAAAGTTCATTACAACGCCCTTTAGGATTAGTCAAGCAAGCAAAAGCTTCTCTTTTGGGTGCTTTAAAAGAACGTGTTCTACCTAAGGCTTCTAAAGCAAAAGTAAAAGTTGTTGTTTGGGTTAAAACTGATTTATATCAGGGATTTAAATCATCTAAAATTTCATTAAGTAATTGGTTAGAATCTAAACCGTTGCTGATTGCACGTAAAGCTAAAACTTCTGCACTGAAATGGTTTAAGACTGATCTACATGCAGGGTTGGAATTATCAAAAAATTCACTGACATATTGGTTCAAAGAAACAACTTTACCGATTGCAAGCAAAGCAAAGAATTCTGTCGTTATTTGGTATAAAACTGATCTGAAAAGTTCTGTTAGTTCAGCTCAAAAATCTTTAGAAAGTTTTGTAGAAACAAGTGATGATAGTGATATTGGTATTCAACCTTCTAAATCTTTAGCGGGCACAATTACATGGACTTTGATTGCTACTAGCGTAGCGTCTTTTGCTTGGTTGGCTTTAGCGAAGACCGATGAAGTGATAATAGCGAAAGGAAGATTACAACCTATTGGTGATGTCAAGATTATACAAATGCCTCTAGGCGGCGTATTAAAGGAAATGTTGGTTACGGATGGACAACGTGTTTCAAGTGGCCAGGTTTTACTGCGCCTTGATAATGAAGCCTCATTAGATAGAGCTAAAAGTACAAGCGAGGCAGTAAGAGCAAAGAAAGCCCAATTAAAACTCAAACAAACTGAGCTTGAGAGATATCTAAGCCTTAACGACGCGAGGATGAAAGTTCTTAGGCGTAAGGTTGAATTGAATAGATTGATTGCAGGGCGAATTGAGACTCTTTATAAGGAAGGTGCTGCGCCGGAATTGCAATACCTACAGCAATTAGATGAACTTGCCGAAGTAGAAGGTGAACTCGAGACTACATCGATTATTAGAGAGAGGCAGCTATCGATTATTAATCAATCGATAGAAGAACTTAAAGGCCAACTAGCAAATGTCAGTAGTGATCTCACTGAATTAAATGTAAATCTACGCTACCAAGACATAACTTCTCCAGTTGATGGAGTGATCTTTGATCTTAAACCAACCGGTCCTGGCTTTGTCGCCCAAAGCAGTGAGCCAGTGATGAAGGTCGTTCCATTTGATGCATTGCAAGCAAAGATCAATATCAAGAGTTCTGATATTGGTTTTGTCAAAGTAGGTAAACCAGTAGACATCAGCATTGATTCTTTCCCGGCCAATGATTTTGGTGTCGTCCAAGGCACTCTTGAAAGAATTGGTAGTGACGCTCTACCTCCTGACAAACAAAATCAATTTTATCGATATCCATCAGTGATTAAGCTCAATTCTCAACAACTAAAATTAAGGTCAGGGAAACAGCTTCCATTGCAGGCTGGTATGTCCTTAGTAGCAAATATCAAGCTTAGAAAGGTAACTTGGTTGCAATTGTTGCTTGGTGGATTCAAAGACAAAACGGATGCTCTGAAAGGACTCTGAACAATCCATATGCACTTCTGACAATTTACATGACACGACTGGTGACCTCAACATGAAACTCCCTTGGTCCTCTTCACAAAAACCTCCAGAAGAACCAACTGCTAATAAATCGAACCAAGTAAATACTGATTCTGCATCAAACACCTCCTCTCCTATGTTTGATTTTGAAGGCAAACGCTATGACTTCAATTCACTACCAAATGACGTTAAAGAATTAGTACGTGGTTTAAGAGTTGCTGATGCTCAGATACGGATGAAACAAGAAACTTTGAGGGTTTTATCTGTGGGCCGTCAAACAATAGGGATCCAGATGAAGGAAAAGATCAAAAAGGTATTGCCAATCTCTTGAATCGCTACTAGTCAATCGGTGTTGTTCCTTGCGATTGATCTAATTGGTGCTTTCTGGTGAGTTGGATTACTGTTCCAGATAGAAGTAGCAATGCAATTAAATTGGGAATAGCCATTAGGCCGTTGAGAGTATCAGCCACATCCCAGATCACACCACGGTCTCCAGCAACAGAACCGATCACTACAACACCAACAAAAATCAGTCGGAAGGGAAGTATTGCGTTCACTCCAAAAAGAAATTCAGTGCATCGCTCGCTATAAAGAGCCCAACCAAGAACCGTTGTTAATCCAAATACAATCAATGCTGAAGTCACTATGACTCCTGAACCCGGCATTCCGAGATTGAACGCAGCTATAGACAAGTCGGCTCCTAATGCACCACTTTGGTAAGCACCGGTAGTGATGATCACCAGAGCAGTCATTGTGCAAATAACTAAGGTATCAATGAAGGTGCCAAGCATCGCGACTGTGCCTTGTCGAACAGGATCATTGGTTTTTGCGGAAGCATGGGCAATTGATGCACTGCCAAGCCCGGACTCGTTTGAGAAGATTCCTCTTTTGAAGCCCATCAGTAGTACTTGAGCAAGAGTTCCACCAGCTGCGGCCTTACCCGTAAAGGCATTTGAGAAGATCTTTGTGAATGCAGAAGGTATTTCCGTGATGTTGTTCAAAAGAATGACAAGAGATGCGATTACATAAAACACACACATTATTGGAACGATAACTGAGGCTGTTTGGGCAATGCGTTTAATTCCGCCAATGATCACACTGAAGACCAGCAGTCCAAGTACTACACCTGTCAATAGTCTTGGAACTCCGACGAGGGCTAAAGCACTGGATATTTCAAAACATTGAACACCGTTTCCGATGCCAAAGCCTGTCATCATTCCGAATAGGGCGAAGATTCCACCAAGCCATGCCCAATCAGGTCCTAGTCCATTGCGGATGTAATACATCGGCCCACCAACGTGATTGCCAAGTGCATTAACTTCGCGGTAATGCACTGAAAGAACAGTTTCGGCGTATTTGGTCGCAATACCCAAAATAGCTATAACCCACATCCAAAAGATTGAACCAGGCCCACCAATTGCTATTGCTGAAGCAACGCCAACGATATTGCCGGTGCCAACAGTGGCGGCCATAGAGGTCATCAGTGCCTGAAATGGACTGATTTCTCCTTCTTCTGATTTGGCTGGGGGACGAAACATCATTCGCATCCCATCAGGGAGGCGTATTAAGGGCATACCCTTCAGTCTTGACATCAAAACGATGCCGGTTGTGGCAATCAGAATGATTGTGGGCCAACCCCAGGCAAAATTATTTAAAGGATTGTTGATTGCTTCTACTGCATCTTCTACTCCATCAGGGATCTGTCCTAAAAAGTGGAGAGATCTCAATAGATTTGACAGCAGTGTCACTTCTCTTAAGTAGACTTGACCCTAATCGTGTCATAGACCTTCTGCAGAAACAACGTAAGGTTCTAAATAAATACTGAGACTAGTTAACGTTTATTAGTATCTTCCTGTTATAGGAATAAGGAAGCCAGTTAAGTGGTGATCTGATTTGAACATTGATGATTTGGCTTTATTAATATCTGAATCTTTCGAGACACGGTAATCGTCATTTTCAGAGGAGGCATTTTGCGCAATGATGAGCAAAATCGATCCTGATCGCTTGATTAAAACATTCGTCAATAACACATATAAAAAAGTTTTTGGATCCCCGTCTTTTTCGATGCGTAGGGCGTTGGAACGTACAAGCCTTCTTTCTGTTCTTTTCGGGTATGGATTGTTTCTTTATGTGATTTTGGCGCTGCAACCACTGCAGAGAAAGCAACGACAAGTAATGACGTTTGATCATGTCAAAACTACTCTTCAAAAATCAGAACCTCTACTGATTGGAACGAATCCAAAATCATCTTCTCAGAAAAGCATTGATTTACAGTCCCTTCAACGAGTTCTCAGCGATCTTTCGTCTTATCGCCTTGCAATATGGATGCATCCGATCGGTATTCCGGGTGATTTTGTTATTCCAACCTCTACAAGTAATACTTTCTTTCAAAAAGTTCCTTCGCTTCGGAATGCAACTAAAAATATTTCGAAGTCTGAATTGGGCCCGATAGTTTATAGCGTTAACTCGCGTCACTTCGCTCTTGATAGTTCTGAAATTCAGTTTCACGGCAAAACATGGAAGATCCATCTTGTTGACGACATCACTCAAGAAATTGAATATCAACAAATATTGGCCTGGATTCTTCCTCCGATAGCTCTAATTGCTTCGTTGATCACTATTTTGCTTACGCGTTCAGGCATTCGACGAGGCCTAGAACCTCTTAATGAATTCGGTCGTCTGATCGGATCAGTGACATCTGGTTCTCTTATTGATAGTCGTTGCGAGTCCGATGACCAACCCTTGGAGCTAAAACCTCTTTCTGGATCATTCAATTCTCTTTTAGATCGCTTATCTCAGTCATGGACCCGTCAGAGGGTATTTGCGAATGCACTTAGTCATGAATTACGAACACCTATCACTTTGATTATTGGTTACACCAAGAGGGTTTTACGGCGTTCAGACAGCCTTACCGATGAGTTGAGACATGACTTGATAATCGTGGATGAAGAAACTCGTCGTCTCGGCCGCTTAATCACTGATCTTTTAGATATTGCCCGAGAGGAATCAGGAACATTGTCTATCAACTCTCAGCCTTTTGAGGCTTGGAAAGTCCTTGATCAGGTTTATCAATTAAATCAAACTGAATTTGGAGATCGTTTATTGATGTTGTCAGAAAAGTCTGGCAGCGATCATCTCTGGACAATGGGTGATCGTGATCGTTTAGTGCAATGTTTGGGCAATCTGATTGAAAATGCTTTTAAGTACAGTCCTGATGATCAGAATGTAGAAATAAGCTGTAGTAGTTCTAAGGAGTATGTGCAGTGGAAAGTGCGTGACCATGGCCCTGGAGTTCCAGAAGCTGAGAAAACATTGATCTTTGAGCAGTTTCGGCGAGGTAGTAACACTGCAAAACAACAAGGGAGTGGAATCGGCCTGGCTTTGGTTCGCTCTTTATTAAAACCAATGGGAGGAAGAGTGTTTGTACAAGATGCCACTGATGGTGGCGCCCTTTTTGTGATTGAACTGCCACGTTGCGAATCCCCTCAGCCTGAATATTCCAGCTAAGACAGCAACTCTTGCATTGATAAATCTAAAGTGCTTTTTTGATGATTAATTTTCTTCTAGTGAACTGCGATCCTTTTTTAAGGAAGATACCCCTTGCTTGTAATTAAACTCACAACAAGAACAATTGCTTTTAAGCTGAGTTGCCAATAGGAGCTTTCCCCCTCACAGTTGCCGTGGTGGATGACGACCCAAAAATTCGTCAACTACTGCAGGAGGAAATTGAGTATGAGGGACATCATGTCTTGAGCTTTGAATCTGCTGAAGCTTTTCTTGATGATTTTCAGAAACAGAAAGTTGATTTAGTTCTTTTGGATTTGATGATGCCTGGAATGGATGGACTTCAATGTTTGCAGAAATTACATTCACAACCAATCAGTGGTTCTTTGCCGAGGGTGATTGTTGTAAGTGCGCTTAATGATTCGAACAAGCAGAGTGAGGTTTTCAAGGCAGGTGCTGATGGTTATGTCGTCAAGCCAGATATTTTTGAAAAACTCCCATCTTTATTGAGCGGTTCAAATCCTCAATAAAATTAGATTATTTGGTCAGTAGGGTCGCTGCCTATTACTGCCCTGCTTTTGCGATACGGGAGTACTTAAGAGTTTTTCGGACGCTGGATCAAAACGATTGCTTATGTTGGGAGAGGGTTCATAGATCGAATGGAGTCAACGTTGTCTTCTCGAATCCGTGTTTTAGTTGTTGATGATGAAGTCAGGCTTACTGAACTGCTGAGGCTGGAGCTTGATGTTGAAGGCTATGACGTTGATGTTGCTATGGATGGAACCTCAGGTTTGCTCAAGGCACGGGGAGAACCAGCTCCGCAGTTGATTGTTCTTGATTGGAATCTGCCTGATTTCACTGGTATTGAAATTTGTCAGCGCATTCGATCTAGTGGAATCAAAATCCCCATCCTGATGCTGACTGGACATGATGATGTCAGTGATCGTGTCACAGCCTTAGATGCGGGCGTTGATGATTATTTGATTAAACCATTTTCAATAGAAGAGCTCATGGCAAGATTACGAGCCATGCAACGCCGGGTACAAGAATTTACGGATAAACCTGAGAGCGAAGAAATCCCTGAGAATTTGCAAGTCGGTGATCTGATGTTGAATACAAATACAAGAGATGTTTTTCGCGGGAATTTGAAGATCAAGCTTTCAGTTAAAGAGTATGAGCTTTTGCAATTTCTAATGATCGGAGCGGGCAAGGTTCACTCCCGTGATGAGATTATGAAAAATGTTTGGGGAGAAGATTTTTTTGGAGACGATAATTTACTTGACGTTTATATCCGTTATTTGCGCAACAAGATTGAGCGAAAAGATGCACCAGTACTGATTCACACTGTCCGTGGCGTTGGTTTCATGCTTCGAGAAGAGCAAAGACAGTAAAGAAAACAACCTTTAGCTTTAACGAGTCAATAGAAGCTTCATGAGCTGATCTTGAAATTCCTTTGTAGGAAACTGTTTGCATAGGCACCTTGAACTAATTCTTACTTTTCAAAGTAGATCCAGATTTAAATGAATTTGTTTGTTTTTGCTTTCTAGCTTTTCCTCTCTTTCTCAGGTGCTAGAAGCTTTGATCTCTAACTCTTTGATGGTTGAACTTTGAATCAAGGTTGATCAGCTGCAGAAAGTAGAAGAACCCATGGTGTAGCACATTTCAGTGAAAACCTCACCACCACGAACTCCACTGGTGTAGACCGTATCGCCCATGGTGTAGGAAGAAGTTTCAACATATTCTCCGTTAACTGTTCCAGAGCAGAAAGTTGTATCACCAATCTTGTTGCAGCTAGTACCAGCGACTGCGGAAGGAGCAAATAAAGCACCTGCAGAGGCGGTAACGATTCCAGCGGTGAGGATTGCGTTGAAGAGTTTCATGGTTTGGAATCGGTGTGGGTTCTCCCCTGTGAACACACCCTCTCAATTTCTGATGGATTCCACATCTCAAATTTGGAGAGAGTTTCCTGAGAGTTTCCTGAGAGAGATGCCCCTAAATCGCTAGCTTCCCTTTATTACCAAAGGCTTATGAGGATTTGAGCCTGTTAATTGAACAGTCGATTTAGAGCCTTCGTAAGCGCCTTTCTTTGCCTTTGTCTAAGTATCGATGACTTCCATCTGCCTGCTGATTAATGACAGAGACCAGGCGTAAAGATAAAGAAACAGACTATTTCTCCTCTATTTCATTCAATCTGAACTCAATTAATGAAGGCAGGCTTCTAGTGATTGCAATTAAGCGAAATCAGAATTATTGAAGTCAGACTCAGCACCGACGAGAGCCAAGAAATCGTCATCATCGGCATGAGTAAAGCTGCCATTGTGCTCACTGAAGAGCTCAAAATCATTTGACCCACTATTGGATTGATCAAATGATGTGCTGATGTTGACCCAGGTGCTGCCAAGAGTTCCATTGATATTGCTGTTTTGTTCTTGGTTCGCTAGTTCAGGAGAGAAGTCCGTGATGATGTCGGCACCATTAGTAATAACAGAAGACTCAGAAGCAGATCCTTGCACTAGCTGCTCTGAACTAGATAATCCAGTAATCCGGTCATAGTTATTTGTATCCGTATTGGTTTCGACTTCTATTGGATCAGTATCTTGATGGTGGGTAGCAAAGTCATCAGCTGTTAGATCCCCATATTGGATGAGCATCTCTTGGACGTGGGTCATTGCTTGTTCTTCATTGATATAGGAACCACCCACTTCTTCTATGACATCTTTAACTTGTTGTTCAGTAGCTGACTTGAGGTCGAGTTCAACATCAGAGAGTGCTTCTCTAGTTTCTTTTGTTATGACGATGCCATCACTAGCATCATTATTTTCATCTAAAGACTGAAGAAAAACAGCCATATTCTCAACGTACTCATCATTCAAATCAGTACGTTCAACATTCGCAATGTCCTGCAGGAAAGTTTTGCCAGAGATTAGATCATCTGAGGTAATAGTACCAAGAGAAACTTGGCCGATATTAAAGCTGATTTGATCACCTACGACATAGTTGAAGTAGCCGTCTTTTGTTGTTAACCCAGTCATCCCTGATGAAGTTGAATACTCAACTCCTTCTACGATTCCATCAATTAATACAGAAGCACTTGTTGTCATAGTCGCGCTGCCATTGGATTCCGTAACGGTAACCGAGCCATTGGCAGTGAAATTGAATGGACCAGTGTTAGTGAGGGTGAAGACTTGAGCAGTGCCAGAAACAACATTGTCAATGGTAAAGGCATTGCTGGAGACCGTAACAGCAGAGCCATCACTGTCTTTTACTGTGGTACTACTTGGTAGGGATGAGATAGTGATATCGGACAGACTTTCACTGCCATCAGTATCAGCAAGAGTTGCAGTCGCTGAAAAGTTCCGCTCGAAATTTGTTGAATCTGAGACTACGACGCTACTAAAATTGTTGTAAGTGATATTGCCGTTGCCTCCTGATCCATTGAAGTAAATTTTGTTTCCACCGCTAGTACTGCTATAAATATCAGAATTAATGATCAAAGTATCCGATCCGCCATCACCGGTTACCGATGTATTTGTTGCGCCACCCCAGCCTTTAATATAAATAATGTCATTACCGCTGCCACCACTTATTGAGCCAGCATTGGAGCTTGCTGAGTCTCTTACCTCTATATAGTCAGCAGCATTAGTTCCATTTGTTGTCGTATTCATAGGTGCAGTACTAACAATTGAATTTAATGCACTTGCACCTGCTGGAACCGAGGCTGATGTAGCGCCTGAGAATCCTGATGTCGTGAGCGTTAAGCTGGCTGCAGAGGCTTTGGTATCGCCAGCCCCGTTGTTTTCATACCAAGCAATCGTGTCGTCTTCTATAGATGCAGAAACGATATCGAGATCGCCGTCTCCATCCATGTCGCCAATATCGATACCTCTTGCACCATTGGCACTGGTTGCAATGCTTGCGTGGGTAAAGCTTGGATCAGCCGCACCATCATTCTCATACCATGAAACTTGGTCGGCGACATAATTAGCGGAGACGATATCTAGATCACCATCACCGTCCATGTCTGCAAGATGGACCCCAGTCGCTCCGTCAGCGTTGATGTAGAGATTACTTGCTGTAAAGCTTGGATCATCCGCACCATTGTTCTCATACCAAGCGATGGTGTCATCATCTCTTGAGGCCGAAACAATATCAATATCACCATCTCCATCAAGATCACCAACGTGTACTTCGAATGCGAAATCTGCATTTGTATCAATATTGGCCTCAGTGAAGCTGGGATTAGCAGCACCGTCGTTCTCGTACCAGGCAATGGTGTCATCATTAGCAGAAGCAGAAACGACATCTAAATCCCCGTCGTTGTCGAGATCAACAATATGTACAGCCATGGCTCTGTCGGCATTTGTCGTGATATCGCTGATTGTCCAGCTTGGATCATCCGCACCATTGTTTTCGAACCAACGAATCGTGTCGTCGGCATAAGATGCCGAGATGATATCTAAATCACCATCACGATCTAAATCTGCTAAATGGACATCCTGTGCTCCATTGATATTGGTGGCGATATTGGTTGCGCTCCAGGATGGGTTGGCAGCCCCATCGTTCTCATACCAAGCAATCGTGTCATCGATATAAGAGGCAGAAACGATATCTAGATCGCCATCTCCATCGATGTCACCCGAGAAAACTGCGTAAGCACCATCAGC
>Ga0163108_10001966_pt1 | contig 14948 bp, 16 predicted proteins | sample Fk1155metaG_FD_109644 | JGI IMG/M metagenome (GOLD analysis project Ga0163108, IMG submission 109644) | Marine microbial communities from the Central Pacific Ocean - Fk160115 155m metaG | ecosystem: Environmental > Aquatic > Marine > Oceanic > Photic zone | place: The Central Pacific Ocean...
ACAATGGGAGAGATAGAGGCTAAATACGAAACTATATTGGGAGTATTCAGGCCGGATGCTATCTTTATTGATTATTTGCAGTTGATGAAGCCAACAATCGGGGCCTCTGGAACAGACTGGCTAGATGTCGGAAAGGTATCGGAAGAGCTTCATGAGTTTTGCAGAAAGAAAGATTTGCCAGTTGTTACTGCAGCGCAAAGAAAAGCAGTTCAAAAAAAGAAAAGCGGAAAGAAGATAGATGATGTTAATTTAGAAGATTTAGGAAGAAGCAAAATGATAGGAGATAATGCTGCAATTGTTTTGATAATTGGGAATAGAGAAGATGAAGACCTTAGAGAAGATATGGAAATTCATGTTGTAAAAAATAGAGATGGCGCAAAAGGAAAGGTGTCTTTAAAGAAGGTCTTTGATAAATCTCGCATTGAAATATTTCCAGATGATTGGGCAGAAGATATGGGGGATGAGAATGCAATCTAATTGCGTGGTTTTGGATAATAAAAAAATATCTAAAATTAAATCTAAAGATATTGTTTCCATAGAGACCATTTGGGAAGACCAGGTATCAAGATATCTTGTTATAAAAGTAAGTAAGTCTAATAGCTTTATAGATCTATTGCCTTTGGAGCAATTTTTTAAAAATCAAGAAAAAATAGAAGCACCTGTCTTATCTGTTCCGTTTTATATGATAAAAGATATAAAGAAGATAGATAAATCAAATTTATTATTTTTAGCAAATCATCTTAATCCACATATAATCAACGCATTAGAAGGTATGTAAATGTTAGATAAAAGTGTAGGAAGAATAAAAAATATAAAATATGACTCCGAAACTAATGACATGGAAATAGTTATTTTCATTACTGATAATAAATTTAAAAAGAAACTTCTAAGAGATTTATCTTTGTCCGGTAAAATTAAGTTTAAGGGAGATGAGGTTTTGTTTACTAGTAATATATCGGATAGTATAGATGGCTAAATATAACTTCAAATGCAGTGAGTGTGATTCGTGTGAAACATTTGTAATGACTGTTGCGAACTTTCTATCTGTTAAGTCAGAAGATAGCTTTGATAATAAAAAATGCAACAATTGTGGCAATACCGCTCAATTTGTTAGAATATTTAGTCCAACATCTAGTAAAATATCAAAAAGCAAAGAACAGATTTTAACAGAAGCAAAAGATGAGGCTAAAAAAATAGTTGAAAAAATTAAGTTGGGTGACACAAAGACTATATTAGATGTATATGGAGAAAAGATATAATGCCAGTAAAAAGAACAACAACGAAGCTTTTTGAATCTTTAAATGAACACATTAATCAGACCAATACCATGGAATGGGAAGGTTCTCTTAAAGATTATATAAAAATCGTTATAAAAGATTCAGATATTCATATGAATGCTCATTCGAGAGTTTTGAGTATGATAGAAAATGCCGGAGTCGTAAGAGACGAAGAGGGCAATATAGAGGAATATACATTTTTTTCAAATGATTTATTTGGAATTGATAACTCTATAAATGAAATCATGTCTTACCTTAAGGCTGCGGCAACAGGCAGCGAAGTATCAAGAAGAATTTTGCTTCTATATGGGCCCACGTCTTCTGGCAAGTCTCAATTAGCCGTATTATTAAAAAGAGGTTTAGAGTCATTTTCGAGAGATGAAGCCGGAAGGATTTATGCCCTGGCGGAATCACCAATGTATGAAGATCCTCTTGTGGCAATTCCGAATGAGCTTAGATCTAAGTTTCTTGATGAATACGGAATAAAGATAGAGGGTCAGCTAAGTCCATATATGAACCTTATTTTGAAAAAAGAATATGACGGTGATTTTTTAAAGCTACCAGTTAAGAGGATGTTCTTTTCGGAGCAATCTCGTGTTGGAATAGGAACGTTTGTTCCTTCGGACAAAAAGAGCCAAGATATTTCAGAGCTTGTCGGATCTATGGATTTGAGCAAGATTGGAAAATACGGATCCGAGTCAGACCCTAGGGCTTATAGATTTGACGGCGAGTTAAATATAGCCAACAGAGGCATGATGGAATTTGTAGAAATGTTAAAAGTAGATCAAAAGTTTCTATATGTTTTATTAACTCTTGCTCAAGAAAAAAATATAAAAACGGGAAGATATCCATTTATTTATGCGGATGAATTTTTGCTAGCTCATACAAATGAGACAGAATATAAAAGATTTTTAGCAAAAGACGAAATGGAAGCTTTGCACGATAGGATTATTGTTGTAAAAGTTCCATATAATTTAAGTGTCAGCGAAGAAGTAAAAATATATGATAAGTTAATAAATCAAGCAACATTTAAAAATGTTCATATAGCTCCATATACTTTACATTGTGCCGCTATGTTTGCTGTTCTTTCAAGATTAAAGGATTCAAAGCATGAAGGCTTATCTATGATGAATAAGATGAGACTATATAACAAAGAGGATGTGGAAGGATTTTCTCAGTCTGATGTGCCAATGCTTAAAAGAGAGTTTGAAGCAGAGGGAATGACAGGGATTTCTCCACGATATGTTATAAATAGAATTTCTTCTACATTATCTCAAGATGATGCTAATTGTATAACTCCGATTGATATCATAAGATCCGTTAGAGATGGCTTTAGCAGCAATCCAAAACTTGATTTGAAAGAAATAGAAAGATTAGAAAATATATTGACCTCTGTAATAGAGGAATATAGCAAAATCGCTAGAAACGAAGTTCAAAAAGCATTCTTCTTGAACTTTGAAGAAGAAGTTGAAAACTTATTAAATAATTATATGGACCATGTTGGAGCATTCCTCGATGGCACGACCATTGAAGATGAGTGGGGAGACTTTACAGAGCCAAATGAAAGGCTTATGAGGTCAATCGAAGAAAAGGTCGGAATAACAGAATCAGGCAAAAAGTCTTTTAGACAAGAGATTTATAGAAAGATGTTGCGATCTGCCAAAGATGATGGCGGAGGATATAACTATAAAAATCATGCGAAATTACGTGAAGCTCTTGAAAAGCAATTATTTGATGAGCGTCAAGATGTGATTCGATTAACGGTTAGCGCAAGAAACCCAGATGAAGAAGAACTTAAAAGAATAAACATTGTAATAAAGACCTTGTGTGAAAAGTATAATTACACCGCTGCCAGCGCAAATAGATTGTTGAGATATGTAAGTTCATTAATGGCAAGGAATTGAAATGTCCAAAGCCTCAAAAGCAGGCAAGAATTTGTCTGATATCTGGAAGCTCAAGCAACGAGGAAAAAGAGATTCCGATAGACATAAAAAATTAGTTAAGGATGCTATTAAAAAAAATGGTAGAGACTTAATAACGGAATATAATATTATCACATCGGATGGTGATAAAAAAATAAAAATACCTATACGTTTTTTAGACAGATATAGATTTAAATATGGAAAATTAAAAGATAAATCTAAAATAGGTCAAGGGCTAGATGTAAAGCCTGGTGATAAATTTCGATTACGAAAAAAAGACGAGGATAAGCAGGGCAATAAGCCTGGAAACGACGAGGGCGAGGTAGCCTTTGAGGCAGAGGTTTCTATAGACGAACTTGTCGATATTTTATTAAAAGAATTAAACTTACCATGGATGGAAGACACTAAGAGTTCTGAAATAGAAGTTGAGACAGAAGACATGTCGTCCATTGAGAGAAAGGGTATTCTTCCTAACTTAGATATAAAAAAGACTCTTTTCGAAAATCTAAAAAGAAATGCGGCCAAAGGCGATCCCAAGATTGCAGATATAAATGAAAATGATTTAAGATATAGAACTTGGGAGACAAACAAAGAGCGACATTCGAACGCAGCAGTTTACTTGATGATGGACAGAAGCGGCTCTATGAGCAAAGAAAAGACTTATATTGCAAAAAGTTTTTATTTTTGGATGGTTCAATTTTTAAAGAAAAGATATAAAAATATTTCTTTAATTTTTATAGCCCATGACGCAAGAGCCTGGGTTGTTGACGAAAAAGAGTTTTTTGGAGTAAACAGTTCGGGGGGTACATTGTGCAGTACAGCTTTTGAGTTGGCATATGATCATATTCAAGAAAATCATCCGCCCTCATCTTGGAATAATTATGTATTTGAATTTAGTGATGGCGACAACTGGGGTGATGACAACATCAGAGCCTTAGAGTTTGTTAAGAAGCTCATACCGCTGGTTAGGGCTATAGGATATGGCGAAATTACTCCAGATGAAACCTCTTTGTGGACCAATGAGAATGCTAGGCTTTCAGGCTTTCTTGAAAACAATGTTAAAAGAACCAGGTTTGTATCAATTAGAATAACTTCTAGAGAAGAAGTTTTTGACGCTCTTAAGATGTTTTTTAACATTGATAATAGCGCTAAGAAATTATAGGAGATATAATATGAACAAAGTATTGGAAGCAAGAATTAAAGTAATAGAAGAAATTGCAAAAGATATGGGTTTAGATTATTATCCTATTAATTATGAAATTGTGCCTCAAGAAACAATGCTTGAAGTTATAAGCTATGGGCTGCCAACTAGAGCTAGACACTGGAGTTATGGACAATCATATGAGTATCAAAAGATGCAAGGAGAAATGGGGTTTTCAAAGATTTATGAAGTTGTTTTAAACAATAATCCGTCATATGCGTTCTTATTAGATACAAATACAGATATAGCAAATACGATGGTATCTGCACATGTCATTGGACATGTTCATTTCTTTAAGAATAATTATTTATTTAAAAAGACAGACAACAAGATGGTTTATCATGCTGCAGAAAGAGCGCAAAGAATAGAAGAATATATACAAAGATATGGAATCGAAGCTGTTGAAAGGGTTATGGATATTGGATTTGCTTTAGATAAACATATAGATTGGCACAAAGGGTCCACACGATCTTTATATAAAAAGAAAGATAAATATTTTAGAAAAACAGGTTTTGATGAATTCGATGATCTTTTAAATGAAGATGAATTTTCATTAAAAGAGGTTAGGGATAAGGCCGGCTTTCCTCCATCTGCAGAGCTTGATATTTTATGGTTTTTAATTAATTACTCAAGAGCTTTAGAGACATGGGAAATGGATGTCTTGGAGATAATAAGACAAGAGTCATATTATTTTTATCCACAATATATGACTAAAATAATAAACGAAGGATTTGCAAGCTTTATTCATGCAGAAATAATGTTGAAATTAAAATGCATTGAAGGTTCAGACTATTTAGATTTTTGCAGAATTCATGAAAGAGTTGTTCAGCCCGGAGGGAATCATCTTAGCATAAATCCTTATTTCTTAGGATTTTCTATATTAACCAATATTAGAAAAATATGGGATGAAAAGTTTGAAGATGGAGAATCTGAAATAAACGGACTTCAAAAGGTATATGAAGTAGTAAGGGATGAGGATGATATTTCTTTTATAAGAAATTATTTGACAGAAGATTTGGCTAGAGATCTTAAGCTTTTTTCTTATGAAAATTTAAAGATCCCAAATGGTGGCGATGCTATTCATGTTTTAGATACAGAGTTAGATATAGTAAAAGAAGCGGTGATCAAAGGCCTTTATAATTATCGGGCCCCTCTTGTTTGCATAACCTCAATTGAAGATGGTATTTTGCAAGTTGAGCACAAAAGCACAAATGTTGGAACACTAGACCTAAAATATGCTAAGGTTGTAATGGAATATATTTATGAAGCCTGGGGCAGTCCGCTGAACCTTCAAACGATTGATCCAGATAAAAACATTATTCATTACACTTATGATGAATTAGGATTTAGCGGATAGTAATCTTCTTAATAAATTTTTTTATTTTTTATAAATATCTATTTTAACTCCTTGGTATAATTTGTGCATATGGAAACTTTGGAGAATAAAATGAGTAAAGAAGAAGTTCAGACTGCTAACGTAGAGGCAGCCAGAAGAACTACGTCTGCTGACTTTTCCTTTCAATTTAGTGCCGCTAGAGAGCATCAGAAAGTAGAAAAAAAAATATTTAATATTTTATGTGAAATATCTAAGGAAAATAAAGATAGACAAAAGAAGCTCGGAATACTTGTTGTGTTTGGTATCTTTGATGTAGCCAAAGACTACAGTGTATCTGGAATGAGACAAATTGGTATTAATCCAATTCAAAAATATATAGATATTTCAAGCACTTCTTTTAAAAAAGATATTCAAGCATTATTTAGAGAAGAGGCAGATGGAGCTATTGTTGTAAATAGAAATGGTCAAATAATAGGAAGCAAAGTTTATTTGATCGTTGACAACCCAGCCTTGGAGGTTCCAGATGGTTGCGGCACAAGACATATTAGTGCTGCATCCTTTTCCATAAGAGATGATGTTATTGCTGTGTTTACTTTGTCAGAAGAGACTTCTGTGGTAAGGACCTGGAAGGACGGCGCATTCGTTGATCAGTACAATCCTGAGGACGAATCAGCGTGAACTTTTACGATTTATCTAATCTTGATATAAAGATGATGTATATTGCAAACGAAAAGAAAGATAAAAAAAAATGGATGTCTCAGATTTTTGTGCAAACAAAATTTTTTGCAGAGTCCAGAGCAAAAAAATATAAAATAATATCAGCTAAAGATGACTTATTTCAGGAGGCATATTTAGGATTATGGGAAGCCATCTTAACATATGATTATCAAAAAAACTTTGATTTTTACCGATGGGCCCAATGGAATATTTCAAAAAAATTAAGAGATTATAATTCAAAATCCAAACGATTCTTCGCCGCCAAATCTGGTATTAAACAAGAATTAAGCAACTGCAATAACAATTGCTTTTTAGAGAATAAAGAGGTTGAGTTGGAACGGAATATAATCTATAAGCAACTTTTTTCTGATGCCAATGATCTATTATCAAAAAGAGAAAAAAGGGTTGTCATAGATAACTTAATTTTAGGAAAAAGGCTAAAAGAAACGGCCAAAAACCTTAATCTCTCTACAGAGCGTATAAGACAAATTAGAAATTGTAGTTTGTATAAAATAAAACGCTCATTATCTTAGGCTAGCTCCATACAGGGGCTAGCTTTTATTTTTGACGGTTTAAATTTTTGTTTAGTAATTTAAGAAAATATAAAGGGAGAAAATCAATGGAGCTATCATCAAAAATTTTATCAGATATAACTGTTCACATGAAATACGCAAGACATCTTGACGATAAATTTAGACGAGAAAATTGGAAGGAATTGGTAACTAGAAATAAGGATATGCATATTAAGAAATATCCAGAACTTACAGAGGAAATAAGTGAAGCTTATAGCTTTGTTTATGATAAAAAAGTTCTTCCTTCTATGAGGTCTATGCAGTTTGGCGGAAAACCAATAGAAGTAGCTCCAAATAGGATTTTTAATTGTGCTTATATGCCGGTAGATGATACTCGCGCTTTCGGAGAAGCTATGTTTTTGCTATTGGGAGGCACGGGTGTTGGATATTCAGTTCAAAATCATCATGTAGAATGTCTTCCAGAAATAAGACGGCCAAATTCCAAAAGAACAAGAAGGTTTTTGGTTGCCGACTCAATTGAGGGTTGGGCGGATGCAGTAAAGTCATTGGTTGTATCTTATTTTAATGGAACTTCAAAGTTGCGCTTTGATTTTTCAGACATAAGGCCCAAAGGTGCAAAGCTAGTCACATCAGGTGGCAAAGCGCCCGGCCCACAGCCTCTCAGAGAGTGTCTGGTGAAGTTAGAGGGTATCCTTGAGTCTAAGGACGATGGCGACAAGCTAAAGCCTATAGACGCCCATGATATGATTTGTCATATTGCAGATGCAGTATTGGCTGGAGGTATTCGGCGTGCAGCTTTGATTTCTTTATTTTCCGCAGATGATGATGAAATGATCGCCGCAAAAACAGGTGATTGGTGGGAGCGAAATTCTCAAAGAGGTCGTGCGAATAATTCTATTGTTCTTATGAGGCATAGAATAACAAAAGATTATTTTATGAATCTTTGGGATAGAATTAGAGCTAGCGGATCAGGAGAGCCTGGGTTTTATTTTACAAATGACAAAGACTGGGGAACTAACCCATGTTGTGAAATTGGTTTAAGACCTTTTCAGTTTTGCAATTTAGTTGAGATAAATGCTAGCAACGTTCAGTCACAAGAGGACTTAGAGGCGAGAGCGCAAGCTGCTGCTTTTATAGGAACCTTGCAGGCTAGCTATACAGATTTTCATTATTTAAGACCTATATGGCAAAGAAGCACAGAAAAAGATGCTTTAATAGGCGTAAGCATGACAGGAATAGCCAGCGGAAAGGTTATGAGTTTAAATATAACAAAAGCTGTAACTATTGTCAGAAAAGAAAATAAGCGAGTGGCAGCTTTGTTGGGTATAAATTCAGCAGCAAGGCTTACCTGTGTTAAGCCAGCAGGAACAACATCGTTAGCCCTTGGCACGTCAAGCGGCATTCATGCATGGCATAATGATTTTTACATCAGAAGGCTTAGGGTTGGCAAAAATGAACCTATATATCAATATCTTGTTGAAAATCATCCAGAGTTAATAGAGGATGAATATTTTAGGCCGCATGATACATCTGTGATAAGCGTTCCTCAAAAAGCACCAGAAAATGCTATAACAAGAAATGAAAGCGCAATAGATCTTTTAGAGAGAATTCGATTTATCACAAATAGGTGGGTGCGCCCAGGCTATGTAAAGGGTCAGAATACTCATAATGTTTCTGCGACTATAAGTATCAAAAAAGATGAGTGGGAAGAGGTTGCTGAATGGATGTGGCAAAACAGAGGCGTTTATAATGGATTGTCTGTATTGCCGTATAATGATCACTCTTATATACAGTCTCCTTTCGAAGATTGTAGCAGAGAACATTATGATCAAATGATGAATAGCCTAAGAGAGATAGACTTAGATATGGTCATAGAATATACGGATAATACGAACCTTACTGGCGAGATTGCATGCGCAGGTGGATCGTGTTCAATCTCTTACTTATAAGATACGTAGTATGATTACGACGATTTTGACAGATCGTGTCAACTTTGCCAAAGACATAAAAGATGTCCGTCAGCAATGGTTGGACGATCTGTTGTTTTATATAGGGGTAGATACAGAAACCCTATCAGATCTTCCAAGAGATATGGCTGTAGAATATTTAATAGAGAATGATATTGAAATAATAGAGTATACTGGAATAGAGGCCATAGAAGTAAAATATGATGGAAATGTTATAGGCGAGTGGGCAGGACCCACATTGACCTTAAAGGAGGATAAAGAAAAAACTTTATACTTTGAAGCAAATGTGGAACATTGGTCTATAATAGAAGAGGAGATGGAAGATAGTTTTAATGAATAAAATGGAGAATTATTTTGTCTGAAGAAACGAGAAAAACATTTATTTTAGATACGTCTGTTTTGGTTTATCATGAAGATTCAATTCATGCCTTTCCAAATAATGATGTCATAATCCCAATGGAGGTTTTAGAAGAAATAGATGGACTAAAGAAAAGGCATGATCTAGTTGGCAATGCTGCCAGGTATATAAATAGGTTTTTGGATGACCTGAGAAAGCAAGGAAGCTTAAAAGACGGAGTAGACCTAGAGAATGGACAAAATATTTCCGTTTCTCTTGATTCAGATTTAAGTATCTTGCCCAAAGGAATGGAAAACACTAGAGATAATAGAATAATTTCTATTGCTCTTGATGCATCCAAAAGAAAAGATAATATTGTTTTAATTTCTAGAGATATAAACGTAAGAGTAAAATGTGACTCTCTGGGGATAGAGGCAGAAAATTATCATAAAGATAAAGCAATAGTCAACAGAAAAGAGGCTTATACAGGAGTAAGTGTTTTGCATTTTTCTCCAAAAGAAATTGAAAAATTTTATGACTCTGGAAGGCTTATGACTGACTCAACAGAACTTTATCCAAATGAGTATCTTGTATTAAAGGGTGGAAAACAAAGCGCTTTAGCGACATATAAAGATGGCATAATCAAGAAGTTGAACATCACAAGCAAAAGGGGATTTAGCGCGCAAGGCATTTCTCCAAGGAACAAAGAGCAAACCTTTGCTTTAGAGATGTTGATGAATAAAGATATACATATGGTCACTTTAACTGGTAAAGCAGGAAGCGGAAAGACTCTTTTGTCTACAGCCGCTGCAATACAAATGTTGAGCGAAAACATGTATGAAAAGATTGTTATCTCAAGACCAGTTCAAAGCCTTAGTGGGGATATTGGATATTTGCCTGGAAGCAAGTTTGATAAGATGGAGCCATGGATTCAGCCTATACTTGATAATTTAAAATATATTTTTAAAAATGGAGAGCATTATTTTGATATAATGATGCAAAAGGGAACAATAGAGGTTGAGGCTCTTTCGTATGTTAGAGGCAGAACCTTGCCAAATACTATTTTTATTTTAGATGAAGCTCAAAACATTAATTACAAAGAAGCTAAGGCGGTCATAACGAGAATGGGCGAAAATTCCAAATTGATCTTATTGGGAGATTTAGACCAAATTGACGCTCCTCATTTAGATTCAACAACTTGTGGCCTTGGGGCCGTAGTTGAGAAGTTTAAAGATTTTGGCCTTTCTGCTCATATTACATTATTAAAAGGAGAGCGAAGTCCGCTTGCAGCATATGCAGCAAAAATTTTATAGGTAGTTACATGACAAAGTATATAATGCCAATAATTAAAGATAAAGAAAAAAGAGAACAGAAAAAAGATGTAAGGATACCTCTTTATAGAAGTCCTCCTATGCCTTATCCTTTAGAGAAGGAAGAAGAAGAAGAAGAAGAAGATGATACTGATAAAAATATTATTGACTTTAATATAGATGGTAATATTGTTGAAATAAGCATAAGGGTATAGTCATGAGTTATGTTGCTAAAAAAATATTATCATTGCAATCATATTTGAATAAGAAAAGGTTTGTCAAAGAGGCTGCTTATTTGAATAATATTTTAATAAAAATAGCAAATGAGACTCACACTGTAAGGAGTGGAGAGAACTTAACGTTAATTGCTAGAAAATATTTTCCTGATCTATCTGATGACGAAGGTGTCTTAAGGCTTTTGGCTTTAAATCCAAACTTAACCGCTAACATACACCCTGGAGACGAGATCGTGATTGCGTCTTCTGAAAACAAAGTTATACATACTGTCAGAAGAGGAGACACTCTATCAGAGATTGCTGAAGATTATGGTGTAACCATTAGTGCATTAGAATCTGTAAATCCTGAACTTACTTCCAATATATTTCCTGGAGATGAAATAGAAATACCTGCTGGAGCAGTAGGTTCGAAGGATAGTGGTGAAGCGGGAATTGTACACACGGTAACCAGTGGAGACACATTGTCAGAGATTGCTGAAGTGTATAGGGTCACTATGGGCGAAATAAAGGCTATAAACCCTGGACTCACTTCAAATATACATCCTGGAGATGAAATAAAAATACCTGCAAGCGGCAAACTCCCTCCTGTGCGATCAGTTTCTGGCAGAGAAGCGCAAATATTGGACGTAGTTTTGGCCGAAGGCATGGATGTTAAGGAGGCGGCTCAGTTTATGGCTCAGGCAAAGAAGGAGTCGGCGTCCTTTACGAGGATGCACGAAGGAGACATCGGAAGAAATAAGCATAATTATTCTGGCGGGGGAGAGATAAGAAACGGTGTTTATTATGCAACATATTATGGACGAGGACCGTTCCAATTAACTCATGACTATAATTATAGATCCTTTGGAGAAGCAGATGGTGTTGGAGACGAATATATTGATAATCCAGACTTGGTCGCAGATCCCGAGATTGGAACCAGAGCTGCTTTGTGGTTTTGGGATCGCAGAGTTAGGACAATATATCAAGGAGATTGGGATAACACCAAGGGTATCACAAGGCGAATTCGGGGCAGTTCTGCCACTTGGCAAGAAAGAAATAGATTTTATATAGAATATCAAAGAATAATTCGTGCAAGAATGTCTGAATCGGATCGTATTGCTTCTCCTGGCGCGCAAGAATAAATTGAAAATAAATATAGATAAAGATACAGTTATTATATTAGATAAAACTGCAAATAAAGAAAAAATACTTTTTTCAACCAAGATTAAAGGCCAAAATGGTAAAATATTTTTAAGTACATTGGAGCTAGATAAGAATCAGGTAGATCAAATTATATCTGAGTTAATCACTTTGCGGTCCAATCTTATAAATAATGTCTGATAAAAAAGTAGAAATAAAAATTGTTGATTGCACAAAGAGTTGCAAGATGACAACCGAAATGAGAAATAGCAAGTTTTGCAATGGCAAGGCAAAGATTGTTGATGGCAAGGCTTTTTATGGTTGCAAAGAAAATATAAAAAATGAACCAAAGGCTGTAAAGCAACTTTACGCTTGTGATCTTTGGAATATGGACCTTAAAGATAGTTGTTTGACTTGTCCATTAGAATGTATAAATAATAAAAATGAAAACTTTGCTAAAAGTTTAGAAGAAAGAAAGCAATTAGAAAATATAATTGAAGATCTAAAACCGAATATGCTTCTCTGTGGAGTAACTGCAGATCAAGTTCAAAAAATAAGCTCTACATATACAAAAAGAAACAGCAGTGGAAAGACGGATCCGATGGGAGCGGAAGCTATAAAGGCTGCTAACTTTGCCAATGAAGCTCTTAAGATGATGTTGAGCGGAAAAAGAATAGATCTTGCATACTTTACTCTTTATGCCAGGAGTACTTCTAGCAGGATAAATAAATTAAAAAAGAAAATACAAAAAAAGAATTAGAAGTTATTTTTGTGGCCAATTAATAGTTTGAATATATCTCTATGAGATATAGATATTCCTCCATATGTCTCCATTGAGGCGAAGACTATCCCCACAACTTCTCCTTCTTGGTTAAATATGGGGCTGCCACTATGTCCAGAGAATATTTGCTCTGAAACAATCATAAATTCATTTCCTTCTGGGTCCAAATCTCCGAGCATAACCTCTTCTCTTTCTACATAAGATGATACATATGTGTCTATTATGATTGGAAAGTTCCCGGTAGGTCCGCCTACGATAAATACTTTTTCAAATATTTCTGGGTTGTAATCATAATCCGCAATGGTTGCTGGAGCAATATAACCAAATGCCCCAATTAAACACAGATCAAGTCCTGAGTCTGTATATAAAACCCTTCCCAATAAATAGTCTTCAGAAAGTCCAAACGTGCTTTGTTCATGATTTTCAATAACTAATGATGATTCTGATTCTATTGATCTGCAAAAATGATCATTTGTAACAATAAATGATATATCTGACATAGGATCATACTGAATGCTAAATCCGGTAGCTGTTGAAACCACGGCATCTACTGTAATGGCTGTATCTTGAACTGAATTAGAAAATCTAACATTTTGCTCTATGTTTGATATCTTTACGACTGGATGAAGCATTTTTTCTTGTTTTACAATAGCTTCAGTTTGATATTCTTTTAATATTATAATATCTTTTGAAAAACTCACTACCTCTTTAGTAATATGAACTAGAGAAATTAATGCTAAAAGTAAGAAAATATAGGTAATTAATTTTTTCATTTATTAAACCAAAAAGAGATGCTCCTATATAATCATATAAATTAATATACATGTAATACTAATAATGTTTATTCTATTGAATATACTAGAGCAATGGAGAATACAATGGGTTGTGGATGTGCAAAAAAATTAGCAAACAGTAGGGCCAAGAGTTCTAAGAGAGCTGCTTCTAAAAAAAATGGTAATATAATTAGAAAAAGAAGAGTTTCTAAACTAATATCGGTTCCTGGAAGATCAGTAAAAAAGAAAAAAATAACAAGTGATTAAAGCAAAGGTTTTAAATGTCAGATTATAGTATTTATCCAAAGGCTATAGACGGGTATGCTCAAATTCCGCTAGCTGTAGATAGGAAAAGCCCTGTAGCTGCAGAGAGCATTAACAGGCCAAGGTCTGCTATAATAAACATAGAAAACACTTTAGGCATAGCTCCGCATATTTCTGATACTTATGGAGAGTTTGAAAATGTTGATGCAAGACTAGAAAACTCAGAAGCTATATTAGACAGTGTAGATCTGCAATATGTAACAGACAGGGGTAATGAGACAACTCATTCTCTTGAAGTGCAGAATGGAACTGCCGCCCTTCCTGCGTATACCTTTTATCAAGATGTTAATACGGGAATGTTTAGACCTGATTCAGATGAACTTGGCTTTTCAACATTAGGAGCAGAACAACTTAGAATAGACGCTTCTGGACAAGTTGGTATTGGAAAAATAAATCCAAGTTATCTTCTTGATGTAGCTGGAGATGTGAATATAGATGGTGATCTTGAGGTTCTAGGAGATATACATGCGGTAGGCAATATTACTTTTGATGCAGGAACTGGTGGTCGTATAATTTTAGGATCAGGCCCAGAAGACGAAGTAGATTTTAATGCAGATATTATTTCCGATATAATTCCAGATCAAGACAATGTTTTTGACCTTGGTTCTGCAGCGCAGCAATGGCAGGACTTAAATGTTTATGGCGTTAGATCATCAAGCGTATTAGCCATAAATGCAACTGGTGCCCTAGATATGGATGCTGCTTCCGCAACCTTGGATACAACCGGAGACATATCTATAATATCATCTGCTGGCCCACTGTCTTTGGAGGGCACCCTTGTCTCTGTGGACTCTTCAGTTGGTACAGTGGTCATAACTTCAAATACTGACTTAGACTTAGTCGCAGGAAATACAGTAGACATCGATGGCCAAGTTATAGAGATAGAATCAACAGCTGGATTAGTAGAGATAACTGCATTTACTGACTTAGACTTAGTCGCAGGAGGTGAAGTAGATATAGATGGAAATACAGTAGCAATAAACTCTGCAGTCGGCACTGTAGCTGTAACTGCATTTACTGACTTAGACTTAGCCGCAACAAATGATGTGCATGTAGACTCAACGACTGGAGATGTAGATATAACATCAACGACCGGAGAGATAAACTTAAATACT
>Ga0163108_10001967_pt1 | contig 14946 bp, 11 predicted proteins | sample Fk1155metaG_FD_109644 | JGI IMG/M metagenome (GOLD analysis project Ga0163108, IMG submission 109644) | Marine microbial communities from the Central Pacific Ocean - Fk160115 155m metaG | ecosystem: Environmental > Aquatic > Marine > Oceanic > Photic zone | place: The Central Pacific Ocean...
TAAGCGTACCAAGTCAATGACAAGCCTCCAAACTAAAGATATTATCAGCTAAGTATCAAAAAACAGCTTCCAGCAATTTCAATCACGGACCATCTGCTCAAAACTAACTAAATAATAATCTTCAGAAGATAAAGTTAAAATAGTTGTGTTTTTTTAACGTCAGGCTTAATTCCCACAAGTCCATCACCCAATCACAATCTTACTTATCGGCGCAAACCAATTAAGGTTCTTATCGACCTCACATTCATTTTAATTCTGGCATACGGTATCTTGAGTAAACACCTCCAAGACTTCCAACTATTACGACGAACTGTATCAATAAAATGTTGTGCCATTCCAGGATAAAAAGGCCAAAAATGAAGATCTTGGTCCCTCCTACCTTTAACATTTGGTCGATCAAACTCCGTTGGAAATATAATTTTTGATGGTCTTGCGTTTTTAACCATTTTTTTATTTACGTAGGTTAACTCTAATACATCCGGAACCTTGAACCACCCAATAAAGTGCAAACCTCCTTCGGTATTAGCATGCACATGGTAAAGATAAAATAATTCGTTTATTTTTCTAAATACTTTAATTTTCTTATCTAGAGAAGCTGAGTAAACCTCTCCTCCATTCAGTGCCTCCGAAAAATCAGTACTCAAGCCATGTACTTCTATTACAATTTGATCAAATAAACTCAATACCGAGTTTGACATATGAATCAACGTATCCCATTCTGCACCATCCACATCCATCTGCAAAAGTAATCGTTTTTCACTATCACCGTTTTCGTTCAAATGATTCTCTATGGTATTGCGGTCTTCATCCTTTTTTGCCCCGACCCCTTCTTTTTTAAAATAAAAGAACTTTTTTTTAAGGGGAGCTGAGTCTACCGTGTGGTCATACAACCTAGCTATAGCATTATATTTCTCACAGAACATTTCCTCAAAATCTGAGCTGTTTCCGACTCCGTAGGAATATATAACCTCAATAGCCTCCAACTCTTGGTCTAACAACACATAGCCTCCGTCATTATCAGACCCTATGCGAACACGTCGAGCATTTGGGAAGTCAAATACTTTTAGCTCTTTTAATAAGTTGCCTCGCTGATTCAAATTATCTCTCTCCAATATAGTATTTACCGTAACAGTTCTTCTACAGCTTTAATCACATCTTCTACCCCAATAACTCTCTTACACTCTGCATCACCTTCATAGCACTCTAATTTACGAGTATGCTTATAACAAGGGCTGCATTCAATATTCTTATAAACCACCTGATCTTTTTCACCCAAAGGCTTCCAGGTCCTTGGATGAATAACCCCAAAAAGAGCAATAACCGGCGTACCCAATGCAGAAGCCAAGTGCATATAGCCTCCGTTGTGGCAAATAGCAAAAATAGCTCCTTGAGTAATGGCACCCAGTTCCTGAAGTCCCGTTTGAATGTATGTCGTTTGGTTATTTTGATTTAGTTTAGTAACATTCTCAACCTGAGAGCCTTCCCCTGGACCACAGGTAAGAACTACCTTTATTCCATATTTTTCAGGAATAGTCTTCACCAAAGTGGCAAACTTTTCATACTGCCACTGATCATAAATCTTTTTCGTTCCAGGGTGAATTACGCAATATTTATCTCCCTCCTTAATTCCATTTTGAGAGAGTAAGGTTTTTGCTCTTAGCTTTGCAGGGTTTGAGATGTAAACTGAAGGAGTTACGTTTACGAAAGGAACCCCCATTTTTTTTATTAATGCGACTTGGTAATCAATGGGAAACTCGGGTTTTAGGTCAGAAAAATTAAGTTTGGTATTATAAAGAAAGGAGCGCTTCGCAAATTTATGACCAATTCGCATTGGAGCACAAGTTAAAAAACACATAACCGCACCGCGAGTTCCTTCATGCATATCAATCGCCACGTCATATCGAGCAAGTATTAGTCGCGCATAAAATTTAATTTGCTTCCAGAGTAATTTTTTCTCAAAACACAATACCTCATCAACATCTGGATGATCACAAACCAAATCATATGACGGCTTCTCGACCACTACTGTCAAATGTGCATCCGGAAAACATTTTTTAATAGGAGAGTATACTGCCGTGTTATATACCACGTCCCCAATCGAGCGCAGTTTTATCAAAATAATTTTGGCTTGCCTTGGGATACCTTTCACTGCCTAGCCTTTTTAGATAGAATTTGTTCTACAAGTCCACACAAACCAATTTCTAAATTATGAATATCATACACCTGCTTGCATCTCTCCCTAGCAGCACGACCCTTAATTAAAGCCTCATCAAAATGGTCAAAAACATACTGAATAGCATTAGCCAACTGCGAAGGTTTATTTGGATCAATCAAGTAGCCACACTCACCCAAAACTTCAGGGATGTCCGATACGCGAGTTGCTATAATTGGTTTGGCCATAGACATTGCGTCAAATAATCTGGCGGGTATTTGTCCAACTGAATCCGATGTCCGGCGCTGAGGAATAGCTATAATGTCAGCCACTGATAAAAGTTCGGGGAGTTTTTGAAAAGGGGTTTTTGGTAAAACCACCACACGATCTCTAATCAAATGATCAACTCTATTTAAAAACTCCTGTTGATTCTCCGCGCCGACAATCAACAAGCTTAGGTTCGGATTGTCAATATTTTTAAAAGCCTCCAAAAGGTCATCCAGTCCTTTATGCGGTCTCGGAGTTCCGAGAAACATCACCACCTTCTTATCTTTAAAACCCATTTTTTCTTTTATTTGGTCTGGGTCAAATTTTAATGGGTCTAAAACGGTAGTATCTCGGCAATGTGGCAATAGGAGGCCCCCAAATTTTTTCTGTAAAAACTGGTTGCTGACCGAAATCGCATCTGCAGAAGCAACCACGCGCTCCATCCACCAAACGTAAGGCAATCCATTTGGGTTCGATAAATTCAAAAACCGCCCGACTTTTCCCCAAAGTCCAGAGTGATAAAAAAAACCAAGCTCCCAGTCATCAATATCCACGATCAAAGGTTTTCCACTGGAATTTTTTTTTTGAAGACCGATACCAAAGCTAGTCGGCATAAGTTTTGAGACCAAAATAATATTGCCGTCGATTGCATCTAAAATATTTTTTTTTATCCTAGAAAACTTTGGATATCGACACCACGGGAATTCTTTTACAGGAATTTTAGAATGACGCATCGGAGCCCATATACCACCCTTTCTTGATGTCCCAATAATCTCAACATCATAAACTCTAGAAAGAGCTTTGGCCAAAAGCCATGCTCTGCCAAAGGCATTACTTGAAAGATCAAAACATAAAACTGAAATTTTCACGATCGTTTACTTTTAAAATTAAAAGAATTCCTAGAATAATCGAATAGACTAATAGGAATTTCCCCTAGACAGTTATCAAACGGCAAAAAACAATAAAAAAAGTCCACCCCTTGAGATTTTGCACTCCAAAAACTCTTTCAAGTGTATAATTACGCTAGTGTCCTAGCTCCAACTAACCACTTTAAGTCGATCCTCACAAAATCAATTCCCTCTCTAGTGATGCAAACACAACTTTCGCTCAACAACTCTGGCAGTAAAGAATACTTGCAACTTGGAGCCTTCTCTCTTTTTTGTTTTCTTGCATTCACATATAACCTTAGCGAAGTTCCCCCATACCATACTGATGAAAATTTTTATGTGACAAGCACCAAAAATATGATTGATTCTGGTGATTATATAACACCTGTTTACAACGATAATAAAAGGTTCGCCAAACCAATCATATTTTACTGGATGGTTGCCGCTTCCTACAAAATATTTGGAGTTAATTTGTTTTCAGCTCGACTCGTATCTTCGTTTTTTGCCTCACTCTGCATACCTATTGTGTACATGATTACTCGACGCCTATTTGACCCTAAAGTCGCTGTCATCAGCGCTCTTCTGCTGCCAGGTTGTTATCTTCATTTTCAAATTGCACGGTGGGCCATAACCGATATGACCCTAAACTTTTTCATTCTATCGACTTTCTATTTTTTCATCCGAGGGTTTCAAGACAAATCAAATAAGAACATCTCCTACAATTTTGCATATATTTGCATGGGTATTGGTTTTATGATTAAAGGACCCATCGCAATAATTATTCCGGCACTTGTCATTTTGGGATTTCTCATAGTCTTGCGAAATTGGGAAGAATTGTCCCGACTACGAGTGGGCTATGGGATTATAATTATGGCCGCAATTATCCTCCCCTGGTTTGTCACTATGCTAGTCATGCATGGCGATGAATTCAAAAATCACATTCTCGGAGCAGAATTACGCGACCGGATTGTTCATGACACTCCATTTAGCCTATATTATTTTGGAGTAATTATTCGTTACTACCTACCCTGGTCGTTCTTTTTTATAGCGGCCCTCGCAGTAAGGTTTCAACCAGTCCTAGTTTTATTAACTTCTCTACCTTCAACCAAGAGTTATTTCTTATTCTTGTTTGAGAAATTAAAAGTTTGGCATAACAATATAACCCAAAAAGATAACCAGGCTTTTGTGTTTTCAATCCTGTGGCTGGTGTTCCCCCTAATACTATTCACGTTATTTCGCATTGAGCATAGCAGGTACATGCTGCCTGCATCAGCTCCAATTGCAATGATAACGGCTCAGTTTTTCTCCCAACTTACGGACTCCCCCAACGGTTTTCAGGGCAGTACATTTAAAGTTTCCTTCTATCTAGCATTAACTTTTTATTTTTTAATTTTCACGTTGACAACAATAGGGGTACTTTTTTTATTTCCTCTTTTTCCTGCCCCAACCGGGTTAGTGGTCTTATCCATTTTGAGTCTTTTTGGGGTCGTTTTGCTACTCATACTTTACAAATTAAAAAAATACCCCCTCCTGATTATTGCTTTATCTATCGTCCAAATCATTACGCTAACTTCACTGAGCGGCGAATCACTTTCTTACTTTAATAGATACCCAATGAAGAAATTTTCCGACCGCATTCAAACCGACCCTCAGCTTGGAAAACGTATCGGACTTTATCGCTTGGGAAACCACAGAGCACGTATGGGAGTAATGACAGGCCTCCCTTCTATTTATCTAAAGAACCCTGAAGAACTGAAGCTTTTCATTGAATCGGAAAATAATATTTATGTTGTCATGCGTCAATCTGATTTGCAAAGCGAGTTCCACAATCTTCCAATGACGATAACTGAAACAGACACCGCTTGGAAAAAATTTCACATTAGCAAAGATAAGATAGCACTACTTCTTCAGGATGGTCTAAAAACTCACCTACAAGAGTACTCTGAAAGATATGTTTTGCTAAAAATAGAGGGTGAGCCTATCGAATAACCGGATGTTTTATGTGCGAAAAATCATAAATAACATTTTCACGGTTTTGCATTAATGTAAAATAAGAAAACTTTTGATTCGAATAAATCAAATAAAACTTCCCCGGAAATTCTTTTTCCAAATCTTTAAACTCCGGCACTCCTGCCAACCAAGTACTTTTGGGGTTTTCTTCCATTTGTTTAAACAAACTTTCTAAATCAAGCGAGAAACTTTCGAGAAAACGGTCTGAGTAAAACATCAGAGCCTGAGTTGGGTTCCACATAGAGAGCTTGTAATAAAAAAAACCTTGCTTCTTTGAGGTGTTTGCGCGGACAAATGGGGCAATATCTCTTACCTCAGCACTACTATAGTTAAGAGAAACCTTGGTTTGCAATGGCGTTATATTTATCACCAGAACGGTCGCCATTATAACCCCAACAATCCACGGCAATGTTCTTTCTTTTTGACTATCCTTCAACCACCTAGATAATGTGTGAGCTGTTATTATTCCAAATGCAGGAAAGATCATGAAAAGATAACGCAATGTCTGATTTCGACTGGTACTCATAATTACAAACGGTATTAAAATCCAAAGAAAGAGAAGCATCGAGTGAGGGTTTTTCTCCTTAATACTATCCTTTGCAAACAGAAATATTCCAAATACCGTCACAGGAAACCACGGCCAATAGTTTTTCAACATGTCCTTGACATAACCCAACAAATACATTGGATTGTGTAGATAATCATCTTGAACAATAGTCATATGGCTTGTTTTAAAGTGTCCATTGACAAATAATTCTCCAAACATATACCAATTAACAACAAACCAACTGCAACCAACTAATATTGACAATATCCCTCCCATAATAAAGTAAGAGTCAAATATTTTTTTTATACCTCCATACCAAAACATAAAAATGACACCTATTATGATAGGGAAAAATCCGAGCACACTTTTTGTTAACACAGCAAGTCCAGCCATCAATCCATAGAGCAGATAAAATCTTCTATTTTCTAAACCTTTAATCAAGCAACACATTGCGGCTGTAACAAAAAAAGCCAGCGTAATATCTAACATTCCTCTACGCGCCGAATCCACAAACATTCCAGGAAAAATGAGCACAAAAGCAGCTAGAAAAGATATCCAGTTATCTTTATACAAATAATTGCAGAGAAAATATGTCAAACAAACAATCAAAGTTCCAAATATTGCTGAAGAAAAAACAGCCGCATATCCAGAAACGCCAAAAATCTTATAGACCAAACCAGTCAACCAAAACGGTAAGGGAGGATTATCAAAAATAAGCAACTCTCTCCAAGTCACCACCCACAGACTATCCGAAAAAAAGATTTCTTTCGCTTTTTGTGCATAGTAGGCATCATCAAAATTTGAAATTCCACGATCTAATTGACGCCCCAAAAACATCAATAAAGAAGAATAAATCAAGAAAATGACTTGAAATGTTTTATTAGAAAGCATCCTGAACAATGAATCCTTCACGGGAAAACCCTTTCATAGCTACTAAATTTTAATGCAATGTATCGCAGGGAATAATTTCGTTCATTCCAAAGAAACGCGCCAGAGATAAAAAGACTTAAAATAATCAAAACCTCACAAATAGCTATTCAAATGATCTCTAGCTTTCTGGTCAAGGTCAAAGGGAAAAAGAAAGCCAAAGGTTTCTAAACGCCAAATCAGAACCTCCGGTCCTTTTAAAAAATAATACCAATAGAAAATAGCCCTAATTGGAGACATGCGATTTAATCCTGTACGACAAAAAATAAAATTAATCAGTTGTTTGTGTGAATGCCTAATAAGCTTCCAATTCCCTCGTTCCCTTAGGACAAGAATTAACTTAATAATATTGAAAAACACTTTGATCATTTTTCATCTTTCCAAAATAAAATTTGACATACCAACGCCTCAAACCAGCAACATACTATGTTGATGTTTCCCCTTGATTTTGTAAAATATGGAATCATAATATATGATCGAATAGTTCGTGTAAAGAATCCCCCAAAATAAACCCTTCGATTTTTATTGGGTTCGCTAAACAAAAACCCTAATACTAACCACTCAAACCTATTTCGTTCAAAATATCATTTATTCCAGAGTATCTTCAAAAACGTATACTTTTAAAAGTAAAGCCTGACATAAATTTCCTATTAGTTTTAACCTGTTATGACGAACTGCGAAAAATTTTTAGATTACTTTTCACAATATTGCCAAATTTACTTTCCTGCCATTAAGAGCACCCAGCTTCACAACCGAAGATCTTTTGAAGAGTTAACGCGGATTATGCTCAACTGGGCAGAAAATCAGATAGGCAAAAACTGGCAAAAAGTCTTAGCTGATGGGTACCTTCATTTCTTAATGGATGTCAATCGTTCTCAGGTTGAATATGAGCGTCGTGGAAATTATTTAAATAAAAGCTATAGCGATGTGTTCAACCGTGTTTACAATAATTCTGAATTTATGGAATTTTATCACTGGGGAGTATTTGTAAGCACATTTGCTTGGGAGCACCATATCAAAATCTACGATTTATACCGAAATTCTTTTTTACCTTGTCTGAATCCTGAAGGAGGATGTCTTCTGGACTTGGGTTCCGGTTCCGGAATCTGGAGTTTTCTCACCACACATTTTTCCCCTCAGTGGATTTCCCAAGGAATAGATATCAGCGAAAAGTCTGTAGAGCTTTCAACTGCGATGGCTTTGAGCTCTGGCTTAAATACTAAAGCGACCTTTAAAACATATGACGCGCTTAAATATAAAGGCAATAAAAAATACAATGCGGCCATTTCTTGTTTTCTAATGGAACATTTAGAAAAACCACAACTCTTACTCCAGAATATGGCTTCAAACCTTGAGACCAAAGGGTATGCATTTATAACTGCCGCATTAACGGCTGCAGAGATAGATCACATATCTGAATTCCATCGCGAATCAGAAATTGTTTTAATGGCCGAAGAAGCTGGGTTTCGGGTTATTTCTATGTATTCAGCCGCGCCTCCTTCCCACCCTGACTCTTGTAGGTTTCTTCCTCGATCACTTGCTTTAATCCTTCAAAAACGGAAAAATGACATCTGGTAAAGTAAAAAATACTATTTGACGAAGAAAAAATAGTCTAAATTGGCACCTGCTTACAAGAAGCTCAAAACAGATTTTTCGTCACCACCATGCGTAACCCTAAAACTTATCTATGCTAAATAAATTTTTATCAGAGTTATTTACAGGAAAACTTAATAAGTCGCTTTCCATTCTCGAAGACATACCCTTGGAGACGTCGGTCCCAAATGAAGTTTTGACGATGTTACGACTGGCAATCTTTAAGCCGGAACAAAGTTACCTTTCTTACCAAAAAACTTTAAATATCTGGACTAAGTGGGGGCAACCACCATTGAAACCAAGCCCAGCCAAACTAAAAGTACTTTTTCTTTCAGACTTCACAGCCGACCATTTTTCTCCAATGATTAAGCTTTTTTGTGCTGCTCAAGGCGTAGAAGCGGAGGTCATTCTACCAGGATTCGATTCTATAGAACAAACCACCCTAGATCCATCCTCATCAATGTACGAATGCCAACCAGACATAATATCTCTTATATTTTCAGAATATTGGCTGCAAAAATATATAGGGAATTCTTCTTTGGTAGAACAAAGTGATCTAGAATCCGCCCAACACACATTGTCTAATTTAATTACTGCAATAAAATCTAACTGTTCAGCAGACATACTGATTGGCAATTTACCGGGAAGATCTTTTACGCTACCCTCTGGAACCGTATCTATAGATAAAAGGATGGGGTGGAATTTTGCTGTAAATAAATTCAACCATTGGCTAGGAAGCATGGCTGTGGACCGTTTACATGTTATTGATATTGCCGAAGCCATCTTCGCCTCTGGTGGTCGCAAAGCAATGGGCAATACAAATTATTTCAGAGCGCGAATGGCATTTGAAATGCCTGGGACGTTATCTGTAGCAAGAGAAATTTCTTCAGCGATTTGCCACCTGTCGGGGAAAACACACCGTGCGCTAGTGACAGATTTTGACAATACTATTTGGGGAGGAGAGGTGGCTGAATTAGGGAGCTTTGGTGTTGAGTGCAGCCATGAATCACCAGAAGCTTTAGGTTTTTTAATGACTCAAGAATACATGAAAAACCTCCGTCCTCTAGGAGTATTATTAGCAGGAGTCAGCAGAAATGACCCAGAAATAAAAAAAATTTTTATGGAAAATAAAGAGTTTGCGCTTAGACTTGACGATTTTGCTTCAATACAACTAGGATGGCTCCCAAAGAGCGAGTATATTTCACAGGTTTCAAATGACCTTGGTTTTGGTTCTGACTTCATGGTATATGTGGATGATAGTTTGTTTGAAGTCGCACAGGTTCTATCGGTCCACCCCTACATGGATGCTATTGTAGCTGGCCCTGACCCTCAGTCAACTATCACACAATTGACTAGTTACCGCTTCTTCAATTCTGTTTCCATGTCAAATGAGGACTTGAAACGTGGTTCCCGCGCACTTAAACTTAAAGAACAAAGGGAATTTAAAACCTCTTTTTCTAAAATTGAGGACTTTCTTGAAGCTATTCAGATTCGTTTAAGTTTTTCCAGGTTCAACCCTGAAAACTCACAACGTGTTGTTCAATTATTCCAAAAAACGAACCAGTTTAATTTGACCACTCGCAGACACAGAGAGGAAGACTTAAAGCATCTCGCAGAGAATAGAGCAGAAATTTATTCGGTAACTTATGAAGATACATTTGGTTCGCAAGGTATAATTTCGGCTTTTATTCTTGTTCCTGAAGGTAATGCTCTTCATATTGAAAGCTGGTTGATGAGTTGCCGAGTTCTCAATAGAACTGTTGAACAAGCTGTTTTTTCTTTTATTTTAGAAAAAGCAAACGGAAAACAAATAGTAGGTGAATATATTCCTACAGAAAAAAATGGGTTGGTCCAATCCCACTACGAGACCCTTGGTTTTAATCGGTCTACTCGAAATATTGAAGAGAGCAATAATGAAGAACAGTGGGTATACTCCGATTATAATTTCAAAAAATCTCCCCCTAAGCACTACGTATTGACAAGTGAATTATGAGCGAAAACAAACTTAACCCAGATCAACTTGACAAACTGTCCGATATTTTTAGAGTTTTATTCAATCGCCCCGACCTAGAACTGACCGATGATCTAACAGCAAAAAATGTTCCGGGCTGGGATTCATTCAATCATGTTAACCTTATTATTAATATTGAAGAAGAATTTGGCGTCAGGTTCTCCAATGACGAAGTCGGAGGAATGCAAAATGTTGGGAGTTTGAAAAATTTATTGGCCTCAAAAATCATCTAATTTGCTTGACCGATTTTTTTGTTTTCGCTATGTCAAAAAATTTCAAATAAGACTTAATCATCCTTACAACTTTAAATAATCCAAGATTTATCGAGGAAATTATTATTGGCCTTGTTTATTAACCCTACTTTCTGGGTCATAACAGTTGCGGTTTATATATTATTACTACTCCGGTTACCTGGCAGTCTAACGTTTCGTTTTGGGCTGTTGAACCTGATTGCCCTATACCTTCTACTCGGCTGGAAAACTACTTTTAGCGCACTCGGCTTTGTTTGTTTGGTCTGGGTTGCCATTAATTTAATTACCACCCTTAAAACCAAACAGATTTCAAATAGTTCTTCTTTGGTAGGCTTTATTTTTTTTGGAATTTTATTGTTTTCTTTTTTTCTTCATAAATTAAATTTAGGAAACACCGAATTCCCAACTCAAATTAAGCAGATAGCCCCTTGGTTTCCGGCAGAATTCTTGCTCCCATTTTTTGCAACTTTATCATTTTCCTATATTTTTGTTCGGTGCATTGATCTTTCGCGTTCATGCATCTGGGGAAACGCACCATTGGTTGATCCTATTTCTTTGGTTGGATACCTTATACCATTCCATATGCTTCTAGCGGGTCCGGTTAATATTTACAAGGAACATGTGAAAATAAATAATAAAAATGCTGACTCAACAAATCCGACCAGCACAATACTTATAATAAATGAAATTACCACGGGACTTTTTTATAAATTTGTCCTCGCAGAAGGGATCAGAATTTATTTTTACGGTCTCGGTGGAAACATATTGGTCACTGAGTGGTTTGATTCCACCATTCTAATTATTTATGTATTTTTTGACTTTGCTGGATATTCAAAAATTGCAAGAGGGTTGGGTCTTCTTTATGGAATTCCAACCCCGATAAATTTTAACGCACCATTTGTATCGACATCCATAACAGAATTTTTTACTCGTTGGCACATGTCCATGGGGCAATTTGTGTCACATAACCTTTTCACACCAATTCAACTAGTGCTAGTCCGCAAACTTGGTGTAAGGCGGGCAGCGCCTGCAAGCATTATTTCCATGGTAATATCTTTCGGCTTTGTAGGACTCTGGCATAGATTGAGCTGGACTTGGCTTTTGTGGGGTGTTGCCATGGGAATCCTTATGACTGCTGAGAAGTTCTCACAAACATTTCTAATAAATCAAAAATGGGATCTGCCTGAATATGCTAAAACTACTATCACTAGTCTTGCAAGGGTTTATGTTTACTCCATCATTACTCTAACCATTTATTTTGTTTCTAGCGAGGTGTTCCCAGTATGAGTGAGGAAAAATCTAACAATAAAACTGATTTAAATTTTTGGGAAACGACCCTCTTGTTAACCTTGATTCTTATCAAGTTGACTCTTGTTGCGGCAATGACTACCAACAATGCAGTAGAATTTGTATATGCCGGATTCTAATACTTCAAAAAACTATAAATTTATAAGCGTCGCCATAGTATTAGGTGTTGTGGGTACCTACTTGGGAATTCTATATCTCATTAACACATTTGCAGGTTCCTCCGGCCTAACACATTTTCTAAATTCCGAAAATGTTATGAAAAACCACCGGAAGGACCTTGCGGAAAAGATTCAACGCGACCCACACTTTAAAGAAATAAATACCGAAGAATATATCGAAGAAATCGAAAAAATAATCACTATGAAGAAAAAAAGGAACTTGGGTGAATGGGTCTCTTTCAAATCATTCACTCCTAATGTTTCAGGGAAATATGTAACGACTAATGATTATGGAATGAGATCACATTGGAGCCTTAAAGAAATGATTCAACGGGCAAAAAATAATCATGCTGAGGGAAAGCGAAATATTATTATCTTAGGGGGTTCCGTTGCATTTGGATATGGGGCAACCAACGACAAACAAACCATATCAAACATGTTGGAAGATATGCTCCAAAATAATAGATATGAAGTTTTTAATTTAGCTCAAGGAGGATTTACAAGTTTTATGGATCTTTTTTCTTTAAGCGTAATTGGGCTATACCTTGAGCCAGATATTATTATAATCATGGAGGGTTATGCAGACATTCACCATTTGGCCTATAACTCAATGGGCGGTGAACTAGCATGGGGGCCATTTAGCGGGGCAGAACAAAAAGCAGACCCTGAGTTCGCCTTCGGCTTTCACTACCAGAACTTGGACAACATACTACAACTAGGAGTTCATTCTGGTCGACAAGTAATTCTAGCTCTCCAACCCTTAAGTGGGTTTGAAAATAATAGCACTATTGAAATTAAAAAAATTAATAAAATATGGGATTTTTATCCTCAAGTTCGTGAAGTAATGAAACTTGCAGCTAAAAACAACAACGCCGAATTCATTGACTTATCTGTGATCTTCAAAGAGGAAAAAAATGCTAGCACTAATTTTTTTGACAAGGCTCACCTTACTGTAACAGGACAGCGAAAAGTAGCAGCAATTTTTGCAAACAAAATAAAAACCCTTGGGACGATTAAACCAAAGGGTGGAGATCTTTCTAAATCAAGAAAAGAGTTGATAAAAAATATCTTGAAGCAGGATTTTAATGAAAAATATAAGACGGTTGAAGACTATTAAACTGATTGGATTTATTTTACTTGTAATTCCTCAGAAAAGTATGCCTTGTTTTTGATTTACTTGCCTTATATACTGCCGCAAATAGATTCTGAGAATCATTAAACGCAATAAAATCTCTGCAAAACGTGAACAAAATATTTATTTTTTTAAAAGAATATAAAAAAGCTTTTTTAATACCCCTTATCCTAATGGTAGTCCTAACTTTGATTATATTTGGGCTAGCTTCCCTTACTCCAGAATCTAAATTTAATTATTTAGGCTGAGGCTTTGGGATATCGTTGTGCTCGGCATACCGTTTTTATTAAAAGTAGGGGACGAAGGTTTTATGGTCTTATGCTGTTTCAAGGTGAGGTTTCCTTTTTAGGAGTTTATCTAAGTCGTCTTTTGAAAAGTTTGAATTGTCCATAAAATTTTTGTAAAAATCAACAACTTGTTCGTCTGTAAAAAATTTTTTCATTACCTTATAACTATTATGAACTCTATTAGGATTTAGAACGACATTACGCATCCACTCCCACCTAACAGCACTAATTCCCTCTCCTTTTAAAGGTACCTTTTCTTCAGGGAAAAAATCCCCGTAAAATTGATTGTTCCCAGCTAATTTTGCTTGAGGAGCCCCTGTCATTTGCTCGTCAATTAATCTTGCTTGCTCTAGGTTAGGGTCAAGTGCGTCGAAGAGAGGCGTTCCCCGATAAACTCGGCAAATACTCAGAACTGGCTGAGCTAAATAGTCAAGGTCTTTTGCAAAATTTACAGTTTCCATAGCCTCTTCTATAGTTTCTGATGGGAAACCAACGATAAAAAAAGCGCAGGTTATAAAGCGCTTGGAACATTTTTCTACTACTTCTTTGGCCTTCGGAAGATTTAGATGCTTGACGATTAATTTTTGCAGTCGAGGGATTGCTGTTTCAATTGCCAAGGCCAAATGAACTGTCCCAGCCTCTTCAAGTAAATCAAGGAACTCGTCGTCTAATTGGTCAGCTCTCAAACCGTTGGAAAAGTTTATTCTAATTCCTGGGAAATTTTCTATCATTCCCCTAAGAATTATCTTGCCAGTTTTCTTAGGGACGTTAAAAATATCATCTACAAAAACAAAGTCACGGATCCCTCGTTTGTGATAATGTTCTGAAATTTCATCAATTACAAGTTGAGGAGACCTGCGCCGTACTGTTTTACTCAGTGCTGCATGGCAATAATAGCATTTATAAGTACAGCCCCTTGATGTTTCAATAAACGCACAACTATCAGCTTTTTGGTAAGCATGATTAGATATTCCTTTATAATCAACCAATTCTATTGCGTCATAAGCTGGGGCTGGTATTGAATCAAGATTATTTATTATAGGTCTAGATTCATTTACTTTAACTCCTCCTCCCTCTAATGGCACAACTGTCCCAATAAGACATGTTGGAAGGGAGCCTTTTTCTTGCAACCAAGTAATCAACTCAACAAATGTAATCTCACCTTCACCAACACAAATAAGATCAACCAAGGGTGGGGATGTGTCTAAAATATAATTATAGGAAGCTGAGGGATAGGGCCCTCCTGCAATAAAGGCTGTTTTAGGGGACTCTTTTCTAACTACCCCAGCTAGTGTTTTAAATTCCTCCGAACATATTGACAACGAGCGAATACCAATAAGATCTGGTTTGAATTCTGAAATTATTTTTTTTATATCTTTCTCAGCATCTTCACAAGTAATAGTGTGTAAAATTCTA
>Ga0163108_10001968_pt1 | contig 14942 bp, 14 predicted proteins | sample Fk1155metaG_FD_109644 | JGI IMG/M metagenome (GOLD analysis project Ga0163108, IMG submission 109644) | Marine microbial communities from the Central Pacific Ocean - Fk160115 155m metaG | ecosystem: Environmental > Aquatic > Marine > Oceanic > Photic zone | place: The Central Pacific Ocean...
TCATACACCAAAACTCGTCGCTTCGCTCCTCAGGCAGTTGGTGTCTGTGCCTACGGCACCGTCTTCCCTCGCCTCCAAATTCTTACTTCTCTTACCAAATGCTCGGGGTTTCGGACAGATACTGGTTTATTGCAAATTTCTCACATCCAGTTTGAAATGATATTACATCCAATACATTGAATTTTTATTAATCCACTTTTTGGCTTAATGTGGTATAAAAATAGATAAATTACACACAAAGCACTTGACAAAACTGTATAAGTATGGTAAGGTGTTGTTAGTTCTCTATATTTTTAACCCTTTTTTTTGTGGTGAGAGCCACAAGGAGCGCCCATGAATTTGAGAAAAAAAGATCCACCCCAAATTTTCGCCGAGATAGATCGGCTTAAGGCTGTTGCAGAAGCCGCCATTCTGGCCTTGGCTATCGCAATTCAGGATTTCTGGATTGCGTACCCAGATTTCCTTAACCCAAGCGACGCGGATATCACCGCGAAAGGTGACGATGCGGCGGGGGTCGAGGATTTCGGTGTTGAGGCTCTGCCCATTGAGGCGCTTGCGGCCGAAAACTTTGCTCAAAAAGCGAATCGTCGTAATCGTCGTGAGGCAAAAAACCGGCGACGCTGGTCTGAGTTGCTTACAATTCGGGCTCGTCCTGGTTCGAGTAAAGCAAATTACGAGATCCACCTTGAGCGACGCCGCTTTCGCAAAGATGCGCGCCGTGGTTCAGTCGAGCGAGAGGTTGTTGTCTGTGAGTGCAAGGAGTTTGCTCCGGCTCACGACAACGAGCTCTGTGAGTACTGTGGTGGTTTTGAGAGTGCACCTGACCGCTTTGGTGTCGATGGTGTGCTCGGAGACGCAGAGTTCGGGAGCTTTGGCTCGCCTTTGCGCGATCGCATGAGGCCCGAGGGGTATGATGCTCGGTATCTTGATATATACGCGCATCTCCGGCCTCTGGAGTCTCTCCTCCTCCAACGTCTTGGGCATTCTTGGAATGAGGTTTACAGCTTCATTCGCAAGAATCTCATTTTTGTTGGTGCTCGTCACACCATCACACAGCACATCGAAGGCTTCGTTTTTTGTTGCGGAGTTGTGGATGATGTCGCTGAAGGTGAGCCACTCACCCACGGTGGTGGTCAGGAGATCTGCCAACCTTTTTTTGTGGACGGTGAGGGTGTGCTTCGTGCAAACCCAAGTCTTAGTCCAGGTTTAGCGCGATTTAGCTGGACTGGTCAAAAAGAGGGGTGGGTAAAAGTCGACGATCGTTATTATATCCTTCGGGATGATGGTCATTGGTTTGAGGTAGTGAGCCGCTCGAGCCGAGTGAACTCTCGGGACCTTAAGAGGTTTCAGCAGCAGTTCGTTCTGGAAGGCCCCCCGTATGACCTTAACAGAATGCTAAGCAGCTATTGGGGTTTTGGGAGCGGTCATTGTTACCCCATTCTGCGCGCCGTGTATGGCCCAGAGTTAGTTATGGTCCGCGCCAAGGCTGCTGAGAACACCATCTAAAAAACCGGTTACTGGTCCGTTCTAAAACCAGTACATACACATGCGAGTCAACGCTATCGACTCCGTGTGGCCACGTACTTCTTGTAGGTGGTTTTTTTGATTACAAAAATATTAGCATATATATTGCACTTTTTCTTTTTCTGTGTTACGCTTTTCTGTGGAAGTGTGGATAATTATGTGCATATTTCTTTTTTCTAGATACTGGTGCATGACCAGTATGCAACGTTCTTTTGTATGGAGCTCTTTGTTATGGCTAAACGTAAAAACACACTAATACAGGCTTATAGACCTAATAGAACAGTCACTGTTCGATGCAAATGGCGCATGGTATTACTTTACGAAGGTGAAGCATCTATTGATTTGCATGATTATCCAGGAGTATTACGAAAAATCAAAGATGATCCGTCAGTTTTGGAGGACGGTATTGTTGAACTTCTTGAGGAAAATGATGTATCTCTTACCGCGTTTAATGATAGTTATATTGTTGATGAACATTTTGTTGGCGAGAATGGTCCTGAGATTGTCTCTGTTAAAGTATGTGATGAGCTTTGGGAGGAGGTGTACACACCATGGGATAACACAAGATACGAAGAAGAGGAGGAAGAGGAATTAACTGACTCTGAAAGTGAGACCGAAGAACAGTCTTGTGATGATGATTATGATGAGTCTGAAGACGAAGATTGACATTAAAACACTGCTACTCTGACAGACTGTGTGCGACCACCTCTTAAAGGTGGTTTTTTTGATTACAAAAAATACGCACCCTATGCTTGCTTTTTTATTTTCTGTGTGTGGTATAATTTAATCATAAGTATATTTTTATGTCCCAAACAGTTTCAAATACACTCGAACAATTTAACCACTGCGTTGGAGCATTGTGTATAACAGACCTTTCTGGAAGGCTTGTTTACGCTAATAAGTCAATAAAAGAGTGTTTTGGTTTTTGTGTGGCTGAATCTGTTGGAAAAAAGCCAGGAGAGTTGTGGGGAGGAAACATGACAAGGCAGTTTTATAATTATTTATGGCAAAAAATAGAAAAAAACAAAGAGCCTTTTATAGGAAGAGTGCGAAATAAAACAAAAGTTGGAAAAGAAAAAGAAGATACAACTTTTATTGCGCCAATATTAGATAAATTTGGTAAGCCGCAATATTATGCCGCACTTCATCCATTGCTTTATAGTAATGAAGAGAAGAGGCGTTTTACAAAAGAATTTGGACTGTACTTTTCTAAACAAAAAAGCATTTCTTCGTTTAGTTCATGGACGTACTCTTGGCTTGCCAGAAATGGCACAAATTTGTGTTCAAGTAACAAAGAGACTATTTTTTCAAATTGGCTAGAAACCGAACTTATATTTCCATTAGCTAAAAAATTTACCTCTCGGCACGAAGATGGGTTACTTGTTTTAAGAGCAAAAGAAAACAGCGAACAGTTTGGTAAGTTGTATAATAAGTATGTAGCAAACATAGAGGCTTATTTTTTTGGCCGAGTTTCTTGTAAAACAATTGCACAAGATTTAACTCAAGAAACTTTTTTGCGTGCATTTGCGCATATTGACAGCTTTACTATGCAAAATGCAAATTACCAGACGTATCTTATCCGTATTGCCCATAATTTGCTTGTAAACTATTACAAAAAAAAGAAAGCCAAACTGTTTAGCGACGAATCAATGCTTAAATCAATGGGTTTGGATATTGCAAAAAAACAATCTTTTGAGCAGGGTATGGTTCCTTTGTTGTGGCAAGCTGTTGAACGACTTTCTGTTATTGAGCAAAAAGTAATAATTTTAAAATATCGCCACGATGAATCCATTAAAGAAATTGCCAACCAAGTAGGCAAAACAGAAAATGCTGTAAAACTACATCTTGTAAGAGCTAGAAAGAAATTAAGAACATTTTTGGTAGATAAATAGTGGTTAGTAGTACTAAATTTGGCATTTTGACACCTTTTTTGTTTTTGGGTGTTTATATATATAGGAAGTAAAATTATTAACCCTTAACCACACTGGTGGTTATTATTTTTTTATAGTTATGCCAATTAAAAAGATTCAGAAACGCAACGGTTCTTTGGTTGATTTTGATGTTAAGAAAATAGAGCGCGCACTGCATGGTGCCTTAAAAGCCGCAGAAGGAAAAGGGCACGAAATCGCACGTTTAATTGGCCAGGATGTTTACAGCATTGCAGAAGAAATTTATATAGATTCTATTCCAACAGTAGAGCAGGTCCAGGATATTGTAGAAGAAATGCTTATTAAATACGGGTACTCTTCTTCGGCAAAAGCGTATATTTTATACAGAGAAAAAAGAAGTGATGCTAGAAAAAAAAGAAATCTAACTGTAGAGGTGGATAAAACAATTGGAGAATATTTAAACCGCATTGATTGGCGAGTAAATGCAAATTCAAATCAAGGATACTCACTCGGCGGAATGATTTTAAATACCTCAGGAAAGGTAACGGCAAATTATTGGCTCTCTAATATTTATCCGCGAGCAGTGGGAGATGCTCATAGAAATGGAGATATGCATATTCATGATTTAGATATGTTTTCCGGATATTGTGCTGGCTGGAGTTTGCGAGCACTTCTTGAAGAAGGTTTTAATGGAGTAAACAAAAAAACAGAATCAGGCCCACCAAAACATCTTAGTTCTGCGGTGGCTCAAATGGTTAATTTTTTGGGAACTTTACAAAATGAATGGGCCGGAGCTCAGGCGTTTTCAAGTTTTGATACATATATGGCGCCATTTGTTAAAAAATATGAAATTGAAATAAGAGAAGATATTAAAAATAATGGGATTGAATTCGACAATAAAGAAAAGATGGAAAAGTATATAGAAAAAAAAGTATATCAATTCACATATCAAAATATTCAATCTTTTGTGTTTAATTTAAATATTCCGTCCAGATGGGGAACACAAACTCCTTTTACCAATATTACACTAGATTGGGTTTGCCCAGAAGATTTAAAAGAAAAAAGACTTATTTTGGGTGGCAAACCATTCTCTCACGCTTTTGGAGAATTGCAGAATGAGATTGATGTTGTAAATAGAGCCTTTATAGCAGTAATGACGGAAGGTGACGCCAAGGGGCAAGCTTTTACATTCCCGATTCCAACTTACAATATTACAAAAGATTTTGATTGGGAAGATCCAAAGGCTCTGATACTCTTTGAGATGGCAGCAAAATACGGAACACCTTATTTTCAAAACTTTTTAAACTCAGACATGAACCCAAGCGACGTTCGTTCTATGTGTTGCAGGCTTCAGCTTGATATGAAAGAATTAAGAAAAAGAGGGGGAGGGCTTTTTGGGTCTGCAGAAATGACAGGTTCGATTGGTGTTGTAACTCTCAATTTGGCTAGAATAGGCTACACTTGTAAGGGAGAAAAGGCTGAGTTTAAAAAGACTATAGATCGCTTAATGAGTTTGGCAAAAACTTCACTTGAAATAAAACGTAAAGAGATTCAGAAATGGATTGACCTGGGACTGTTTCCTTTTACAAAAAGATATCTAGGGTATTTAAAAAACCATTTTTCAACTATTGGGGTAAATGGAATGAATGAAGCAATTCGTAATTTTACTAACGAAGAAGAAGACGTTACCACAGCTTGGGGACAAGAGTTTGCCGAGGAAATATTAATTTACATTCGTGAGGTATTGCAAGATTTTCAAGAAGAGACGGGGAATTTGTATAATTTAGAAGCAACTCCGGCAGAAGGTACTACCTACAGAATGGCAAAAGAGGACAAAAAACGTTTTCCAGAGATTATCCAAGCTGGAACCGAAAAAGCGCCATATTATACGAACTCTTCCCAAATCCCAGTTGGGTGCACCGATGATGTTTTTGAGGCGCTTCGTCTTCAAGATGGGCTTCAGACAAAATATACTGGCGGAACTGTTTTTCATTGTTATATGACAGAAAAAATAAGTAGCCCAGAAGCTTGTAAAAATTTGGTTAGAAAGATTTTGGAGAATCATAAATTACCGTATATTACAATTACTCCCACATTTTCTATTTGCCCAAATCATGGATATTTAGCCGGAGAGTTTGATTTTTGCCCGAGATGTGATGAGGAAAATGAAGTAAAAGATAACAGGTATGATAATGAGTTTCGAGCAACTTATAAAGAGGTTTTAATCTCTCGGTCGTAATTTACTTATTATCTTTTTATAGACTGTGCGGCTATCTACTTAAAATAAATTATTTATTCATCTTAATATATTAGTATGACACCAACTAATGAAGAAAACTCAAATAGAACTCGTTGCGAGATTTGGACACGAGTAATGGGATATCACAGACCGGTATCTGACTTTAACGTAGGAAAAAAAGCGGAGCATTATTCTAGAAAGCATTTTAGTGAATGTGTGGCCGCAAACAATGCATTTTGTGCTAGATACGAATAGCTTCGCTTGGTTTTTTGGTACAGGCGCAAACTACTTACTTATTTGGGGGTGAGTCTTTAAAACACATCCCTGTTTTTTTATCGCATATTTTATGAGGCTCAGCGGAATACAACCTTTTACAATGATAGATTTTCCAGAAAAGATTGCCTGTGTAGTTTTTACTCCAGGCTGTCCATTTCGTTGCGGTTATTGTCATAATCCTGAATTTGTATTACCAGAAAAGCTCAAAGAAATGAAACGTGACTTTATTCCAGACAAAACTTTTTTTAATTTTTTAGACGAAAGGAGGGGGTTGTTAGAAGGTGTTGTGATAACTGGCGGTGAGCCAACTATTATGAAAGATCTGGTAGAGTTTTGTGAGAAAATAAAAGAAAAAGGCTACGTAATAAAACTAGATACAAATGGTATTAATCCAGAGGTTATTGCTCTTTTAATCAATAACCGTTTAATTGATTATATTGCAATAGACGTAAAAACCTCGGTTTTGCAATACAAAAGTCTTTGTGGAGATGGGGCAAAAGGAGAAAAGGTGGCAGAAAGTATAAAAGTTGTTATGGCGTCTGGCATTGAGTATGAGTTTCGATCTACGCTTATAAAAAAGATTCATACGCAAGAAATATTAGAAGATATGGCAGAAATGGTAAAAGGCGCAAAGAAGTTGTATTTACAAAGTTTTAGACCAGCAATAACACTGGATCCAAAGTTTTCCAAACATAAGCCATTTTCTCAAAAGGAGGTTGAAGGTATTCGGGATGATATTTTTTTGCCAAAAGTGGTGCATGTTGAAATACGTTAACTTATTGCTTTTTTTCCTTTTGACATGTATTATAGGCATATATGAGTTATATAAAAACACAAGAAGAAATACAGTATATCCTTGATGGAGGAAAAATACTTGGTGAGATCTTGGAACACCTCACCACATTAGCTATTCCTGGAGCCACCGCATTTGACATAGATGCTGTTGCCGAGCGTTTAATTCGTGACGCTGGTGGAAGACCGGCGTTTAAAGGGTATAGGCAGAGCAGGCGGGATCCAAAATTTCCTTCAACAATTTGCGCTTCTGTGAATGAGGAGATTGTTCATGGTGTTGCAACAAAAGATAAAATCTTAAAAGAAGGTGATATTTTTAGTATGGATATTGGAATGCAGTGGCCAGTGAATTGTGGAAAAGGGGAGAAGGGGAATGGTTTTTTTACCGACACTGCCATAACGGTTCCGGTAGGTAAGATTGACGCAAAAACTGAGAAATTATTGTCGGTAACAAAAAAATCACTTGAAATTGGTATTGATCAAATGCAGATTGGTAATACGGTGGAGGATATTGGCAAACATATAGAAGAATATATTGCGCCACAAGGGTATGGGATTGTGCGGCAGCTCTCTGGGCATGGTGTTGGGCATGGTGTTCACGAAGACCCGTATGTACCAAATTATCACGACAGAGGTTTGTCTGAGTGGAAGATTGAACCAGGGGTAGTATTGGCAATTGAACCAATGATCACATTGGGTACTCATGAGATTGAAGTACTTGATGATGATTGGACTATTGTGAGTAAAGATCGGTCACTGAGTGGGCATTTTGAACACACCATTGTGGTAACAGAAAATGGTCCGGTTGTTGCCACAAGAAGACCAGGTGAAAAGAAGTAATATGAATATTTTAGGTGTTGATTTTGGTACAAAACGTATTGGTCTTGCGTGGATGCAAACCGGTCTTGATATTGTTCTTCCGTTTGGTGTGGTAGAAAGAGATTCACAAAATGATGTGCCAGACGCGTTGTTGCAGTGCATTAAAACAGAAAAAATTACCAAAATTGTTCTTGGTTTGCCATATACTTTAGAAGACAAAAGTGAAAATCAAAACACTCAGCGGGTGCGCAAATTTGCCAAAAAACTTGCGGATGCATCTGGGGTGTTGGTCGTGTTTACCGATGAGCGGTTAACGTCTTTTGAGGCAGATAATATGGGTGGGGAAGCGAGTCGTGATGAAAAGGCGGCAATGGCCATTTTGCACACATACAAAGATGAGCAAGGCATGTAGTATGCGAGCAATTGTATTGGCACGAGAAGCATATAGGGAATATGATCAGCGTATTACGGTGTTAACACAAGAACACGGAAAACAAGTGTATATTGCCAAGGGTGTAAAAAAGATTACGAGTAAAAATAGCGGTGCACTGGAGCCATGCTCCCTTGTGGATATACACACTATTCAAGGTAAAGAGAGTAAATATGTAACCTCAGTTCATTTGATTGAGGTGTTTTTTGTTTTACGACAAGACATGCATGCGTTGTTGTGTGCGCAGCATATTGCTCAGACTATGTGCCGCGTACTTGCGGTTGGCGAAAAAGATGTTCGAGTATATGCTTTGTTTTTTGGTTGGCTTTCTGCTGTCAACAACAGGTCGCTTTTATTGGTTCACTGTGTGGAGTATTTTTACATTTCTTTTCTCGAAGTGTTGGGGTATTCGTTGCAAGATATTATTGCTTTTGGTTCTGCTGTTTCAAAAGGTGATACGACGTGGTATTACTATTCTTTTGCAGATGGAAGAGTATATACAAAAGAGGTGGCACCAAACCAAGAGCGAGACTGTGTACGTGTTTCTGGTGCATGTATTGCTGCGTTACAGGAAGCATCTTTGGGTGTGTCTGTCAAAATAAGCGTGTCGGTGCAGCAAGAATTGCGTGAATTTTTGCATGCGGCACTTGAATATTATACCGAAAAGCCGCAATCAAATTGGAGTGTGATTGAGTATGTAGTACAAAATGAGTAGTTGTGTGACCTGGTGTGTGCTGTTGTGTGCTGTTGTGTATTGCACACAATTGTGCTATGATTACCTTGGTAAGAGAGGTTTTTTCTCTCTCATTTATTTTATTGTATTATGCAAAAATTACAACAACTATTTAGAGATTTTGGTAAAAGTCTCTATGATTTCGAATGGATTGCCAGGCAGCGTGGCGCAGGTTTGCGTGGTATGAAACTTGTTGCATTGCTTGCAGGAGTGTCGTGTATTGTGGCGATGATTTTTATTTCTCAAGGCATTACATATGTGGCCGGAGATATAAAAAAAGAAGTGCAACAGCTACCTGACTTTACGGCATCATTTGAGGAAAAAGTGCTTACAGTTACTGGTATAGAACAACCATTTACTAGGCGATTTGAAGATGTAGAAAAAAAAGATGATAATGCTCCTGTTGTTTTTTATGTTGACACGAATTCAGATGTAGCTATTGACCCAAAAACACTTCAAGAAAATGATGATGAAGTGGTGATTTCTGTTGGAAAAGAATCAGCAAGTTTTTATGATCCTATGCAAAAAAAAGCTGAAACCTTTTGGTATCCAGAAAGTGCCTCCTCGTTCACCAAAGGGGATGTGGTTAGTATGGTTGGGAAGCTGATAGGTGTGTATGGCTATGTACTTGGCTTCTTTGCGGCGCTTATTATGGTGTCTATGGTATTTGCATGGAAACTTGCGTATTTGCTTCTACTCACATGGTTTGCGTATGTGTATAATCGCCTTGCGAAGAAACAGTGGACATTTTCTGAATTATACGGCGTTGGATTGTATGCAATTATTTGTCCATCACTGGTATTTTCTGCATTAATGGTGTTTGATGTGTTCTTGTCGTTTGGTTACTCAGTGCTTGTGCTTGTGTTCTTTTTTATGATAATAAGAAGAGGTGGGTCACAAAATGAACAAAAAGCACTGGAGGCGGATAATACTACATCAGAAAAATCTTCGTAGGAGTGGTTAAAAAGCATAGCGGAATACATTTAGAAAGCCTTGCCTTTTGGTTCGTTCTCGTGTATTCTACTGTGTACATGGGCGCGTCGGTTAATGGTAAACCACTGGTCTCCAAAACCAGAACTGTAGGTTCGATTCCTACCGCGCCTGCCAACGTGTAATGACAGAGGTTAAATCCTCTGTTTTTGTGTTTCTGTGGTAAAATAGGGACAGACTAATTTTTGTAATACATCTTATGATAAAACGATCATTAGTTTTGCGTAAACTGTTACTTGATCACCAAAACCCACATACACATATTGCTGTCGCAGAAACAGAGGATAAAAAATATAGGTATAGTGTTATACAAAAATCAACTCGGTCAAAAGAGGAGAATGGTTTATTAGAAGATGATAGAGATAGATTATTTTCTTGTTTTAAGAATCTTCAAAATGATTATAAGAAACAGACAGATGAAGTATTTGCAAAAGAGTATGCAGATTTTGTTTCGGCACGTAATGATTTTTTGATTCGTTATTCTCCTACCTTTGCCTATAATAAAAATCCAAGGAAGTTTTCCGTAGACTTTGTTCCCATTCTTGAGTTGCATGGCTTAAATGAGTTTTTAGATTCCTTTCCATTACAATTTATTCCAACAAAATGTGAGATTGCAAGAATACTTGGTTTGGCAAAACGTATGCACGAAATTCGTTTATGTCGTGGTGAAAAACACAAAAAAGACCCAATAGAAATAGTAGATATTGGTGGAGGAAACGGAGCGCTAGGAAAACTGATTACGAATTTGGCAGCTGAAAATAATATTGCAATTAACTACACAACTGTTGATCCAGATAAAACAACAATACAATCTGCTTTAGATTATTATAAAAACGACAAAAGCTTAAATTTTTTTATAGGAAATGCAGAAGATTTTGTTTTAGAAATGTATAAGGAGGTTCCAAGTGTTTATACACTTTTAAAAGAACGCAAAAAACTAATTTTGGAAGGTGAGGAGAGGATATCCGATTTGCAAATTGTGTTACAAACTATCTTACAAAATGAAAACCACCAAGACACATGTTCTGTGCCACTTTTGTTTTTAGACGTATTAGAAAAAGATTTTGGAATAACTTACTTTAATTTGGTTATTGATTTAAAAAGTGAAATTATTTCTAGTATTGAGGAAAAATATATAAATAACTGGCGAGCTAAAATAAACGAACTTACACAAAAAATAGGAAAGGTAATCGCAGAACAACCCGCGCGGTTTGATCTTGTAATAAATTCGTGGATGCCTCCGGGAATTGATTTTACAAAAGATATTCGTGAAGCTGGAGGTGCTGCAATTTTGTATGCTCTTGAAAGAAATGGTATTTCTGGGTGTAGAATTAGATCATCTTGTGGTGACACAATAAAAATATTAGGATATGAAGAAAGTTATGTGCCAGGACCATATTATGAGCAATTGTATGGGTGGTTAAGCCACTCCACACCACAAGCCAGAGCAATGGATCAACTTGGGCAGGAATATTTTTACCAAGATGCAGGGAGATGGGCTAAGTCATTTTCAAATGCATTTGTGGTGCAAATTCATAAAGAGTATAAGGAGTCTGGTGATGGTTTTGATTACAATAATTATGAGCTGGAGTTGGGGGAACAGTATTTTTGGGAGGCAGACCTTGTGCGACGTGGGGGAGCGGTAAAACCTATTTCTACAAGGAATGTTTTTTAACACCTCTTTCAAGTGTTTTTGGTTTTTGACAAAAGGCATTTTTTTTGGTTTAGTATAGGCAGCTCTTTTCATTTCTTTGGAGGAAACAATGGAAGATTCTATAATTCATTCACCGCAAACCCGATCAAGCAGATTGCGAGAAATTCTTGTTGGTACTACAAATCCACGACCACTATTCATGATATCTGATGTATATAACGCTGTGGAGGACAGTGTAACACACACGACTCGTCTTTCGGTAAGAGACTCTTTTGAAAAGATTGTACAACGTCCTGCTTTTTGGTACATTCCAAGATCAGAAGATATTGCGCGCATTCTTACTGCGGCACAACACGTACATCTGTCTCGTGTAAAGAAGGGGCAAAAACATGCCTCTGACCCAATAACCATTATTACTGTTGGTGACGGGTATGGTGACATACCTGCACTTATTCTTGCTGCAGCCAGAAGACAGCGCTTGCGTGTTACGTGTCAGGTTGTGGGTTCGTACGCATCTACCATGCAAACACAGAAAGGCTTATATCGGTCTGTTAAAGGACTTTCTTTTTTTTGTGAGTCACAATTACAAATGCTATTGCGTGTTTGGGGTGATCAGTCAGATATTATTTCAGAGATTTCTACACTTGCACAGTGTATAGCGCGATCAAAAGAATCTTTGGATGATTTACACAGGCTGAGCCAAGTGTATGTTACCAATTTTATTGCACGTAATATATCTTTGACTGGTGTAGAAAAGTATGTCCACGTTTTAAAAGAAGATTTTGGTGTACAATTTCCTTCTAATTTTGTGATTCGATCTGGAACAGTGTATCAGTTGTTTGTAGAAGGTGTGCAGTTTACACAACACATGCCACTTCTCGATTTTATGGGTAAAAAATATTCAGAAATGTGGAACAAGGAGTTTGCTCGTATAGAGGAGTTTCTAATCGGTTCTTACGAGTATAAAGTAGACATGGTCTTGCAAACATCACTTTCTCTTGATTACGGTGTTTCTACCTATGTCCGGCTGCTTCGTGCTGGTATTGTTGGGTGTATTTTTGATTGCCAGAAACAAAAAAGTTTACATAAGAATACATCAGGTGTTGAGAATGTCTCATTTAACCTCGTAAGCGACACCGCGCTTGGCGAGCAGTATACGCCAGCCTGTGCTTGGAAAGGGGTTTCTACTCTTGAGTTGACCGAAGATCGTGTCTGTGATGAAGATATTTTTGCCGCATTCTCACATTCTGGTTATGCTTCTGAACTGTCAAAAAAACAAAGCAGGCATTATCCTCAGCCAGTTTTTTTATTGCACGGATGTGCCCATCTTTTGAACAGTGATGTTGTGCATACAGTGGTTAGCAGTGCCAAGAGTTTTGGAATATTTGGATGGGAAAAATCACCAATGCTTAAAGGTGTGTCCTGTTCACTTGTTGCGTCGTTACAAGGTGTGTCACATTATTCTGTCAAAAATATTAAAAAAATTGTGAATTCTTAAAGAGGGGGTGTTTGAGAGTTGGTGTGGTTCACAAGTTACACAAGAGGCGAGAGCCTCTTTTTTTATTGAGACATATTTGGCAGAGTTAGTATAAAAAGTATTTTTAATTAATATTAGTTGCTGGAAAAATAATTTACAGAAAAACACATAAACCAATTTGCTCACCCGCGCCTGTTGCTGCGATTCCATACGTTCCAATAAGTATAAAAGGCTCTGGCGCAAAAAGTGTGGTTGATTTACCAACCCATGGTTGAAAAACAGTTGCGTAAGGTTGGTTTTTTTGCACAGTACTGCCTGGGTCAACGAGCCAACTATAATACCCTGCAATTGGTGCGTGTAAATGATTATTTTGTTCAAGAGGAACGCATTTGGTTGGGTTTGTTTTTTTATTTTGCCAAATCACTTCTAAAAATTCTATCAATTGCTCAAACCTGTTGTTGAGTTTTTCTTTATCTATTGTTCCATGACAGTCCACCTCCCATGTTGCGGCATGTGGTATTTTATCAAAAGGAAGTGTTTCAAGAAACGGAATAACATGCGATTCATCAAATGCACCAATTGCTACATCTTTTTCCCATAAAATTTGCACCATTGGATCAAGCGCGGCAAATAACTGCACGCTTTTTTTGTGAGTAAAAATATGTGGAGCTGTTTTATTGCCAGTAGTGTGAATGTCTAGAATAACATCACTACCTATACTTAATAGCGTTAGGTTTGCTGCGACACTTTCTTCAATGGAACCATTACTCTTTTTAAGTTGATTGAGATAATACACCTCTTGTTCTTTGGGCGACTTCCACTTTTTGTCTACAGTAAAAATTCTGTTCCAATTTATACCACTTATTGAATTTGATCTTCCAGTAAGCGCATTGTACGATTTTTGTTGAACAGCAATGGGGTTTGCGCAAGGGACCACGCAAACACTTCCGGAAATGGAATTTTTTTCTTCTAAATATTCTATTAATTTCGTAAGGAGTGCGGTACCAAACACCTCTGGGCCATGCAGGTTTGCTTGAATATAGATTTTTTTTCCTTCTAAACCAGAGTCAAAATTGTACTCATGAATCATAAGTGTTTCTCCTGTTGGGAGTTGTTGTGCGGGGATTGTTTTTTTTGTATATTTCATAAGATAAAAATGTGGTTCCCAGTCAAGTGTGGTGGCTTGACTGAGAACAATAAATTAGGGGATAAAGAACCACAGTTGACACTCATTGTCTACTGCTCTAAATGGGCACATATCTTTTTGCGCTTCTTGAATTCTGTCACAAGGTTTGCATGTGGCACACCACGGAACCGCATTCCATGTGGAAATAGTTGCTTTTGCCCAATGAAACTTTTCTACTTGTCTTACAACTTTCTTGTTGTGGGTAATAAGCATGAGTTTATTCACATTATTTTTCATTAGGGTAGAAAATACTTTACTAGATAAACCTTTGCCACGATGCGTATGGTTTACCCAAAGAGTTCCTAATTCTCTCCAATGTGGATCAGGTGTTTCCCATAACGCGCCAAAAGCAATAATTTCTCCGCTTTCCTCCTCATGCGTAGCGTAGTTATTATACACAAGGTCTTGTAGTATTGCGCCGGTAATGCGTGGCAAAAGTAAGGCCTCTTCTTTTTCTAGTTCTGTGGCAAGATTACGCCATTTTTCCATGTTCAATTTCCTTTGTTTGGGTGATGCGGTTCAGACCGCTTATCGATGTATAAACAGTGTGATTATACATCGGTGTTCGGTCTGAAACAGGTAAATTGCATTAAAATAAAAAACGCCCATGTTATGAGAGTTGTGTGTGGGTGAAATTAATTTTAGTAATTATATACCAAAAGACAACTCTCAAACAGAAGAGCGTCTACGACGAACAATAATATTTTTATGCAGTGTATTCATACTTTTTGTATGGTATAAGAAAAAAGTGTTTTTGTAAAGGGGGTGCTGTGAACAAAGCTGGTAATTAGAGAGATAATCAGTTACCTCCTTTTTTTATTTCTCAAAATTAGTTATACTACGAGCCACGCTTATGATACATATAAAACAACATATATTTCGGTTTTTATACAAGTATATTGGTAAACCAATATTTTTTCGTATTGACCCAGA
>Ga0163108_10001969_pt1 | contig 14939 bp, 14 predicted proteins | sample Fk1155metaG_FD_109644 | JGI IMG/M metagenome (GOLD analysis project Ga0163108, IMG submission 109644) | Marine microbial communities from the Central Pacific Ocean - Fk160115 155m metaG | ecosystem: Environmental > Aquatic > Marine > Oceanic > Photic zone | place: The Central Pacific Ocean...
CCCTGGCTGGTGACTCCGGACGAGGTGGGGGACCCGCAGAATTTGGATCTCTGGCTGGAAGTCGACGGGAAGCGCTACCAGGACGGCAATACGCGCACAATGGTTTACGGTGTAGCACATTTGGTACACTATCTGAGCCAGTTTTTTACGCTCCATTCCGGAGATATTATTTCTACCGGAACACCGCCCGGAGTTGGAATGGGACAAAAACCTGAACCAATCTACCTTCGCGTAGGTCAAACGATGCAGCTTGGTATTGAAAAATTGGGTGTTCAGACCCAAAACCTTGTGGCAGATAATTAAACTTTTCAGAAAAATTTTTCTCACGAAACTGTCTGGCTGTTGAAAGGTGCAAACAAAATTTCAAAATACAATTTAAGGAGACAATATGAAAACAATGAAAGGTCCGGCTATTTTTTTAGCTCAGTTTGTTGGAGACGAGAAACCATACAACAGTCTGAGTGAAATCGCTAAGTGGGCTGCTTCTCTCGGTTTTGAGGGATTACAAATCCCATCTTGGGATCAACGATTGTTTGATCTCGATCAAGCCTCAGAAAGCAAAGGCTATTGTGATGATTTACAAGGAATGCTCAAGGGAATTGGTCTCAATATCACTGAGCTCTCAACCCATCTTCAGGGGCAATTGGTGGCGGTGCATCCTGCTTATGATGAAATGTTTGACGGTTTTGCTGCTCCAGAAGTTCGAGGTAATCCCTCAGCAAGACAGGAATGGGCAGTTTCTCAATTATTGAAAGCAGCTAAAGCTTCAAAAAATCTTGGACTAGAGGCACACGCAACATTTTCCGGAGCATTGGCCTGGCCTTATGTTTATCCCTGGCCACAACGTCCGGCAGGTTTAATCGAAACAGCGTTTGACGAACTAGCAAAACGCTGGCTGCCCATTCTGGATGCTTTTGACGAAGCAGGAGTGGACCTAGCTTATGAAATTCATCCGGGAGAAGATCTTCACGATGGAGTTTCATTTGAAATGTTTCTGGAGAGAGTTGATAACCATAGTCGATGCAATATTCTCTATGATCCAAGTCATTTTGTTTTGCAGCAACTAGATTATTTGGAGTACATAAATATTTATGCAGAGCGCATCAAAGTCTTTCACGTTAAAGATGCTGAATTCATACCCAGTGGTCGTCAAGGGGTTTATTCCGGTTATCAAAACTGGAGTGAACGTGCAGGAAGATTTCGATCTCTTGGTGATGGTCAAGTTGATTTCAAAGCAATTTTTTCCAAATTGGCACAAATCGGTTTCGAAGGCTGGCCAGTGCTCGAATGGGAATGTTGTCTGAAACATCCTGAAGACGGTGCCCGAGAAGGCGCAGAATTCATCAGTAAGCAAATTATCCGAGTGACAGAAAAAGCATTTGACGACTTTGCTGCAGGTGCTTCAGACGAAACTGTAAACCGCAAAATACTTGGAATTTAAGAGAAACTATGCATAAACGTATACGACTTGGTATGGTCGGAGGCGGTCAAGGAGCTTTTATAGGGGCAGTCCACCGGATTGCTGCCAGGCTGGATGACCGCTATGAATTGGTGGCCGGAGCACTTTCGTCAAATCCGGAACGTGCAGCAACCTCTGCTGAAGAAATCGGTATCAATATTGATCGCTCATATGCCGACTTTCGTAAAATGGCAGCCGCCGAATCAAAACGTGTAGATGGAATTGAAGCCGTGTCCATTGTCACTCCAAACCATTTGCATGCAGAAGTCAGTATTGCTTTTGCGGAAGTCGGAATTGATGTTATTTGTGACAAGCCGATGACATTTAGCTTGGAGGAGGCCATAGAGGTCGCCAATGTTGTGAAAAAAAGTGGAGTGACTTTCACGTTGACTCACAACTACACAGGCTATCCCATGATTCGTGAAGCCCGATCTCTCGTACAAAATGGTACGCTAGGAAAAATAAGAGTGATCAAAAGCAGATACCTGCAGGATTGGCTGACTACAGATTTAGAAAATCAAGGTCTCAAACAAGCCGAATGGAGAACCGATCCTTCCAGAAGTGGAGCTGCCGGTTCCGTAGGTGATATTGGTAGTCATGCCTTTCATCTTGCCCGCTACATTACAGGACTGGAATTGGAGTCACTTGCAGCAGATTTGACTACCTTTGTTCCAGGACGCAAACTTGATGATGACGCAAGTATTTTAATGCGATATGCCGATGGTGCACGAGGGAGCCTCTGGTGCAGTCAAGTTGCCGTAGGCCATGAAAATGACCTTCAAATTGCAATTTACGGAGAGAAGGCAAGTCTTCAGTGGGTGCAAGAAATTCCGAATGAATTGACTTTCTGTGTGCATGGAGAACCACCCGTAAAACTGACTCGCGGTGGAAGCCAGCAAAGTCTGTGGGCTGAGCAAGCCACCCGTATTCCGGCGGGACATCCTGAAGGTTACCTGGAAGCCTTTGCTCAAATTTATACAGATGCCGCTGACCTCATTCTCCACCGACGCGAAAATTATCCTTCAAACAATCCGGCTCCAATCCCAAACCTTGAAGACGGAATTGCCGGTATGAAATTCATCCGTGCCGCTGTTCGTTCTTCACAAAATGGCGGGAATTGGGAAATGTTAGATTAGAATGTTAGATTTAGAGTGCAAGGATTTAAACCATTGATGTTAACTACAAATAATATTAAATTATTCTCCTAACTTTTAGAGTTCAAAGAAATATATAACTTCGATTTTGCATGTTTAGACTATAATTTAGCAAAAAAACATTTATAAATATTTAGATTGAATTGATAAAATTCGTTTCAAATCTTTTTTGTTTTTAATCAATAATTCTCTCATTGCTTTTTGTGCTTCAAATGCCTTTTTGTTAACAATTGCATCAGAAAGTTTTCGATGAATTGACAGATTCGTGGGCGTTTCACCTTTTAATAACTTAAAATTAGCTTTAATCAAAGCAGATGTCACAAATTTTAATTGTGACAAAAATTCATTATTTGTTGCATCATAGATTGCAGAATGAAAAGTTATGTCAGCTTCGATTCCCTGATCAGGAATTCCACTTGTTCCCTCCATGTAATCCATTGCCTGTTGTATTTTGTGTCTCTGTTTCTCGTTAGCACGCCTTGCAGCTAACTCTACAACCGACGGTTCTAGTAGTAAACGAAGTTCGTTCAAATCAGCTAAAAATTTAGATGAAGAATTACTAGCTGTTAAAATCCAATCCAAAACATCTGAATCCAACAAATTCCATTCAGTACGTGACTGCACTATAGTTCCCCTTCTTGGACCTGTGGTTAGTAAGCCTTTATCCGCAAGAATTTTTATAGCTTCACGTAAAATATTGCGCCCTACTTTCATAGATTCAGCAAGTTCTGGTTCAATTGGCAATTTTTTACCAGTTTCTAATTTGCCTAGAATTATTTTTTGACCTAATTCATTTATAACGTCCTGTAGAAGCATTGAATATTTTGAGGACAACTGTTCTGAAATAAATCGGGACTCTCCATTGTCAACATTATCATTAGTTCTAGTAAGGTGATTATAGTCTTTAATAGTTTCTTCATTGGGCCTCTTAATAAGTACTCCCTTCTGAGCATCAAGAATGCCCGAAGATTTTTCCAAAAAATCAGTGCGATTTGCCACTATCTTGACCAAATATGGGATACCCTTAGCACGTGAAAGAATAGCTACATGGCTCGCAGGACTCCCTCTAAGTAAGGCCACTCCACAGACTTTTCTCAAATCCATTTCCAAAAAATGAGAAAGTAACAAATCGTTTCCAACGAAGATGGTGTTTCCAGTGTACTGGTGATTTATTTGATGCCCCCTCAAAATCCCCAATACTCGGTCTCTAACGTCAAGAAAATCCTCATATCTGACTCGAAAATACTCATCGTCAAGTTCCTGATAGTGATCAATCAAGCGATCGAGTTGTTTTTTCCAGGCCGTTTCAGCAGACATACCTTTTTCCATCTCAATCTGAACAGCATTTAACAGTACAGAGTCTTCCAAGATAGAAACTTGAAACTCTAAAAACTGCGCGGAGTTGGAATCTATTGTACTCAAGATCTTTTTCAATTGTTTAACTGCCCGCTCCAGTGCTTCGTAGAAAGCTTTTTTTTCTTCAACTTCTGATCTGATTTTAGGAACTTTGTCATCAATGGATGGATGCCAGACCAGTTCACCTGCTACCACTCCAGATGATGCGGAAATACCAGAATATGATTCCTCTAAATTGTTAGCCATCTTACTTTTCATCATGTTTAGTATTAATGAAAACAAAGAAATATTATGAATCTTAAAAAAAGCATTGACAAGTCTTCTAATCCTACATATGATTCATCCTATTAAAGAGGTTCTATCTAATATATATATTACTTTCATCCCATGATCAATAACTATAACATGGATGCCCGTTGGGCAAATCTTCTCACTACCAAAACTTCTACTTGCATTGAAGATCACAAGGATTTGTTAACAGAACTAGACTCCAAAATTGGAGATGCTGACCACGGAATAAACATGTCAAGAGGGTTTCAGGCCATCTTGGCAATCAGCCCAGAGTTGTCAAAATTAACTTTTGAAGAGGCACTCAAAAAAGCCGGCATGACTCTGCTCATGAAAGTAGGAGGAGCCTCCGGCCCTTTATTTGGCAGTTTTTTGATTGGCATGAGTAAAGCCACCTCCCATGAAAAAATTAATATTAGCAAATTTTCATTAATGTTTGAAAACGGAGTTGCTGATGTAAAAAAACGTGGAAAGTCCGATATTGGTGAAAAAACAATGCTTGATGTATTAGTGCCTGTCTCGATGCAACTCAAAGAAGATGTAAGTAATTCAACAGATGAGGGACAACTTATCAGAAATATTATTCAACGAGCAGAAGAAGGGCTTGAATCAACTAGACTCATGCGAGCCACTAAAGGAAGAGCATCTTTTTTAGGGGAGCGCAGCATTGGCCACCTTGATCCTGGGGCCATGACCAGTTGTTTATTGATTAAGACCATCTGTGAAATATTTAACAGCGAAAATGAGTGACCATTAATGAGTAGTAATGTAGGCGTGATGATAGTTTCTCACTCGTTAGGTATAGCTTCAGGAACAGCAGACATGGTTCGTCAAATTGGAGGTGAGGATATCCCAATATCTTTCGCAGGCGGTAGTGCTGATGGCGGCTTAGGCACAGACGTGGGAGCAATTCTCAAGGGTATACAAGAAATATTGACTGACGCTGGTGTTGTAGTTTTGTATGATCTAGGTAGTGCCGAAATGAGTTCAGAAGTAGCAATTGAAATGCTGCCAGAAAACCAGCAGAAAAGAATTCAAATCTGCTCTGCTCCTTTGGTGGAGGGTGCGGTACTGGCCGGAGTTGAATCGAGTGGCGGGGGTGATCTAAATCAGGTCAAGTCTGTCGCAGAAAAAAGATTCGTAGGGATTGAAGAAATTTCAGATTCTACCAAATCACAAAAAATCTCCATAACTCATCCAATTGGCCTACATGCCAGACCCGCTGTTAAATTCACTCAACTTGCAAAAAGTTTTAATGCCAATGTACAAATTAAATTGGAAGAACATACCAGTTGGGTAGATGCTAAAAGCATTGTCAGAGTTATGGGGCTAAAAGCTCGACACGGCAAAACCTTGAATTTAAGGGCAAACGGCAATGATGCTACTGATGCTGTCAATCAACTGGTAGTTTTGGTAAAGAATAATTTTGCAGAATAGGAGAGCAACGTGTTCGCTGAAATTTCTGAATCGAATTAATGGAACAAATGCATATATTTTCAGGCCAGGTTGCAAGTGAGGGGATAGTAATTGGTAGCTCATTGAATGTTTCAAGCGATTATAACCACTCTATTACTGAAGATGAAAATAGTGCTGAGACTTTGTCGCAGGCTATAAACATTTCAAAGACGCAATTGAAAAAACTGATTGATTCAAATAAAAAAATTGAAGGTGAAATACTTGAATTTCAGATTTCATTACTTGAAGACTCTGAATTCCTTAAGCCCTTGTTTACGAGGGATGATCTCAATGAATCTGCTTCGATTTCCTGGTGTAATATGCTTGATGAGTTGATTTCAGAATACAGTTCAGAAGATGATTCATATTTCAGGGCACGATCTGAGGATTTGCAAGATTTAAAACAAAGGGTGTTACATAACTTGAATGGAAAGGGGTTTTCAGAACTGATTCAAGCTAATGCTAATCCAGAGAATTCTAAAGATAAAATTGTCATCACAAAAGAGTTAACTCCATCCCAATTCATCGAAACAAACTGGGAGAATTGTTTAGGGATAGTTCTGATCAAAAACAGCCCAAACAGTCATGTTGCAATTCTGGCCAAATCCAAAGGTATTCCTATGTTGACTGGAGCAGACCTCGATTTACATCGGATCAATTCGAATGCTACCGTTATTCTCGATTGCGTTAAAGGTGATTTAATTCTTGAGCCTAACCGAGAGACAGTTGGTATATATAAAACCAAAATATCAAAGTATCGACAAAAAAAAGATTATGAAAAGACGCTTCTTGCAAAGCCTGCAATTACAGAGGATGGAGTAACAATAAAAGTATTGCTTAATGTAGATGATCTGCTGGAAACCCCAGAATTTCCGCCTGAGTATTGTGATGGAGTGGGATTGACAAGAACCGAATTCATGTTCACTCGGGGGTATCTTCCCGATGAGGAAGAGCAGCTTCAGTACTATTCAAAACTGATTTATTGGGCAAAAGGGAAGCCTGTAACTTTCAGAACCATGGATGCAGGTGGTGACAAGCCTATTCAACAATTGACTCCTGAGAAAGAGATCAACCCGTTTCTCGGTCTTAGAGGAGTACGGCTTTCCCTTGCAAATGAGCCAGTTTTCAGGACACAACTTAGGGCTTTAGCAAGAGCTAGTTGCCTAGGAGAAGTTAAAGTCATGATTCCAATGGTAACTAAGAATAGTGAGATTCAGGCAGTACGAAAAATACTGCATGATGAGGTAGCAAAACTAATTGATAGTGGGGTAGAAGCAAAAGCTCCGCAATTGGGGATGATGGTTGAAGTTCCCATTGCCGCTATGCAAATTGAAGATTTTGACGTAGATTTTTACTCTGTTGGCAGTAATGATTTAGTTCAATATCTTACATCAGCATCAAGAGATAATCATTCTGTAGCTAACCTCTACCATGCTGACTATCCTGCTTTGTGGCAACTTATTGCTGCAGTAGCTGCCCACGGTAAAGCTGTCGGACGTGAAGTGAGTGTATGCGGAAATATTGCAGGCGATTCAAATTACACTGCTAAACTATTATCGGCTGGAATACGCTGTTTATCTGTAAATTCGACTTCAATTGCTCCTGTTAAAGCCACTGTAAGGAGTTCCCGAGCAATCCTGAATTGACAGATTTATCCGAGATTAAACTAAAGAAATAGGTGATTAAATGAAAAAATTTCTCAATCGAATAGATCATATACTGAACGAAAGCCTTTTAGGTTTTTCTGCAACACACGATGAAATAGTATCCTATAATCCAGAGCCTCGTTTTATTTTTCGAAAAGAAGGTGCTACAAAAGGAAAAGTTTCACTTATTTCAGGGGGTGGAAGCGGGCACGAGCCATTACATGCAGGATTTGTTGGAAAAGGTATGTTAGACGCCGCCTGTCCAGGGGAGGTTTTTACTTCTCCCACACCAGATCAAATGGAGGAAGCCGCCAAAAAGGTTGATGGTGACGCTGGTATTCTATTTATTGTAAAAAATTATTCCGGTGATGTGATGAACTTTGAGATAGCGGCAGAAATGCTTGAACAAACCAATCAAACTATTCTGATCAATGACGATGTTGCTGTGGAAGACAGTTCCTTCACTACAGGTCGTCGAGGAGTTGCCGGCACCTTAGTTGTTGAAAAAGTAGTCGGAGCAGCAGCAGAAGCCGGTTTGGACTTGAATGCATGCCAATTATTAGGGACAAATGTAAATGCTCAAACTCGCACAATGGGAGTCGCCCTATCTAGTTGTACTGTTCCAGCAGTCGGCAAGCCTACTCTTGAGATTGAGGAAAATGAGATGGAAATGGGAGTTGGAATACATGGAGAACCTGGCCGGAAACGTGTGGCGCTTGCAGTTGCGGATAATATTGCTCAAGAAATGACAGAGGCGATTCTTGAAGAATTAAAGATTACTCATGGCACTGATGTCTTGCTTTTTATCAATGGTTTTGGTGGTACTCCTTTGATGGAACTATACCTTATGTATAATTCCGTTGCAAAAATACTCGCAAATCAAGGCATTACGGTTCTTCGCTCCTTAGTGGGAAATTATGTAACTTCTCTAGAAATGAGCGGCTGCTCCATCACAGTTACAGTTTTAGATGAAGAAATCCTCAAATATTGGGACGCTCCTGTTTTAACTTCTGCATTACGCTGGAAGTACTAAACAAAGCGTATTAAATTGAAAATATTTTGGCAAGCTATTCCATTTGTATTAGCGAAACGGTTATGAAAACCGTGAATCCCTGGCATGTAGTCAGGAAACCTGAGTTATTTTAAACTTAGGAATTCTTTATTAAACTTTAACAATAGAGGTGTACTAATGAAAATGTAATCATACAAATTTGATTAGCTCGGCGAGCATTTCAAAATGTATTATTACTTATAAATATTCCCGTGTAAATACATAATATATTATTAGAATACTTTGGTTTTGCAACTAAGGCATTCTTTTATTAATCTTAAATCAAAAAGGTTCTTATGAATATATATAGGCACATCATAGCCATATTGGCTTGTTCTTTGGTCTCTCTCAGCACTTTAAGTGCTGGCGATAAATACATAACCCTTGGCTGGGCAGCTTGGGACCCTGCAAATGCTCTAGTAGAATTGTCAAAAGATTTCACCAAAGAAACCGGCATCGAGATGCGGTACGAATTTGTTCCTTGGCCCAATTTTGCGGACAGGATGCTGAATGAACTGAATTCCGGTGGTAAAACTTTCGATGTCTTGATTGGAGATAGTCAATGGATTGGAGCCGGAGCAGTCTATAAGCATTATGTTAAGCTCAATGATTTTTTTGACAAAGAAGGCATCACGATGGATGATTTTTTTGCTCCCACCGTGTACGCCTACTCGACATGGCCCAAAGGTACCCCAAACTATTATGCTCTTCCAGCAATGGGAGATGCATTGGCATGGGCATACAGGAAAGACTGGTTTGCAAAACCAGATCTCCAAAAAGCCTTCCAAGACAAACATGGTTATACCCTGAGTGTTCCTACAACCTGGGATCAATTGTATAACGTCTGTTCCTTTTTTCAAGGTAGAGTCATTGACGGTAAAAAACGTTACGGAGCGGCAATCAATACCGAAAGAGGTTCAGAAGGCATTACAATGGGCGTAACTGCGGCCTTGTATGCTTGGGGATTCCAGTATCAAAACCCGAACAAGCCTTATGACATGGAAGGCTATGTCAATAGTGACCGGGCTATTGAAGCATTGGAGTTTTACAAAAAAATCTACAAGGAATGCACACCTCCTGGACATTCCGATGCTTATATGGAAGCCAACTTGGATGCTTATAAATCCGGACAAGTAGCTATGCAAATGAACTGGTATGCCTTCTGGCCTGGAGTCAACAAAGATCCTGATGTCGGTGGTGGCAAATCTGGTTTTTTCGCTAATCCAGATCAAAAGGCAAAAGGAGCAACTCTCGGTGGACAGGGAATGTCTGTTGTCTCTTACTCCGATAAAAAAGACCTTGCTCTTCAGTACATCAAATGGTTTGCAAAACCTGAAGTTCAAGCAAAATGGTGGTCTTTAGGTGGATATTCTTGTCATAAAGACGTACTCAATGATCCTGGGTTTGTGGGCTCACAAGTTTATGCTCAAGGATTTTTGGATTCTATGGGCAAAGTCAAGGATTTTTGGCAGGAACCTACCTTTGTTGAATTAATGTTGGCCATGCAAAAACGCGTGCATGACTTCGTTGTAGGCGACAAAGGGACTGCGAAACAAGCTATGGACAAACTCGTAGAAGATTGGACAGAAACTTTTGAAGCAGACGGCAAGCTTTAATACTTACCAAACAAACTCCTCACGATAAAAAACAAAAAAGCCGGATTGGTTTAACGACTGATCCGGTCTTAAATATAATCTCAATGTGAAACAATTTTTTGCCAAAACAAAAGGACTTTCGGATCGTGCGATCACCTGGCTATTTGTCACACCAACTATTATTTTGTTGTTGGCAGTGAACATTTATCCTTTGGTTTATGCGATTCGCATGTCTTTCACCAATTTTTATGCCAACAAACCCGGAAGAGAAATTGCTTTTGTTGGAATCAAGAATTACATAAAAATACTGAACAAAGAAGATATTTGGGAAACAATGCAGGCAACTGCACATTTCATGTTTTGGACTTTACTTTTACAAGCCTTAATCGGCTTAGGTTTAGCACTATTGCTAAATAAGAAATTCAAGGGCAACGAAATTCTCACCACTGTTATTGTTTTACCAATGATGCTTTCTCCGGCAGTTGTCGCAGTATTCTGGACATACATATATCAACCACAATCCGGAATTTTTAATTATTTCATCAACTATTTTTATGATTTTGGCGAATTTACAATGATCGGCAATGTTCAACTTGCACCTTGGAGTATAGTCATTGTTGATACTTGGATGTGGACACCGTTTACGATGCTGATTTGTTTAGCAGGTCTAAAATCAATTCCAAACTATCTTTATGAAGCAGCAGAGGTAGACCGAGCCAATAAATTTCAACAATTTTTATATATAACACTACCATCTGTTTTACCATTTTTGTTGTTGGCTCTTCTTTTTCGGGGGATTGAAAATTTCAAAATGTTCGATTTAGTTGTTGAATTAACCGGTGGTGGACCGGGCTCCACTACAGAAGTTGCCTCTATAAACTTAAAACGTGAAGCCTTTGAAAAATGGCGTACTGGTTATAGTTCTGCCTTTGCGGTTATTATGTTTGTCACCATATTTGGATTGGGCAATATTTGGGTTAAGGTCATGAATAAAATAAAGGAAAAATGAACAATTCTTATAATACTGTTCGTTCCCCATTAGAACCTTCATCTTTCAGTAGAAAGGCCGCGGCAACACTTGTCATTCTTTATGCTTTAATTGCACTGGTACCTATTGCATGGATGCTAATGACATCCCTCAAGAGTGCAAATGATGCGGTCAGTTATCCGCCAAAAGTTATTTTTGAGCCTTCTATGGAAGGCTGGGTTAATCTTTTTACCCAAAGAAGCAGGCAGTCTAAGGAATATCTTGCCTCTCTTCCTCCGCCGGAAACTTGGTATGAAGAACTGGTTAGAAGCAGACAAATGGTAATTGCTGGTCCGTCACGATTTATTGGTAGGTTTTTTAATTCAATTATCATTGGTTTCGGTTCTACTTTTTTATCCGTTTTTTTTGGTGCGTTGGCGGCCTATGCATTTTCCCGTTTCAAAATTCCACTTAAAGATGATCTTCTGTTTTTTATTTTATCCACTCGGATGTTTCCTCCGATTGCAGTAGCAGTACCGATTTTTCTGATGTATCGCAAATTAGGTTTGAGTGACACACATCTAGGCATGATCATTTTATATACAATGGTTAATCTCAGTTTAGCAGTTTGGCTGCTCAAGGGATTTATGGATGAGATCCCACTGGAATATGAAGAAGCAGCAATGGTTGACGGATATACAAGGTTGCAGGCGTTTTTCAAAATTGTAATGCCTCAGGCCATGACAGGAATAGCATCAACTGCAATTTTTTGTATGATTTTCGCTTGGAACGAGTATGCTTTTGCCGTTCTTTTGACCTTCTCTGAAGCCCAAACTGCGCCCCCTTTCATACCTACAATCATTGGCGAAGGTGGTCTTGATTGGCCTGCAATCGCCGCGGGGACTGTAATGTTCCTCGTCCCTGTAATGATTTTCACCGTTATTTTGAGAAAACACCTCTTGAGAGGAATTACTTTTGGAGCAGTCAGAAAATGAGTAGTGAAAAAATAAGTTTATTGAAAAGAATCTTGGTCAAAGAACCTTGGGAGAACCTTGCATCCTTAGTTATTATTATTGGGGTTATCATGCTTTTGCAACCTTACATAATGGAGTTTTATACATATTCTTTTAATTTCATTTTAGGTGGTACAGTTGCCTTTCTCATTGTCAGTCACTTTCCCAGCGGAAAATCTTAAAATGGCCAATATAGTTTTACAAAATGTCAAAAAAAACTTCGGTGATTTTATTGCTGTAGAAAATTCGAATTTAAAGGTAGAAGATGGTGAATTTTTTGTCATGCTTGGTCCTTCCGGATGTGGTAAAACTACCACGCTTAGAATGATTGCCGGTTTAGAAATGCCAACTTCAGGCAACATATTGTTGAACAAAGAAAACGTCACTTCTTTGAGGGCTTCTCAGAGGGATATTGCTTTCGTTTTTCAACTGTTTGCCTTGTATCCGCACTTAAATGTAGAAAAAAACATCTCTTTTCCGCTGAGGATGCAAAAGATGAAGTCTTCTGAAATCAAAGAAAGAGTTGCAGAAGTTTCACTATTACTTAGAATCGAACATTTGCTGAAATCTAATGTCTCAAATCTTGCCGGTGGTGACCGACAACGGGTGGCACTTGGACGAGCAATTGTCAGAAGGCCTGCAGCCTTTTTAATGGATGAGCCATTGGGGACATTGGATGCTGAATTTAGAGAGGAAATGTGTCTGGAATTGAAAAAATTGCATACTCGTATACATGCCACAACTGTTTATGTGACGCATGACCAGATTGAGGCAATGACAATGGGCGATAAAATTGCTGTAATGAATCAAGGAATAATTTTACAAAATGGAACACCTAATGAAATTTATTCTAAACCAAAGACAAAATTTGTCGGTTCATTTATAGGTTCACCTTCGATGAATTTTATCCCAGTTGACGTTGCAATCGAAAAAGGAGCGACTTCGGTTGTTATTGATAGCAATGTATTCAACATCCCAGAGCAACATGCAGAGACAATTGCTGACAAAAATTTTATTGGTATAAGACCTGAAAAAATGACACTAACTCAAAAAAAAGGTATTGCAGGAGAAGTTTATGCTTCTGAATACCTTGGGACTAGAAATATTTTAACGATTAATACAGAAGTAGGACAATTCAAAGTCCGAGTCTCTAAAGACAGTAATGTTTGTCTTCACGAAAATGTAAAAATCACTTTTGATCCACATTCAGCAATAATATTTGATGGGGCTTCTGACAAGGCCTTACCAAGTGCTTACATGACAATTTGATATGGCAAATGTAAAATTTGAGAATATTTCAAAATATTTTGGAAAAACAAAGGCCTTATCAAATGTAGATTTTGAAATTTGTAATTCAGAATTTTTTATCCTACTTGGCCCTACTGGGGCAGGAAAAACAACTACCCTCAGGCTAATTGCAGGACTTGAGAACCCAGATTCCGGCAAAATAATGATTGACGGAATAGACGTAACAAAAACTCAACCTGCTTTCCGAGATACTGCCTTTGTTTTTCAACAGTATTCTCTTTATCCTAATTACAGTGTTTTTGACAATATGGCTTTTCCTTTACGCTCACCATTGAGAAAAGAATCACCAGAAAAAATAGAAAAGAGAGTTGTAGAAATAGCAACGTTATTGAAAATTCAAACCAAATTAAACAATTCCGCCACTGAGTTATCCGGGGGTGAAATGCAGAGGGTCGCCATCGGCAGAGCCTTAGTCAGAAATCCAAACATTTTTTTAATGGATGAACCGTTGTCTTCACTGGATGCAAAACTGAGGGAAAGTTTGCGGGTTGAATTAAAGCGGATTCAAGAGGAATTAGGTGCAACCATTCTTTATGTAACACATGATCAAATTGAAGCCATGACGATGGGAGACCGCATTGGAGTTCTGCGTGAAGGTGAATTGGTTCAAATCGGTACTCCTGCTGAAATTTATTCCAGCCCTGTAGATACTTATGTAGCTCGCCGTTTGGGGTCTCCACAAATCAATTTGCTCCCAGTAGCTATGTTTGAATTCCCTGAAATACCTTCTGAAACAAAAACCCTTGGCATACGTCCGGAAGATACTTTACTTGGCTCTTCCAAAATGGAAGGGACGGTTAGCGGAATTGAAAATTTAGGTGCAGATACCATTTTATTACTCAACTTTAACGAACATGAAGTTTTTGCTTATGCTGACCCCAGAAAAACATATTCTTATGGTGATGTTTTAAAAGTAGGAATTAATCCTGAAAAAGCCCTATTTTTTGATGCCCAGGACCAATTAATTTCCGCATAATGTGAGTTTGTTTTTTTCAACCACATTTTTTTACTAACTAGGATGGTCTTATTTGGCTAAAAAAATGAAAATCAACTCATTGACTGCTGCGGATTTGAATAAATTCGCTACTGTCTCCCAGCCAACTGTTAAGCATTAATCGCTGCAAAATTTGGAACTGAGGGAATTGAAATGTTAGATGAATTAGTTAAATCTGTTGATAAAGCGATGAAATAGTGTAAAAACTTATTAATACCGCCCTCTAGATTAAGATTTTCCTTGAGGGCGGTTTTAATAAGACTAAATAATTTCTTCCACTTCCCTTTTTAGAGATTACTAAAAAATAACCTCCTCTACTTAAATCAACAATATTTAATATTAGTAAAAAAGATGACTTAGAAAGACAAATAGGTGATGGCCCGCAGAATCTGGATCGCTGGCTGGAAGTTGATGGGAAACACTACCAGGACAGGAATACGCGGACAATGATTTATGGTGTCGCAAACCTGATTCATTACCTGAGTCAGTTTTTTACACTCCATTCCGGAGATGACATTACCACTGGAACACCTCCCGGAGTAGGTATGGGTCAAAAACCCGAACCAATCTACCTCCGTGCAGGTCAGAAGATGCGTCTTGGTATTGAAAAATTGGGGATTCAGACCCATAACCTTGTGACTGATGTTTAGTAC
>Ga0163108_10001971_pt1 | contig 14938 bp, 14 predicted proteins | sample Fk1155metaG_FD_109644 | JGI IMG/M metagenome (GOLD analysis project Ga0163108, IMG submission 109644) | Marine microbial communities from the Central Pacific Ocean - Fk160115 155m metaG | ecosystem: Environmental > Aquatic > Marine > Oceanic > Photic zone | place: The Central Pacific Ocean...
CCGACTGCAGCTCATTCGTTCTATCCTCGATAGCGTGACACCGACTAAGAAATTCGCCGACCGGGGGTTTACTGATTGCGAGCTTTGGTTATCAACTCAGCCAACTCGGGGCGCACAGGCAAGGGCTCGAACGCGCTCACCGTAGCCCGCCCAGGGTTGCCTACTGGGAGGCGGCCGCTTAGGTGGCCCAGTGGCACCAACGCCAGCCTGAGCAACTGCCCTGCCACCTCTGGCCAATCTCGAGTTCGCACTGCTAAGTTACACATCTCTGCGTGGGTCTGCAGGTGAGATTTGAGGTGCAGTTGCCCCACGACGTGGGCCGCCTCCAGGTAAAGCCAGGCCTGCTCTGCGGAGGATGCAGCTTTCGCGCCCTGAACCAACTTGGCGAACGCGGCGCCGTCAAATCGGCTGTCGCCCGATGACTCAACTGACGTGGGCATGTTGATCTCCTTGCGCTTTGCTTTTACCTAGGGAAATCCTGCAAAACCCCCCGCAGTGTTTGGTACATGTCAGCATGCAATGGCATCCTCACAGGCCATGAAGCAAAGCAGCCTTGACCTGAATCTGAGCACCAAGAAGACCCGCAAACAGGAACTGCTGGTCCAGATGGATCGGGTGGTTCCCTGGGCTGCATTGATCGATGTCATTGCCCCGTACTACCCCGAGGGCAAGAACGGCCGCCCACCCTTTGCCCTGGAGACCATGCTGCGCATCCACTGCATGCAGCAGTGGTTTACCTTGTCGGATCTGGCGATGGAAGAAGCCCTCTTTGACACCCCGATCTACCGGGAGTTTGCAGGGCTCGATGCCCATGGACGAATGCCTGACGAGAGCACCATTTTGAGGTTTCGCCACCGGCTGGAGAAGCACAAGCTGGCCGAGCAGATTCTGGCCACCGTCAACGAACTGCTGGCAGCGCAGGGCTTGCTGCTCAAGGCGGGCACTGCGGTAGACGCCACGTTGATCGCAGCGCCCAGCTCTACCAAGAACAAGGACAGAAAGCGCGATCCAGAGATGCACTCAAGCCAAAAGGGCAATGAATGGCACTTTGGCATGAAGGCCCACATTGGCGTGGACGCGGAGTCAGGACTGGTGCATACCGTCATCGGAACCTCGGGCAACGTGGCCGACGTTGTAGAAGGCAACAGCTTGCTGCACGGGCAAGAAAAAGACGGGTTTGGTGACGCGGGCTATCAAGGCGTTCACAAGCGCCCGGATGCCAGGGCGGGCGTGACGTGGCACATAGCGATGCGCCCGGGCAAGCGCAAAGAGCTGGACAAAGAGAACAACCCCGTTGACGCGCTCATAGACCGGGTGGAGAAGATCAAGGCAAGCATCCGGGCCAAGGTGGAGCATCCCTTTCGGGTGATCAAGCGGCAGTTTGGATATGTGAAGGTGCGCTACCGGGGATTGAAGAAGAACACACTGCAGCTCAAGACGCTGTTTGCGCTGTCCAACCTGTGGATGGTGCGCCACCAATTGCTGGGGGCGAAGGGATGAGTGCGCCCGCAAACAGCCGTGCAGCCGCAGCGGCTGCGCAAGTGGCCCCCACAAGGGGCACCAAACAAGGCGGAACCGCTGGAAAGACGGTCTCCATTGCGCCAGATGAAAAACTCAGTCTCGTAGCACGCGCGAAACCGAGTTGTTCAGGACATCCCTAAAAGCCCAAGTGTTTAGCGCTATCCTCATAGTCTTGACTGGAAAAACAAAACCTCATGAGCACCTACCAAGAACTACTGGATCAAAAAGCTGCACTGGATCAACAAATCGCCATGGCGCGCAAGGCGCAAGCGAAGCAAGCACTGGAGACGGTTCATGAGTTGATAGCCGAGTTCGGCTTTACTGCGCAGCAGGTCTTTCCTTGGAAGCCTACTGTCAAAAGCGTTGCAGCCAAATACCGTGACCCACTGACAGGAGCGAGTTGGAGCGGCAGAGGAAGAGCGCCAAAATGGATCGAAGGGAAGAATCGGGCAGAGTTTTTAGTTTGACTCGCTTGTTGCTGCCAATGCTTGGCAGTGGTCACCCATCTCATCGACGGTCGCTGGTAATGTGGCCGCTTCAGGCTGAACTGAGTCACTCTCGGTTGACCTCTTGCACGACAGTGGCGGCCGTCAACGGTCATTCGACGGTCGACCTTACGTATGACCGCTTCACGCTGGAGACCGGGTACTCGCCCATCAATGCCCGCGGACCGGCAGCGAACGACCGGATGGGCTCAAGGCGACCAGGCACTTCCGCCACCCTTTGCTATCTTTCGTGAGGCTTGGCTGCATTGCCGCTCGGAACCGAACCAGGCACTAAGTCCGAGCCGTTGAATGCGATCATTCAAGGCCAGCGTCGAGAGTTGCGTTACTCTTCGCTCACGCCGACTCTAGTACGAGTGGCCAGGAGACTGCTGATGGAAGCCCAGGTCGCGAACAATTCGCCCCTGTATCTGTTTGAGAGATTTGAAGTCGGCGTGATCCACCTCAACGCCGAACGCAACGTGGTGGCAATGAACGATTTCGCCCGCAAGGTGCTGCCAGTGGGGGAGAAGCAGCCGTTCGACAAGCTGGTGACCTCGTTCCACCCCGAACGATCCAAACCCAAGGTCGACTTCCTGCTCGACCAGGCCTCGGGCTGCCCGGTCGCCAGTTCCACGCCCATGACCATGATCATCAACATCCCCGAACAGGTGTTGCTGATCAAGGTGACGCGGCTGGGCGACCACCTGGGCGCGACCACCGGCTTTGTGCTGGTGTTCTACGACGTGACCCAGGTCGTGAGTCAAGAGGCGCCGGTCACGGCCGAGCTGCCGGCGCCCGTGAACCTACGGCTCAACCGCATCCCCATGGTCGCGAACCACAAGGTGGCGTTTGTGGACACCGCCGACGTGCTCTGCCTCGAATCGCAGGCGCACTACACCCGCGTGCACGCGCGCGACGGTTTTCACTTCTGCAACCTCAGCATCGGCGACCTGCAAGCGCGCCTGGACCCGGCGCAGTTCATGCGCGTGCACCGTTGCTTCATCGTCAACCTGCAGGCAGTGGCCGAGCTGGGACGTGAGGGCAGCAAGACGCAGGTCGTGCTCAAAGGCAAACACCGCGAGCCGATCCCCGTGGCGCGCGGCGAGGTAGCTCGGCTGCGAGAAGCCCTGGGTCTACTGACCAGGTACTGAATCAAGCTGGTTTCAGCACCCTGGGACTTACCCGGATTGCCAGGCCAGACGCGCTTGATCTGAGCGTTTCGTGCAACGCAGCGTGCGGTTCGAGCGGAAAACAAGTCATTTTGTGAACCGATGAGTTCATAACCCGATTTTATTGTCGGGATACGGTTCTCCCCCAGACTGGGTTGTCGTTTACAAATGTCAATCGCGCCACCCCATCAAGATGGAGACAAGCATGATTCCACCGCGTTTCGAGTACCACGCGCCCAAGTCGGTCGGCGAGGCCGTGGCCCTGCTGGGCCAGCTCGGCTCCGAGGCCAAGTTGCTGGCCGGCGGCCACAGCCTGCTGCCCATGATGAAGCTGCGTTTTGCCGAACCGGCGCACCTGATCGACATCAACCGCATCCCCGAACTGCGCGGCATCCGCGAAGCCGGCGGCACCGTGGTGATCGGCGCCATGACCACGGAGAACGAGCTGATCAACTCCCCGGTGGTGCAGGCGAAGCTGCCGCTGCTGGCCGAGGCCGCCAAGCTGATCGCCGACCCGCAGGTGCGCAACCGCGGCACCATCGGCGGCGACATCGCCCACGGCGACCCGGGCAACGACCACCCGGCCCTGTCCATCGCCATCGAAGCGTCCTTCGTGCTCGAAGGCCCCAGCGGCCGCCGCACCGTGGCGGCCGACGGCTTCTTCCTCGGCACCTACATGACGCTGCTGGAAGAGAACGAGGTCATGTGCGAGATCCACGCCCCGGCGTTCGCGCAGGGCACCGGCTACGCCTACGAAAAACTCAAGCGCAAGACCGGTGACTGGGCCACGGCCGGTTGTGCGGTGGTCATCCGCAACAGCGGCAACACCGTGAGCCACGTGCGCATCGCGCTCACCAACGTGGCGCCCACCGCGCTGCGCGCCGAAGCCGCCGAAGCCGCCTTGCTCGGTCAGCCGGTCAACGCCGCCACGCTGCAGGCCGCCGCAGACGCGGCCACCGCCATCTGCGACCCCGCCGAAGACCTGCGCGGCGACATCGAATACAAGACCGCCATGGCCGGAGAAATGGTCAAGCGCGCCCTGGCCAAGGCCTGGGCCCGTTGCGTTTAAACCCAGGAGACAACCCCATGGCCAAAAAACTCATCACCGTCAACGTGAACGGCAAGGCGCAGGAAAAAGCGGTCGAGCCACGCACCCTGCTGATCCACTTCCTGCGCGAAGAACTCAACCTCACCGGCGCCCACATCGGCTGCGAAACCAGCCACTGCGGCGCCTGCACGGTGGACATCGACGGCCAGTCCGTCAAGAGCTGCACCCACCTGGCGGTGCAGTGCGACGGCTCCGAGGTGCTGACCGTCGAAGGCCTGGCCAACAAGGGCGTGCTGCACGCCGTGCAGGAAGGTTTCTACAAAGAGCACGGCCTGCAGTGCGGCTTCTGCACCCCCGGCATGCTGATGCGCGCCTACCGCTTTCTGCAGGAGAACCCCAGCCCCAGCGAAGACGAAATCCGCCACGGCATGGCGGGCAACCTGTGCCGCTGCACGGGTTACCAGAACATCGTCAAGGCGGTGCAGTACGCCGCCAAGAAACTGCAAGAACCCGTCACGGCCTGATCAGGAGAACCCCACATGAATGCACCGGTACAAACCGCCGAAGCCCGTGAACTCGCCCTGGCTGGCATGGGCGTCTCGCGCCTGCGCAAGGAAGACGCCCGCTTCATCCAGGGCAAGGGCAACTACGTCGACGACATCAAGATGCCCGGCATGCTGCACATGGACATCGTGCGCTCGCCGATCGCTCACGGCCGCATCGTCAGGATCAACAAAGAGAAGGCCCTGGCGATTCCCGGCGTGCACGCCGTGCTCACCGCCGACGACCTGAAGCCGCTCAAGCTGCACTGGATGCCCACGCTCGCGGGCGACGTGGCCGCCGTGCTGGCCGATCAGAAGGTGCACTTCCAGATGCAGGAAGTGGCCATCGTGATCGCCGACGACCGCTACATCGCCGCCGACGCGGTAGAGGCCGTGGAGGTCGAATACGACGAACTGCCGGTGGTGCTCGACCCCTACGCCGCCCTGCTGCCCGACGCCCCGGTGCTGCGCGACGACCTGGCCGGCAAGACCAGTGGCGCCCACGGCCCGCGCGAGCACCACAACCACATCTTCACTTGGGAAGCGGGCGACAAGGCCGCAGCCGACGCAGCGTTCGACAACGCCGCCGTGAAGGTGAGCCAGCACATGTACTACCCGCGCGTGCACCCCTGCCCGCTGGAGACCTGCGGCTGCGTGGCCAGCTTCGACCCGATCAAGGGCGAGCTCACCACCTTCATCACCTCGCAGGCACCGCACGTGGTGCGCACGGTGGTGTCCATGCTCTCGGGTATCCCCGAATCGAAGGTGCGCATCGTCAGCCCCGACATCGGCGGCGGCTTCGGCAACAAGGTAGGCATCTACCCTGGCTACGTGTGCGCCATCGTCTCCAGCATCGTGCTGGGCCGCCCGGTGAAATGGGTCGAGGACCGCATCGAGAACATCTCGTCCACCGCCTTTGCGCGGGACTACCACATGGACGGCGAGATCGCCGCCACCGCCGACGGCAAGATCACCGGCCTGCGCGTGAACGTCATCGCCGACCACGGCGCGTTCGACGCATGCGCCGACCCGACCAAGTTCCCGGCCGGCATGTTCCACATCGTCTCCGGCAGCTATGACATCCCGGCTGCGCATTGCAGCGTCAAGGGCGTCTACACCAACAAGGCGCCCGGTGGCGTGGCCTACCGCTGCAGCTTCCGCGTAACCGAAGCGGTCTACTTGGTCGAGCGCATGGTGGACGTGCTGGCGCAGAAGCTGAACATGGACAAGGCCGAGATCCGCGCCAAGAACTTCATCAAAAAAGAGCAGTTCCCCTACACCAGCGCCTTCGGTTTTGAATTCGACAGCGGCGACTACCAGACCGCGCTCGACAAGGTGCTGGCGGCCGTGGACTACAAGGGCCTGCGCGCAGAGCAGGCCGCCAAGCGCGCCGACCCGAACAGCCCCACGCTGATGGGCATCGGCCTCGTCACCTTCACCGAGGTGGTGGGCGCGGGCCCGAGCAAGATGTGCGACATCCTGGGCGTGGGCATGTTCGACTCCTGCGAGATCCGCATCCACCCGACCGGCTCGGCCATCGCCCGCATGGGCACGATCACGCAGGGCCAGGGTCACCAGACCACCTACGCGCAGATCATCGCCACCGAGCTTGGCATTCCCAGCGAGGTGATCCAGGTCGAAGAAGGCGACACCAGTACCGCGCCCTACGGCCTGGGCACCTACGGCTCACGCTCCACGCCGGTGGCCGGCGCCGCCATCGCACTGGCCGCGCGCAAGATCCACGCGAAGGCGCGCAAGATCGCGGCCCACATGCTGGAGGTGAACGAGAACGACCTCGACTGGGAAGTGGACCGCTTCAAGGTCAAGGGCGACGACAGCAAGTTCAAGACCATGGCCGACGTGGCCTGGCAGGCCTACCACCAGCCGCCCGCCGGGCTGGAGCCTGGCCTGGAAGCAGTGCACTACTACGACCCGCCGAACTTCACCTTCCCGTTCGGCATCTACCTCTGCGTGGTCGACATCGACCGAGCCACCGGCGAGACCAAGGTCCGCCGCTTCTACGCGCTCGACGACTGCGGCACCCGCATCAACCCGATGATCATCGAGGGCCAGATCCACGGCGGCCTGACCGAAGGTTTCGCGGTGGCCATGGGCCAGCAGATGCCGTTCGACGCGCAGGGCAACCTGCTCGGCAACACGCTGATGGACTACTTCCTGCCCACCTTCGTGGAAACGCCGCACTGGGAAACCGACCACACGGTGACGCCCTCGCCACACCATCCGCTGGGTGCCAAGGGCGTGGCCGAGTCGCCGCACGTGGGGAGCATTCCGACCTTCACCTCGGCCATCGTGGATGCGTTTTCGCACCAGGGCATGACGCACATGGACATGCCGCACAACGCGTTCCGGGTGTGGAAAGAACTCAAGGCAAGAGGTTTGAATCTGTGAACCACCCCCGCCGCGCTGCGCGCGACCCCCTCAAGGGGGCGGCGCTGGCGGCCGGGCAAAGCCCGATCCACGGCGCCCTGGGCTGGCGCGTGCTCAGGCGCTGCGTCTCGAGCTCCGGTGTGGCGATCCACTGATTCCTGATTCAACATAGGTACTCCGACATGGAAGTCAAACTCGACAAACGCTACCCCCTCGACGTGGACCCGGCCCGCGCCTGGGCCATCCTCGCCGACCTCAAGGCGGTGGCCGGCTGCATGCCCGGTGCAGAGCTCACCGAGCAGCTGTCCGACACCTCGTACAAGGGCGGCGTGAAGGTGAAGGTGGGCCCGGCGGTGGCCCAGTTCGGCGGCACGGTGGACGTGCTGGAACAAAGCGAGGCCGACCGCAAGATGGTGCTGCGCGGCAAGGGCGCCGACAAGGGCGGTTCGTCCGCCTCGATGGACCTGATCGCGGTGATCGAAGCCGACCCGGCCAACCCGGCGCACAGCGTGCTGCACGGCGACGCCTCGGTCATCGTCAACGGCAAGTTCGCTCAGTTCGGCGGCCGCATGATGGTGCAGGTGTCCGAGATGATCCTGGTGCAGTTCGTCGAGAACTTCCGCCAGGCGGCGCTGGCGCTGCCCGCGCCGGCCTCGGTGGAGATCGCCGAGGACGCTGCGGTGGCGTTCGGTGGCGCTCCCGAACAAGCCACGCCCCTCACGGTGGCCGCGGCGCCACCCCGTCCCGCCCCGCCGGTGGCGCAGGAGATCAACGGACTGGCCATCGTTTGGGCGCTCATCAAAAACTGGTGGCAGGGTCTCTTTGGCAAGAAGGCTTGAGCATGCAAACGCCGGCTGCACCGGGTGACCGCCAGCTGCGCGAGCAGCTGCAGCAGGTGGGTTACCTCGCTGACGCCGACCTCGCCACCACGGTGTGGTTAGCGGGCGAGTTGCAGCGGCCCTTGCTGCTGGAAGGCGACGCGGGCGTGGGCAAGACAGCGCTGGCCACGGCACTCGCCGAGGCCCAGGGCGCGGTGCTCGTGCGCCTGCAGTGTTTCGAGGGCCTGGATCTGGCGCAGGCGGCCTACGAGTGGAACTATGGTCGACAGCTGATGGCGATCCGCCTGCACGACGGCCAGCCCGGCACGGTGAAAGAGGCCGACGTGTTCAGCCGCGAGTTCCTGCTGGAGCGCCCGCTGCTCAAGGCCATCAGCCAGGACGGCCCCTGCGTGCTGCTGATCGACGAGATCGACCGCGCCGACGAGGCCTTCGAGGCCTTCCTGCTCGAAGTGCTGGCCGACTACCAGATCACCGTGCCCGAGATCGGTACGCTGCGCGCGCTTCACATCCCGCGCGTCATCCTCACCAGCAACGGCACGCGCGAACTCTCGGACGCGCTGCGTCGCCGCTGCCTGTACCACCACCTCGACTACCCCACGCTGGCGCGCGAGATCGCCATCGTGAAAACCGCCCTGCCCGAGGCCGACACCCGGCTGGTCGAAGAAGCGGTGCAGTTCGTGCAGCGGCTGCGCAATGAAGATTTGTCCAAGATCCCCGGTATCGCCGAGACGCTGGACTGGGTCAACGCGCTGCACCGCATGCACCACCACACGCTGCCCGAGGACATGGCGGTGCTGCTGACCACGCTGGGCTGCCTGCTCAAGACGCGGGAAGACCGCTTCGGCCTCGGCGCCGATCGCGCGCGCCAACTGATCGAGGGCCGGCGCACGGTGGGCGTGGCCGAAAAAGCCCCGGCCAACGCGGCCGCCTCATGAACACCACGCCCGCGCTTGCCCCCAGCGAAACCCTCGCCGGTTTCGCGGCACTGCTGCGCGACCACGGGCTGAGCGTGGGCGTGGCCGAGCAGCAGGCCATGCTGCAGGCGGCAATGGTGCTGGGTGGACCGAACGGCCCGCGCCTGAACGCGGCCTGGCGCGCCATCGCCTGCCACAGCGCACGCGAATGGCGGCTCTGGCCCGACCTCTTTGCCCGCTACTGGCACCCCGAGCGCCTGCGAGGCCAGGTGCGCGTGAGTGGGCAGACGCGACCACAGCGCGACCTGCGCCAGGCCGTGCAGCAGATGCACGAGCAGATGGACCACGCCGCGCAGCCACCGCCCACCGCCGCCAAAGCCGCACCCCAGACCGCCGCCGATGCGCCACACGCGGGCGCGGGCGACAGCGAGGCCGGCACGCCGCGTGCCATGGGCGGCGCCAGCCGCAGCGAGCCCCAGCTGGAAGCCCTGCACCAGCGCGACGGCCAGATGTGGCTGCCGCAAGAGCTGGGCGCCCTGCAGCGCCTGGCGCGCCAGATCACTGCGCAGCTGCGACCACTGCCGACACGCCGCTGGCGCAACGCCCACCCCGGCCAGCGGCTGGACCTGCGCCAGACCCTGCGCCGCAGCGTGGCCTGGGGCGGCGAGCCGCTGGCGCCGGCCTGGCAGGTCAAGCGCGTGGAGCCACCGCGCCTGTTCATATTGGCCGACGTGAGCCGCTCGATGGAGAGCCATGCCGCGCTGTTCCTGCGCATCGCACGCGCCTTCGCGCTGGAGGCCCAGGCCCGCGTGTTCGTGTTCCACACCCGGTTGGCCGAGGTCACGCCGCTGATGCAGCGCGACTCGGCCACGGTGCAAGAAAAGATCAACGCCGTGACCGCCGGTTTCGGCGCCGGCACCCGCATCGCCGCCAGCCTGCAGGACTTCGCCCGTGTGCACGCCCGCGCCCAGCTGCGGCGCGGCGCGCGCGTGTGGGTGATGTCCGACGGCTTCGACACCGACGCACCCGAACACCTGGCCGACGCGCTGCGCGCCCTGCGTGGCCACGGCGCGCGCATCACCTGGTTCCACCCCACGCGCCAGGCGCCCGCCGCGGCCGCGGTTCGGAACGCCCGCGAACACATCCACCGCTTCGTGCCGCTGGCCAGCCTCGCCGACCTGGTTGCGGCGCGGCCGGTGCTGCACTAGAAACACACCCACAGGAGACACGCCATGAACCGCAACCAATGGATCGCCGACGCCGCCCGGCTGCAGGCCGAAGACCGCGCGTTTGCACTCGTGACCGTGCTGCGCGCGCAGGCGCCCACCTCAGCCAAGGCGGGCGACAAGGCACTGGTCACCGCCGACGGCCAGATCCACGGCTGGATCGGCGGCGGCTGCGCGCAACCGGCGGTGGTCAAGACCGTGCGCCAGGCCCTGGCCAGCGGCCAGCCGCAGAGCATCCGCATTGCGCCCACCGACGAGACCGCCGAGCGCACGCTGGGTGACGTGCTGGAGTTCGGTATGGCCTGCCACTCGGGTGGCACGCTGGAGCTGTTCATCGACCCGGTGCTGCCGGCCCCTCAGCTGGTGGTGTTCGGCGACTCGCCGGTGGCGCGCGCGCTGACCGGGCTGGCGCCGCGCATCGGCCTGCAGACGGTGCTGGTGGCCGAGGGCGCGCAGGCTGGCGACTTCCCCGACGCGGCGCGTGTGATCGGCAGCGACAGCGCCGACGCGGTCGTGCAGGCCCTGCCGGACGGCGGCTTGGTGGTGGTGGCCACCCAGGGACGGCGCGACCTGCAGGCCCTCAGGGCCGCGCTGGCGCTGAAGCCGCCGACGCTGTGGTTCGTGGCCAGCGAACGCAAGGCCAACGTGCTGCGCCAGAGCCTGATCAGCGCGGGCGAAGACCCGGCGCAGGTGGCCGCCATCGTGGCCCCCGCGGGCGAGCCCATCGGCGCGCAGACGCCGGAAGAGATCGCGCTGGCGGTGCTGGCGACCGTGGTCGCGGCGCGGCGCGGTCGGCCTGCGCGTGCCGCCGCCACCCCAGAGGCAGCGAAGCCGGCGCCGAAGTTCAAGCTCGATCTGCCACCCATGGAAATGGGCAGCTGCTGCGGCGGCGGTGCGGCCAAGCCTGCGGAAGCAGAATCGGTCAGCGAAGCGACCCCGCCGGTGGTGGCCACGAAGTCTTGTTGTGGAGGTAGCTGACGTGGGATGCATCCTGAAGGGCGGCGGCGGTCTGTACAGCCGCGTGGTGGTGGGCGCGGTGCTGCTCGCGGCCGGTTCGGCCTCGCGCATGGGTAACAAACCCAAGTGCCTGCTGGAGCTGGGCGGCGTTCCGCTGATCCGGCGCCAGCTGATCGCGCTCTCGGGCGCGGGCGTGGACGAGCTGGTGGTGGTGCTGGGGCACCACGCCGAGCGCATCGAACCCGAGGTGCGCGACTTCCCGGTCACGCTGGTGCGCAACCTGGACCCGGACGCGGGCCAGGTATCGTCGCTGCGGCTGGGCCTGCAGGCGCTGACCGGCAAGATCGACAGTGTGCTGGTCGCGCTGGCCGACCAGCCGCTGATCAACTCGCAAGACATCAACGACCTGATCGGTGCGTACAAGAAGCGGCCCGAAGGCACCGAAGTGGTCCAGCCCACGGTGGACGGCCTGCCGGGCAACCCGGTGATGTTGAGCCAGAGCGTGCGAGAGCAGATCCTTGCGGGCCTAGCCAGCGTCGGCTGCAGGCAGTGGCAGTCGGCGAACCCGCAGGCCGTGCACCGCTGGGCCAGCAGCAACCAGCGCTACCGCACCGACGTGGACATCCCGGAGGACATCGAGGCCCTGGCCGCCCGCACCGGTCACCGGCTCCTGTGGCCCAAAGACCTGCTGACCGAAGCCTGAGCCACCTGAGTCCATGACCCCGGATCCGCTGCTCCCGCTCTGGTCCACGCCGCTGGGCGTGCATCGCTTCGCGCAGGCACACGACATCAACCCGCTGCTGGTGCGCGTGTTCCGCGCCCTGCGCGCGAGCGACGAGCGCGCCGATCCGGCGGCGGCCTTCTACGCCAGCCGCGACGACCTGCTGCAGCGCATCCGGCTCCCCGAATGGGAAGCGTTGGTGAAATTCACCGTGGATGGCCTGCGCCAGACCGTCGCGCTCGCCAATCAGGGCGCCTGGCCCGAGGCCGCGCCAGGCCTGCAGATCGCCTTGCGCGGCCTCTGGTTCCAGATCGCCAACCGGGGTAGCCACCACGACGTGCACACGCACGGCAACTGTTCGTGGTCGGGCGTGTACTGTGTGCAGATTGACGAAGTGACACAGCGCCAAGCCCATCCGCTGCTGGGCGCCACCAACGGCGTGACGCGCTTCTACGGCCCACACTTCAACCACCTGGGCGGCGCCCACATGGACTTCGGCAACGCCTACCTGCAGTCAGCCCACATCGACATCGAGCCGGTGCCCGGCCAGCTGGTGGTGTTCCCGTCGTGGCTGCCCCACCAGGCCATGCCGTACGACGGCGAAGCCGACCGTATCATCGTCTCGTTCAATGCCAGCGTGCACGCGGTGGCGGGCTCCGACCAGCTGCACGGCTACAGCCATGTCTAGGATTCACTTGCCCCCCGAGGCCCTCGCGCTGGCCCGCTGGACCGCGCTGCTCATGGGCTGGGTGTGGCTGGGCGCACAGGGTCAGCGACTGGGCTGGTCGGTGGCCAGCGGCGTGCTGCCTGTGGCGCTGTGGTGGGCGCTGCGGCTGCTGTTCGCCCAGGCCGGCCTGCCCGCGCGGCTCGCGCCAACGGTTGCCCCCCTGCTGGGCGCCACCACGGCGCTGGGTGCGCTGCTCGTGGGCCAATGGCAACCCGCCGCCACCGGCCACGTGGCTCTGCTGGTGCTCGCCACCGTGTGGGCCGCGTGGTCGGCCTCGCTGGACGTGCCGGTGGCACGCGCCGCGTGCCGCCGCAGCTGGTCGGGCGGGCCGCCGCTGCTGGCCGCGGCGCTCACCGCGCTGTGCACCACCGGCGCACTGCCAGCGATGCACAGCCTGTGGGCCGCGTCGGTGGTGCTGCTGCTCGCGGCGGCGCTGGGCCGCCCGCCCACGGTGCCCAACGCGCCAGACGCCGCTCCCTCCGCTGCCAGCGCCCTGCCGGCCACGGCGATGGGCCTGATGATGGGCACGCTGTGGCTGAACAATGCCTGGTGCAGCGCCGCAGGCTGGTCGCCGGCCACCGCGGTCATGGTGCATCTGGGCGCCATGGCGGCGCTGCCAGTTCTCACCCGCCTCGACCTGGTGCCGCGCCACCTGAGCGCACCGTGGGCCGAGCGCCTGCCGCTCGCGCTGCTGGCATTGGGTGCGGGCGTGTTGCTCGCCGGCACGGGTGCCACCCATGGGCTGGTGGGCATGGGCCTGCTGGCGCTGGCCTGGTCGGTGCACGCGGGGCGGCATCGGTCCGAAGCGTTCCCTCCCTCGCCTCTCGCTGTCGCTGGTTGGTCCTTGTGTGGACCGGCGCTGCTGCTCGCCGTGGGCTGGCTCAGCCCCACGACCGGCCCATGGGCCCAGCAACTGGCTTACAGCCTCATCGGCGGCGCTGCCCTTCTCGCGCTGCTCGCGACCGGTTGGCGCCCGACGCCACCCCACCCCCTTCCCCTTGCACGGAGCGATTCCCCATGAACAGCATCGACATCGACGTGATCCGCACCGCCCTCGACTGGCAAGGCCGTGGCCACCGCGTGGTGCTCGGCACCGTGGTGCGCACCTGGGGCTCGGCGCCGCGCCCGCCGGGTTCGCTGATGGTGATCCGCGACGACGGCCAGGTGGCTGGATCGGTCTCGGGCGGCTGCATCGAAGACGACCTGATCGGCCGCGTGGCGCGCGGCGATCTGGCACTGCGCCGGCCCGAAACCACCACCTACGGCGAGACGGCCGAGGAGGCGCGCCGCTTCGGCCTGCCCTGCGGTGGCACGGTGCAGATCGTGCTGGAGCCGCTCTCGCCGCAATCGCAATTGCGCGAACTGCTGAGCAGCATCCAGAACCACAAGCGTGTGCAGCGCAGGCTCGACATGGCCACCGGCCTGGTGCGCCACGAGCCCGCCCTAGAGGGTGACCGCGTCGGCTTCGACGGCGCCACGCTCACCACCGTGCACGGTCCGCGCCTACGCCTGCTCATCATCGGCGGCGGCCAGCTGTCGCGTTACCTGGCAAGCATGGCCGTCATGCTCGACTACCAGGTCACCGTCTGCGAGCCGCGCACGGAATACCACGAAGGCTGGGAGTCCGTGGTTGGCGTGACGCTGTCCACCACGATGCCCGACGACCTGGTGCTGGCCATGCACCTGGACCACAACAGCGCCGTGGTCGCAGTCACCCACGACCCCAAGCTCGATGACCTTGCGCTCATGGAGGCGCTGCGCACCCCCGCGTTTTACGTTGGCGCACTTGGCTCGCTGCAAAACAACGCCAAGCGCCGCGAACGCCTACTGGAGTTCGACGTTAGCCCAGAAGAAGCCGATCGCCTGCACGGTCCTGTGGGGCTGAACCTCGGGGCCCTCACGCCTCCCGAAATCGCCATGAGCATCGTGGCCGAGATGACTGCATTGCGGCGTGGCATGGACTTGAGCGGCCCGCTGAGCAACTGGGTGGGGTCCCAGACGATTTGCAAATCCTGTTAGGTGGAGCTGGCATATGGTGGCCCCTGTTGTTTGAACAGCATTCCCCGTTCTTTGGACTTCCCTGATCAGATAGACAACCTGTCCCTATCCTTTGAGCGTAGGAAGCAGAGATCACGCTCTACGGATTGGTAGCCTGCCCGAAAAAGAACCTGGAGCGCAGACAGTGAGGCGGCGCCGACCGGGTCGCGCAAACCTGTGGCCGCAGTCCCTCCTATAGGGGTCGTCTTAGAAAACGGAAAATAAAGCACGTTAAGCTGGCTGCAGCGGCCGTAGCGGCCTGAACTTGCCCGCGCCGATCTTGGCGTTGCTGCGCCAGAGGTAATCGCCAGTCAGGTTGATGTGCTCCCAACCCAGCGGCGACAGATACTGCAATAGAGAGTCA